>OBLQ010000968.1_pt1 | contig 10813 bp, 11 predicted proteins | sample 1519881 | NCBI WGS metagenome assembly OBLQ01 (sample SAMN01911456, study PRJEB22533) | soil metagenome | biome: Soil | place: Malaysia | collected 2012-04-30 | depth DG_metagenome m | reverse complement strand
CGTCCATCGGAGCGCCCGAGCCGGATCGGAGAGGCGTGGACACGCCTTCGTCGCTCGCGCCGTGCGGCGAGCGGGCGCGGTCCCAATTGCGATCAATGCGGAACGACCTTGCCGCCTTCTTTGTAGATCACGCCGTCCTTCATCACGAAGGCGACATGTTCGAGCACAGTCACGTCTTTGAGAGGATCTCCGTCGACGGCGATGATATCCGCGTAGCGTCCAGCCTGGACGCTGCCGATATCCTTCGTATCACCGATAAGATCGGCCGCCGAACCAGTGGCCGCGATGATGGCGTCCATCGGCGTCATGCCCGCCTTCACCATAAGCGCGAACTCGCCCGCGTTCTTTCCGTGTGCGACAATCGTTTCATCCGTGCCGAATGCGATCTTGACGCCCGCTGCGTACGCGTCGTGCAAGTTTTTGATCATGCGCGGGACAGTCTCAATGGCCTTTTGGGCGGACGACGGATTGAGTTGTTCGGGATGCTCCTTGGCGACGTCGTAAACGGCCTGACCGATCAACATCGTCGGCACGAGATAGGTGCCGTGCTCTTTCATGATCTTGTAGCTTGCGGCGTCGGCATAGGTGCCGTGCTCGATCGAGTCGACGCCAAGGCGCGAAGCGGCGTTGATCGCGCCTTCGCCATGGGCGTGCGCGGCCACTTTCATGCCGAGACTATGCGCGGTCCTCACCACTTCCGCAATCTCGTCATCCGCCATGAGCTGCCGGGTGGGATCGTCGCCAATGGACAGAACGCCCCCGCTCGGCATGATCTTGATGAGATCGGCGCCTTTGCGATGCAGGAGCCGCACGATGCGGCGCGCGTCGGCCGGGCTGTCGACGACATTTTCCGTCCATGTCGGGTTGGAGAGCTCCGGGTCCAGGCCGTTCGCATTGTCGCCGTGGCCGCCGGTCGGCCCGAGCGGCGGGCCCGCCACCCACATGCGCGGGCCGTCAACGATGCCTTTTTCTACCGCCTTCTTGAGGGCGACGACGACATCGATGTCGGCGCCGACATCGCGCACGCTCGTGAATCCTGCTAGCAGCGTATTGCGCGCGTAAGCGGTCGACCGTACGGCCGAGTCGAACCGTGTTTGCGTGACCGATTCAGCGATCGGATTGCCGCCGTCGAACTGGAAAGTGATGTGAACATGGCAATCGATCAATCCCGGCAGCACCGTCGAGTTAGACAGATCGACGACGTCATCGCCTTCAGGTGCTACGAAACCGTCTTTTACTTCCGCTATGCGCCCCTCATGAATAATGATGGAGACATTGGCGCGCGCCGTCTTGGAGACGCCGTCGATCAGCCGCCCAGCATGGATCACCGTGTCCTTGGCCAAGACAGGACCGAATCCGAACGCTAAGGCCGTCGCCGAAGCAAGGCCGAATACTCGACGAAAGGTCATGAGATACCCCTGAAATTCGCGATCGGCGCAGCCCCCCGCGCGATGCAATTATGTTGTGCTGCACACTATGGCGCGCTCCTTGCGATTGCGCAACAGATGCATCCCGCGGCGCGAGCGCGCGCTCGCCCCATCTCTTTCGGGAGGCGCTAGCCGTGCGGTCCTCGGCCGGCGAGGACAAGAAAGATCATCATCAAGGTTATGGCGACAGCCTGCGCCATTATGCGCATGCGCATCAGCCGGTTCGAATTCGCCTTGGCGAACGCGCCGCCGCGAGCGAGAGAGTAAATTCCAATCGCGAGGATGATGACGGTCGCGGCGAGCGCGATTGGGATCAGGAAGAAAACGAAATGCGCCATTCATTGCTCCGGCCGCGGCGATTGCACGAGAGGATTGTCGCCGTCACGGCCTTCGTTTTAGACGATAGGGGATTCCGCGCCAATCGGGGCTCTCTTCGCTCGATATCGAAATGATCTCGGGCGGGCCGTCGGCGCTTGCGACGCTCGCCCCGTTAATGCTTTCGAGATAGGCGCGAATGTCGGCGTCGGGCGGGGCATCCGCGCCGAGCCCGCCCTCGCTCGGCGGCGCTGACATCGGCGGCTGCAATTCGTCGACGGTGAAATCCATCCTGACATCGTAGGTCCGGTCCGCCTGATAGCGCAGAAAGCGTAGCGCGTTGTGCCAGCGGGTCTTTTCCTCATCGTCGGCGCAAGTCTCGAGCTCCGCCCCCTCCGCGCCCCAGCGTCGCTCCGGGCAATTATAGGGATCGAAAGATAGTTCCCAGAGCCTTTCCATGACATGGCCGAGATTGAGCCTGACGCGCGTATCGTCGGACCGGCGATAGATGATCGTGCAGGCATTCTTCTCGGCGTTAAACGCGTCGAAGAGATCCTTCGGCAAATTGCCGCCCGAATAGCGCACGGCGCGATCATGGTCGAGATAGCGATGGTATAGATCCGCAGTCTGACGACGAAGCTCGATGAAGGAGACTTTCAGCCGGGCGTCGCGCGACGGCGTCGAATAATCCTCCCACAGACCATAGGTTCCGTAGATGTTGTAGGGCAGGCGCTTTGGATGGGGCCGCAAATAGATGTGCGCATCGATCGCCCGATCGACGGCGGCGTTGCGGTCGCGGATCGCCTCGCAAATCGTTTCGAGACCATGCTCGAGCTCTTCGACCGGATCATAGGCGAATCCGGGCGCCGCGAGTTTACGGCGCACATAGTCGTAATAGGACAAAGTCTGTCCCTGGAAGACGAATTCGGCGTAGGATTCGTCGCGCGGATCGCTATTTCCGTTCCCGAAAAATTGAATCATCGAAAAATCGGGAATGTCGCTGTTCGGCGTCGCCTTAATGCGCCCTCCGACCAGCGCGCCGTCGCGGCGCATATGCGCGCCGACAAGGCGGATAGGCCGCCATGCCTTGAGGCCCGCGCCGAGCGCTGCTTTCGCCCGCAGGAAGTTCGGCCCGTAGGTTGTGCGCGTCACCGAATTGTCCGGATGCGACGCAACGAGCATGATGCGCCCGTCATCAAGCACATCGTAGACGATACCGACATGGCCATAGATGTCGTAGGCGACCGAGCCGGGACGCACTGCATCGCGATTGACGTCGATCGGATAAAAATCGTCATAGGATTTGCCGCCGCCGGTCCTCGGATCGGTGCGGAACATAGCGGTCGAAACATCCTCGCCGATGCGTGCGATGAAAGAAGGCGCCGAGATGGGCGCGGCGCCGATGGCGTTACGGCGCGAAGCGACGACATTGCCGGCGTCCGAATAACGCACATCCTGATTGGCGCCGTCGGCCGTGCGCATGCCGCTTTGATAGGAGAAAGGCAGTCCGTTCTTCCACGCATAATAGGCGCGCAGCATATAGGCCATGTCGGCGCAGTCGCCGCGATAGCGGCGATGATCGGTTTTCTGATAGGGATTGGCGTGGTCTGAGAGGCAGGCTTCCAGCGTGTCGCAGTCGGAGCGCCCGATCGCCTGGACAAAGGCTTCATAGCCTTTCTCGTCCTCAGCGCTCCAATGGTCCTTGACGACCCGCCATTCGGATCCGGCATTCACGGGGGCCGGGAATTCATCGGCGAAGCACACAGCCGGCGCGAGCGCCCAGGCGGACGCCATGAAGACGCGCCACCCCCGACATACGCCGGTCTTCGCCCGTCGGTTGAACAACCCCAAAACCATGCGTTGATCTTAACGACAGGTTAAGGCCGGAAAAAGGGGGCGGTCCGATTTCGCCCGCCCGGCGAATCGCTTCGTCGTGCTCATCATTCGCTTCGGCGGCGCCGGGAGCGGCGCGCCGAGATTCGCCTTCGATTTTCAAGGCGCTAGTGATGGGAATCGGTTTTTCAAGACTGGCGGCGCCGGAATCGGATTCCAACCTCGAATATTGATAAGGGCGCAAACTGGAGAAGAAGGGGCCACGCCATGGACTTCGCCTATTTTCTGATCGGACTAGTCGTGCTCGCCGTTTTCTTACTGTTTTCGACGGTCAAAATCGTTCCCCAAGGCTATCAATTTACGGTCGAGCGCTTTGGGCGTTACACGGCGACTTTGAAGCCGGGCCTTGCTTTCATCATGCCCTTCGTCGACCGCATCGGGCGGCGTATGAACATGATGGAGCAGGTGCTCGACATTCCTGCTCAGGACGTCATTACGCGCGACAACGCCATGGTGCAGACGGACGCTGTCGCGTTCATCCAGGTGATGGACGCCGCTTCCGCGGCCTACGAGGTCGCCAATCTTCACCTTGCGATCTCCAATCTGGCGATGACGAATATCCGCACGGTGATCGGTTCGCTCAATCTCGACGAGGTGCTGTCGAACCGTGACGACATTAATGCGCGCCTGCTTCGCGTCATCGACGCCGCGACGCATCCTTGGGGCGTCAAAGTGACGAGGGTCGAGATCAAGGACCTTTCGCCGCCCGCCGACATAACGGAGGCGATGGCCCGCCAGATGAAGGCCGAGCGATTGAAGAGAGCGGAGATTCTGACGGCGGAAGGCGAAAAGCAATCGGCGATCCTTAGAGCCGAAGGCGAAAAACAGTCGACCATTCTCGAGGCGGAAGGCCGCCGCGAAGCGGCTTTCCGCGAGGCCGAAGCGAAAGCGACCGAGGTTGTTTCCGAGGCGATCGCCAAAGGCGACGTCCACGCGATCAACTATTTCGTCGCGCAGAATTATGTGAAGGCGTTCGAGAAATTGGCGCTGTCGCCGCAGCAAAAGACCGTGATCGTGCCGGCCGACATGGCGGCGCTTGTCGGTACGATCGCTGGTGTCGGCAAGCTCGCCAAGGAAGCGCTCGCGTCCGACGGAATAGGCGGGCGCGGCGGCTCTGTTTCGTCCGCTTAAGGGGAAAGCGGCGCGGCGGTGGGACGTCGCCGCGCCGCTTGTCCGCTGATCAGTTTCTCACAGGGAGTGCTCACGATGAACGCTTTCTTTGATTTCCTCCATTCGATGCCGTTCTGGTATTGGTGGGTGCTCGCCGTCGCTTTGCTTGTCGTCGAGATTGCGACGGGGTCGACCTATTTTCTATGGCCCTCGGCCTCGGCGGCGATCGTCGGCGTGCTCGATATCTGGCCGCTCGCCGGCGCCTGGCGAACGCAACTCGCAATCTTCGCCGTGCTGACGACATTGCTCATCATATTCGCAACGCCGCGCGTCAGACCGTGGCTCTACAAGTCGCGCCGCGATCATCACACGTTGAATGAGCGCGGTGAGCAGAAAGTCGGCAAGCGCGCCATCGTTGATCAGCCTTTCATCAACGGTTCCGGCAAGGTGAAATTCGGCGACACGGTTTGGCTCGCCGAAAGCGCCGACGGCGCCGACTATGTCGCGGGCGCCGCGGTGGTGATTACTGGCGTTGAGGGTTCGACGCTATTTGTGAAAGCGTCGAGCTAGCAATGGGATATCGGACAATCTACGAGTATTCGCCGCCTGATCCGTCGGCGGCCGTTGTCGCCAGCGTTGTTGCCGCGTGCGCCGTAGCATTTGGGTTGTGGATAGCCGTTGGGGCACCACGACGAATTGACGGAAAGTGGCGGCGCGGCGTGCCTCATATTGAGCGCGCAACGGGCGGGTTGATGGCTGGCTTGGCCTTGCTTGTCATTGGGGCGGGTCATGCTCGGATGGCGGAACAAGCTCGTCTTGCCGCCTATCTCTCGACTCACAATGTCCTAATTTTAGAAGGCCGCGTGGACAGTGTGGCGCGCGAAATGAATGAACCTACGGCGACGGAAAACACCTCCACCGACATGTATTGGTACTATACGGGCATTTCTGTAGACGGTCGCTCGTTCAAGCTTGGTCCTGGGTCCAGCAATCCTTCCTTAATCCACTACAATTATAGCGCGCCTTTGATCTCCGAAGGCGATAATGTTCGCATTTCATACGTCACATACGTCAAAGATAAGATATTGAAGATCGAAGTGGCGAAGTTTCGATCCTAGATTTACGCTGCTAATAGCGTAAAGGCCGGTCGAAATCGGCGCGCACGATCGTTCGCCCGATCGGCCAGAGCGCAAAGCCCGCGAGCTTTAAGTGCGCCCAGGCGAAGGGAATGCCGATAATCGTCACGGCGAGCACGAGCGCGGCCGCAAGATGGCCGATCGCCAACCACCAGCCGGCGAGAATGAGCCAGATGATATTGCCGAGAACGCCGAGCGGACCCGTGCCGATTTCTTCGCCGTAAATTCGTTCGCGCGAGACGGCGCGCGCGCCGAAAGGCCAGAGTGTGTAAACGCCATTGTCGAGCGCGGCGCGCGCCCAGGGCAGGCCGATAATGGTGATCGCCATGATCAAGGCGGCAATGAACCAGCCGAGCGCGCTAAGCGCCCCGCCAAAAGCGAGCCAGAGAATATTGAGGACGAGGCTCGCCGGGCTGATCTCTGATTCGTCCGTCAGCGGGTGTTCGTCGTACATGGGGCGCTCCTTTGCCGCAGAAGTATATAGGAACGAAACCGTCCCGCTGAGACGGCCTGTCGCGAATTTCCGGCGGCCCGCCGCGAGGCCGCCACGCCTCGGCCGTAATTGACGGCGAAAATCGCCCCATGAGATTTGCGGCTGCGTTGATCGCCGTTTGTATTTTGGCCGCGCCGGCGCGGGCGCAAGAAGAGGATTTCGGCGCCCGGCTCGCGGCGGCGGCCCTTGAGCGGACGCATCACCGCGTTGTCTATGATTCCTCCTATGTCGCGATCGCTTATCCGGGCGGCGACGTCGCGTCCGACCGCGGCGTCTGCGCCGACGTCGTCATCCGCGCGCTGCGCGCCGTCGGCGTTGATCTGCAAACGCTCGTTCATGAAGACATGCAGAGGCATTTTTCTGCATACCCGGCGTTTTGGGGCTTGAAAGCGCCTGACTCCAATATCGATCACCGGCGCGTGCCCAATCTTGAAACATATTTTCGTCGCGCGGGCGACGCGGCGCCTGTAACACATGACGCGCGCGATTACAGGGCGGGCGATATCGTTGCGTGGAATTTAAGGGGCGACGGCGGCTTCCTGCCGCATATCGGGATCGTGAGCGATAAGCCCGGCGCGTCAGGCGCGCTCATGGTCGTTCACAATATCGGGATGGGGCCGCGCCTCGAAGACGTGCTTTTCAATTGGAAAATCACCGGTCATTACCGCCTTGTCGCTCCGTCGCGCACGCCATAAGCCGAATGGGCGGAAGTTTAAGACTTGCCGGCCGCCGCATCTGATCGCTATTGAATAGGCCTTACCCCCTATCAAATCCCGGAGGCGCCTATGCGCAAAGTTCCACTCGGCCGGTCAGGCATTTCCGTCTCCCGGCTTGGTTTCGGCTGCATGGGTCTCGCCGAATTCTACGGCGAGGCGCTCTCGAACGCGGAGGCGGAAAAGATACTCGACGCGGCTTTGGACCGCGGGATCAATTTTTTTGACACCGCCGATATGTACGGCGTCGGCCGCAATGAAGAACAGCTCTCCGGCGTTTTGAAGCGCCGTCGCAAGGATGTCGTGATCGCGACTAAATTCGCCGTTCAGCGGGGCGCCGATGGCGCCTGGCTCGGCGTTACGAACGATCCGAAATATATCAAGAACGCTTGCGACGCGTCATTGAAACGGCTCGGCGTCGATCAGATCGATCTCTATTACATGCATCGGCGCGACCGCTCCGTACCGATCGAGGACTCGGTCGGCGCGATGGCCGCGCTCGTCAAGGCGGGCAAAGTGAAAGCGCTCGGCCTTTCGGAAGTGAGCGCCGACACGCTGAAAAAGGCGAACGCCATTCATCCGATCGCGGCGCTGCAATCGGAATATTCGATCATGACGCGCGACATGGAAGTCGAAATGATCCCGCTCTGCCGCAAGCTCGGCGTCGCCTTCGTCGCCTATTCGCCTTTGAGTCGCGGGCTCTTGACCGGCGCCTATCGCTTGAATGAGGATTTCGGCGAAGGCGATTACCGCCGCCAGCGCTCGCCGCGTTTTGCGGGCGAAGCGCTCGATAAGAACAACGCGTTGGTCGACAAGCTGCGCGAGATCGCCAAGAAGAAAGATGCGACGCTGGCGCAGATCGCGCTCGCCTGGGTCTTGTCGAAAGGCGACGACATCATTCCGATCCCGGGGACGAAGAAATTCGGCCGGCTCGACGAGAATGTGGGCGCCGTCGATGTCGCGCTGTCGGCGGAGGATGTCGCCGCGATCGAAAAGGCCGTGCCGCCAAGCGCGGTTTCGGGCGCGCGCTATCCCGAGCAGGCGTCGTCGAGCTTGAACGGTTAGTCCACTCGCTCCCTCTCCCGATGGGAGAGGGAGCGGGCATGAGGCGCTCGGAGCCGACCAAGAAATCCGCCTTCAACAAGCGGGCGACGCTATCGCGGCTTGCGCGTTGGAGGTTGAGGTTGCGCCTGCGCCTGATCGACGGCGAGGCTTATTTCGCGGATTGTCACATTCGCTCGAACCTTCGGCGGGAGAGGCCTGCCTTTCACTTCGACGCCGGATGTCGGCACGAAGGTCACTTGCAGGTTCTCGGCGCCGCCCGCCGCAATCGCTTTGTCGAGCGGGAAAACGAAACGGGCCGGTTCATGGTGTCCTTTGTGGCCGCTTTCCGAGCGTATGCCTTGGCCGAACAGCGATACGACGCCGACAAGATAGGGGCTCTCCGCCCCGCGCGCTGCGCCCGCCGGTCCGACATAGACTTCCCATGCCGCTTCGGGCGGCGTCTCCGCCTCGACATCCTTCAGCACCAGAACGACATTTTGCGACGGCGCGCGCGCAATATCGGCCAAGCGCTCAGAAATCTCTTTGTCCTCGCGCGGCGTAAGGGGAATCGTGACCGCATCTTTGCCGAGCGCCAATGGCTGCGGCAAGGCGAGGATCGAGATCAGCTGCAGTTCAATCCACGGAATCACAAACTTAAGGCAGTATTGCTTCACCTGCGGAGGCTCTTCCTCATAGGCGTAACTCAACTGCTCCGCGGCGCGCAATACCTCGCAACCGGTCATTGTCACCTGCTGGCAGCACTCGTCGAAGAAGGTGAACGCGGTGGCCTTCCAGGCGCTATCGGTCAGCGGATCGGTTCGTCCGCCGCCTTGCGCAAGCCACACGTTCCACAGCCTGTCGACCTGGCTATGGTGAGCAAAGAAGATCGGATCGCGGGCCGCCGTCGAGACCGAATGCATATTGCCGCCGACCGCCCCATGGATGACGCCATGCGTGCCCGAAATGGAGCCGGACGCGCTGAAGAAATCGAATAGGGCGAGCCCGCTCGCAATCGCCGAAGGCGTCGTCGAGGAAAGCGATCCGGCGCCGCTGTTCATGGCCGAGTTGCGGCTCGCATCGTAGAGGTTGTTCGTTGAAACGCGGAACTGCGGCGGAAGTTGTAGCTGCGCAGGGTTGGTCCAGTCCCAATATGGAATGGCCCAGTCATACATTCCCGAATATTTTCTGATGATGCGCTCAAACCAATAAAGATACATCCGATGCCAGGACCAGAAATACGTCGCCCCGTGCTCGCATGTGCTCCAGGCGGGATGCAGCGCGCCGGACGGTGAGCCGTGAATGGACGCCTGATAGATCCAACTGCACGGATTGTCGTCGGGGAGCGCTTTCATCTTTGCGATGGCGGCGCGGTAGCCGACAAGAATGGGATCATTCGCCGCCATGGTGAACGCGTTCCGGCGCAGCGCCGGCGCAACCGCGTAGCCGGCAAGCGCAGGAATGCCGGTAAAAGGTTGAGATAACGCGGCGAGCGAACCCGCCGCGCTGGCGCGCAAGAGAGCGCGCCTGTCAAGTTGAAAGGTCATTTCTTTCTCCCCGTGGTCCAAACGAAATCTACGCGCCCAACTATTCAGTCTACGGTATAATAACAAAAACAAAAATACAATCAGTGAGATTACATTCTTTATGCCGGATAGGGAATAAGCGAGGGCGTCTGACCGCTTTGTTTAGTCTTTTCAATGAGCTAACGCGCGAGCTTTGACGGCCTCTCCCTTTTCAAAATCGACCTGTCATTGGGCCGCTTTGAGGACGGCGCCGCCGCGTAAAGACAATGCGCTGCACAGATCGGCGGCCGAGACGTCGGAATCGCGCAGGCTGCGTAATGTGACGGAAGCATCGCGCTTGGAGAATTTCTTGCCAGCTTCGTCGGTAATCAGACGATGATGACGGTAGATGACTTCCGGATAATCGAGCAGCGCCTGCAAAAGGCGATGGAGATGCGCGGCGGCGGCAAGGTCTTCGCCGCGGATGACGTGCGTGACCCCTTGCAGCGCGTCGTCATGAACCGAGGCGAGGTGGTAGCTCGTCCCCAAGTCCTTTCGTGCGATAATGATGTCGCCGAAGATTTCAGGCGTCGCCTTGATGCGGCGCGGCTCGCCGTCTTCGACGGTGAAGGAGAGCTGATCGAACGCCGCGCCGAGATGGTTGCGCGCCGCTGTCATGGAGAGCCGCCACGCATAGGGCGCGCCCGCCGCGATCAGAGAGCGTTCTTCATGCATGGCGAGCGGAGCGCCGACATAGGCCGGGCCTTCCGGTCCGTCCACGGATAAATGCGGCGCGCGGGCGATGTCGTCGAGCACTTCCTTGCGCGTTTTGAAGCAGCGGTAAACAACGCCAATCGCGACAAGCCGGTCGAGCGCGGCCGCGTAGTCGGCGAGACGCTCCGATTGCCGGCGCACGGGTTCGTCCCAGCGAAGGCCGAGCCAGGCGAGGTCCTCATAGATCGCCGCCTCGAATTCCGGACGGCAGCGCGTCCGGTCGATGTCTTCGATGCGCAAGAGAAAGCGCCCGCCCTCATCCTGCGCCGTGCGAAAAGCGGTCAGCGCCGAAAAGGCGTGCCCCAAATGCAGATAGCCGGTCGGCGACGGGGCGAAGCGGGTGACGAATGTCATCGGCGTTCCGATCGGAGACGGAGGGTGGTGGTCTAGCGCCTCTCGGCCGCGC
>OBLQ010000967.1_pt1 | contig 10818 bp, 6 predicted proteins | sample 1519881 | NCBI WGS metagenome assembly OBLQ01 (sample SAMN01911456, study PRJEB22533) | soil metagenome | biome: Soil | place: Malaysia | collected 2012-04-30 | depth DG_metagenome m | reverse complement strand
AGAAGTTCAAGCCGTTCTTTTTCTTCTTGGGTCGACATATAACCCGAGTATGCACGCCTTCGGGTAAGATGTCAACCCAAAAGAAAGGAGGCTACGCCTCGCCGGGCTGTATGATGACAGGTGGCGCGGTTCAGTCCGCCTCTAGAGAGCAGCCTCGTAGAGGGCTGTCATGTCCGATGACGTGCACGGACGTGGATTCAGAGTGTGGCAGGCGTCTTCCATGGCCTTGGCGGAAAGTGCGGGAATCATTTCACGGCGGATCCCCAACGCGCCAAGGCGATCGGGAACACCAACTTCCTTGAGCAGTTCGCGCACGCGGTTGATGGCGGCTGAGGCCGCGTCATGCACGGACATGCCGTGAACATCCAGACCCATGGCGACCGCAAGATCATGCAGGCGGCCTTCCGCAACCGGCCGGTTGAACTCCAAAACGTAGGGCAGGAGAACACCGTTGGTGGTTCCGTGATGAAGACCGGCGATGGAAGACAGCGGGTGCGCCAGCGAGTGCGTGACCCCCAGCCCTTTCTGGAAAGCGACAGCTCCCATCACGGAGGCCATCATCATGTCGGTGCGCGCCTTGATGTCGCTGCCGTTGTGGACAGCTGTGGCCAAACTCGTCGCGGCCAGGCGCGTCCCGTAAAGAGCGATGGCGTCACACATGGGGTGGTAGCCTTTGGCCAGGTAGGCCTCAACGTTGTGCGTGAGGGCATCGAGCCCGGTTCCCGCCGTGATCGCGGGCGGCATGCCCACCGTCAGGTCAGGATCGTCAATTGCGACGTTTGCAATCAGGTACGGGCTGAAAATGACGGTCTTGCGGTCCGTTGACTTGAGCATAATCACGGCGCTGCGCCCCACTTCGCTTCCGGTGCCGGAAGTGGTGGCGATGGCGATCATGGGGGGCAGGTTGTCGCTGATTCTGTCCCCGCCATTCAGTTGATCGTCATATTGCTCAAGCGGCAGCGGGTGCGTAATGCCCAGGCGGATGACTTTGGCGGCGTCGAGCGGACTGCCTCCGCCCAACGCGATAATGGCATCACAACCCTCCTGCCGGTAACGCTCGATCCCCTGGTGGACGTTCTCTTCCGTCGGGTTGGGGTCAACCGAATCAAACAACGCAAACCGGACTTCAGGCGCGGCCTGTGTAACTCGGTCAACCAGGCCTGCCTTAGCTACGCCGCGGTCCGTTACCAGCAGCGGCTTCTGCATGCCGTACCTTGAAATCTCGTTGCCCAACTCCTGGATGGAGCCCGGTCCAAAAATAATTCGGGTGGGGAAAGCGAAGGTTGAGATACCGTTGCTCATGTTAATTGTTTGCGCTCCTTCGGAAAAGACGTCGTTCGAATTGAAATATTGACTTGATGATGCCTGCTCGCTTCACTGCGGCAGGGTAATGTGAGTGCAGGCCGACTACGAATCCTTCTGTTTCACGCCTCGCTCAAATCGACTCGAAGTACCGTTCCATCTCCCAATTGGTCACGGTGCGTTCGAACTGCCGGACTTCCCAATCGCGGGTCATGGAATAGAAACTGACAAATTCTTCACCAAACCAGTCTTTGGCAAACTGACTCTGGCTGAAAGCCTGGTTGGCCTCCTTCAGGGTTCGCGGCAGGGGCGGCGCTTCTGCGGTGTACGCATTGGCAGCAGGTGCTGGAAGCTTTAACTTGTGCTGCACGCCATAGAGCCCGGAGGCCAGGCTGGCGGCCAGAGCAAGATAGGGGTTGGCATCGGCGCCGGGCAGGCGGTGCTCCACGCGTGTTGCCTTCGGACCGGTCACGATGGCTCGCAAAGCTGCGGTACGGTTGTCATGTCCCCAGGTGACGTTCGCCGGGGCCCAACTCAGCGTGGTGGGAGCAGTACGCTTGTAGGAGTTGATGGTGGGCTGCAGCATGACCGCATACTCCGGCATCAACGCCATCTCCCCCGCCATGTAATGCTGCATCAGCGCCGACATGCCCCCCTTTCGGGGCTTGCCCGCGCCAACCCAAAACAGGTTCTTTTTTCGCCGCAGATCCATCAGGCTCTGGTGGATGTGTCCGCTTGAACCAGGCAGATGGGAGTTCCACTTGGCCATAAAGGTGGCCATCAGGCCGCGTTTCTGCGCGATTACTTTTACGGCCGTCTTGAAGAGAGCGGCCTTGTCCGCAGCCCGGAGGGCGTTGTCCACGCGGATGGCGGTTTCATAAACGCCCGGTCCGGTTTCGGTGTGGTGGCCCTCGATTTCAATATCAAAATCGCACATGGTATTGAGAAGGTCGTGGGCGAGGTCCGAGAGGACTGAGGCTCGCAACACACTGTACCCAAACATCCCAGGGCTCATGGGAGTGAGGTTGCAGTAATTCTTGGCACGCACCGACTCCGGGTCCTCACGGAAGAACCAGTATTCGTACTCGATGGAAGCCTGCGGGGAGTACCCCATGGACTCGGTTCTTTTTACAACGCGCTGCAGAAGCTGTCGCGGAGAAACCGTAAGGGGGCTTCCATCTGCCTTGCAGAAATCAAGCAGGAAAAAGGCAGTACCCTCTTCCCATGGGAGCCTGCGAAAGGTGGAAACATCAATGATGGCCAGAGCGTCCGGGTATCCAGTGTGCCAGCCAGTAATCGACGGCTGGTCATACAATACATCAGCGCTGTCCCATCCAAAAATCACGTCGCAGAATCCGAGACCATGCTCGGCGGCGGAAAGGAACTTCTCAAGGGAAATATACTTGCCTCGCAGGATGCCGTCCGTGTCAAAACCGCCCACTTTGATTTTGTCAATCTTGTGTTTGTCGAATGCCTGTTTGATTTGTTGAAGTGTCATTCCTTCCCCAGAGTGTCCGGGTAGTCTCTGACGCCTTCAGGCCAACGAGACCCAGACGGATTTCACTTGAGTGTAAGATTCGAGTGCATGGGCGCCCATCTCGCGTCCGAAACCGCTCTGCTTGTAGCCGCCAAAGGGCGAAGCGCTGTCGAAGCAATTGTAGTCGTTGATCCAGACTGAACCCGCCTTGATGCGGCGCGCCATGCGGTGCGCCACACGGATGTCACGGGTCCACACGGCTGAAACCAGCCCGTAGATGGTACTGTTGGCGATCTCTGCTGCTTCCTGCTCGTCTTGAAACTTCAGGGCAACGAGGACGGGACCGAAGATTTCTTCCTGCGCGATCTTCATTTGAGCCTTAACGTCGGCAAAGATGGTCGGCTTGATGTAATAGCCTTTGGCTTTGTCTCCTTCGGTGTCACGCTCTCCGCCACAGACCAGCCGCGCACCGTCCTGTTTGCCGGACTCAATATAACTCAGGATGCGTTCCGTTTGAGTCTTACTGATCTGCGCGCCCATTTCACTCGAGGGATCGAGCGGGTCACCGACTTTCATCTTCCTTGCACGCTCGGCCAGCGTTTTCACGAACTCATCGTATATCTTTTTATGGACCAGCAGACGTGAGCCTGCGCTGCACACTTCTCCTTTGTTGGCATAGATGCCCCAAAAGGCCGAGTTGGCAGCCCTTTCCAGGTCCGCATCTGCAAAAACGATATTCGGGGATTTCCCTCCCAGCTCAAGCGACAAGCGCTTCAGATTGCTATCCGCTGAGGCTTTCAGCAAGGCGCGAGCCGTGCGGACACTGCCGGTGAACGCTATTTTGTCCACTTCCATGTGCCGCGCAAGGGCTTCTCCGGCGGTCGGGCCGTAACCGGTCACGACATTCACCACGCCATCGGGCACTCCGGCCTCCACGCAGTACTCGGCCAGCTTCAGCGTCGTGAGCGGCGTCATCTCCGACGGCTTGATCACCATCGAGCAGCCCGTGGCTAGCGCCGGCGCCACCTTCCAGGCGGCGAGCAGCATGGGATAATTCCAGGCCGTGATCATGCCGACCACACCCACCGGCTCGCGAAGCGTATAGTTGAGATAGTCGCCGTCAACGGGAATGGTTTCCCCGTAGATCTTACGCGTCCAACCGGCGTAATAGTAGAAGATGTCCCAGGAGGGCGGGATGTCGCCGCGCAAAGCTTCGCGGAAGGTCTTGCCGTTGTTCAACGACTCAAGCATACCCAGTTCTTCCTTGTTCTTTTCGATCAGTTCGCCGATGCGCCAGATGATCCTTTCACGCTCGGAAACTTTGATATTGCGCCAAACACCCGATTCGAAGCTGCGGCGGGCGCTGCGCACCGCGCGGTCCACATCTTCTGCAGCGGCGTCGGGAACGGTGGTCAGTTGCTCCCCGGTTGCGGGATTGATGACGGGAATTGTTTTGCCGGAAACAGCGTCTTCGTATTTTCCATCAATGAAGAGCTTGCCGGATTTTATGTTCTTTATGACTGCGGTAGTTTCCATAACCTTCCTCTCAACGGCGCCTGGCGCGCGGTAAACGGGGCGGATGTTATCCTTGCATTCCGTTGCGACTCGCCTGGTGTTGCTTTCAGGGTTCCGGTTCCGCCACCGGCTCGGGCGCCTCATCTTCAACCAGATTCCAGCGCTGTTTGTGGATCTTGTGCTTGCCCGTTGTCAAATGAAAAAGCAGCAGGACACCCATCACGCTGGAGATTCCCCAGCCAGCGCGGCCATTGGGAGGCATCACCATCAGAGTGCAGATACCCAGAGTCCAAAGGAGCGCCAGCACATTGACTACGTTCGTGGAACCGCCCAGGTGCCATGGCCCTCGTTTAGAAATCCAACGCTTCTTCTTCCGCCAGCCCAGAAATACGGGGATGATGTAGGACAGATAGAATCCCACCACACTGATGGACGTAACCACAGAATACGCACCGCTATAAACCATCGCGCCGAAGGCAAGCGCGGCGGACAGCCACACGGCGTGTGCCGGAGTCTTGTGCCGAGGGCTGATGCGGCTCCAAAGCCTTGATAACGGCATGCCGCTGTCGCGCGCAAACGCATAAAACGTACGCGAAACGGACGTGCAGGCGGAAAGTCCACAGAACCACATAGCCAGAACGGTGAGGCCAAGCACTACGACGGCCGCCCGGCCGCCTAGCGTCATTTCAACAATGGCAAGCACGGCAGGGAGCGAATGCCCGCCGGCATCTTTGGCGCCCAGAACCTGGCTGACGCTCGGTATGGCCCAAGTGAGCGACATGATGAGCAGATAGCCGAAGAATCCTGAGACAACAACGGACATCACCATCCCCTGCGGAGCACGCCGGCGCGGGTCAAGTGTTTCTTCGGCAACGTGCGCTGAAGCGTCAAACCCGGTGTACGTCCATTGAGCTTGCAGCAGCCCCAGCAAAAAGAGCCAGGCATAGGGCGCATGAATGTCGCTGGATGAAGCAGCTGTCAGAAAAAAATGCAGGGGCTGCTTGGGAGCGAAAATCCATAAGGCCCCGATCAGCACAGCAACGCCGATGATGTGTACGGTGACACTGAAATCATTCAGCCATGCAACCCATCGCGTGGAAAAGTGATTGATCAATGCCTGGGAGAGCAGCAGGAGTCCGTACACCATCAACAGGGTTGACGCCTTGGATTCAAGTCCGAGCATCGGAGTCAGAAACTGCGCACACCCGTAATCAATGCCGGCGATTGCGGCCACCAGGCCCACAATATTCAACCAGGCTGTGGACCACGCCCACATGGGGCCACCCAGCTCTGCCGACCAGTGGTACATACCCCCGGAGGTCGGCATAGCGGAGCAGAGTTCCCCCATGCTGAGTACCACCATTAAGGTCCCTACGGTAGCAAGGGGCCACCCCAGTGTCATTTCGAGCGGGCCACCCATTCCCAGCCCGTAATCGAACAGGGTGACGGCGCCCGTGAGGATCGAAATGATAGAAAAAGAGATTGCGAAGTTAGAAAACCCGCCGAAGCCACGGAAGAGCTCCTGCGCATACCCGAGGTGGGCTAGATCCTGAGCGTCCTTTTGGGCACGGGAAGAGGGTTCGTGGATCGGGTGCGGCGAATCCATTGCCAATAACCTGCCTTATATTAAAAAAGTCAGGAGGAGACAACCCTTATTTTCCTGCGGGCGGTGTTCGCAACCCGCGGAAAGGTCGTCTCCTCCTACGTAGTGCTTTTAATTTAGAGCCGGTTCGGCTCGAGCCGTTCAGAACTCGATGCGCGCACCGATTTGTCCTTCGCGAGCCCCCGCGAACTCATAGAGTCCCTGCGCCGCGGTAATGCAGCCGAAGCCACAGAGACCCTGGGCAGGATTGTTGGCACTCGTGATCTTCATGTTCGGGATGCCCAGGTTAATGTGATTCAAAACATTTACAAAGGACCCTTCGATGTGGAGTGTAGCATGTTCAGTGAGCCGGAAGCTCTTGCCAAGTCCCAGGTCCCAGTCGATGGTGCCCGGTCCCTGCAAGCTGCCCACGCTTGCTGTCCCGAAGCGCCCAACGGGCGGATGGGTTGCCGACGTGCCTGCCTGGCAATCCCCGCCCGGGCATGCATACCCTGAGGCAAGAAACCATTCGCCCGCGTTCGGATTGCCGGGCGATACCTGCCCCACGCGGTCCGGCAACTGGTTACGCCCCTGAAGTCCGATCCCAGTTCCGGAAGGGTCTGCTCCTGAAAAGTAAGGTGTAAGGAACGGACCCGACTGGACCTCAAAGATGTTGCTCATCTGCCATCCGCCGATCAGGGCGTTGACGAAGCGGTTTGAGCTTTGGGCAAAACGCTGGCTGCCTCCAAAAGGCAGTTGGTAGATGACCGTAGTCAGCCAGCGATGGCGCGGCGCATACGTATTCCCGTATTCCAGGTTCCTGTTGTAGAGACTGCCGGAGCGGTTGCAGGCATTCTCATTGCAGAAGCCGCCGTTGCTCGAAGGCCCCTGGTTGTCGGCCAGGCTCCGGGCAAAGGTGTAGGTGCTGTCGAAGACCAGTCCCGACCCAACGCGATGGCTCACTTCCAGTTCCATTGCGTTGTAGTACGCCGTCGCTCCCACGTCCCGCGAGTTCACCGTCCCCCAGTTCGGGAAAGGACGCGAACTCAACGGTTGCAACTGGTAAGGGGTGGTCGACGGCAGCGACTGGTTCCAGTTCGGGGCCCAGACCAGTTGCGTAGTCTTCATGCCGGTGTAGGAAATTCGCAGCCCGGTGTTGAAACCCAGGTTCCGCTCCACGGAGAGACCCCACTGGACGGCGTAAGGCTCCTTCCAGTTCACCTGGTCAGCCGTGCCGAAATAAGCTGTCCCGTACTGCGGCGCTCCGAATCCGGCCCCACCTGTCCCCGTCGCAGGCCAGGCGAAAGCCGGGCCGCTCGAGGTCTGTGAATTCAGGAACTGCCGTGTGAAGGCCTGGGCGGTTCCCGTCAGAGAGTAGTAGATGCTTCCCATGCTGATGGCCTCATAAGCCCCGATGCTGCCCCGCACTACCGTCTTGTCGCCATTGAACGGCTTGTAGGCAAACCCGAAGCGAGGCATGAAGGCTTTCGAGGTGGTCCGAAGCCCTTGAGGAAAGCCCGCCTGCGAAGCCGATAGCACCGGCGTGCAGGGCGCGCCATTGATGGAGGTGGGATCGCTGGCCGTGGCCGGGATGTCTGGGTTGGGGCAGGCGTCAAAGGACTGAAGGAACGGGGGCGAAAGGATGGAAGCAAACCCGTCCGGGTAGATCACCTGGCCCGACTTCAGGATGTGGTTATTGAAATTGCCGATGTTGCCGCTGGCATCAGTGTAGCCCGGGTGATATTCCCAGCGCAGACCGTAGTCCAGTGTCAGCCGGGGGGTGATGTGAAAACTGTCTTGTGCGTAAAGGGCCCAGAAACTGCTCCTGCCGTCGTTATCCTGCAAAACGTTGTCCACGTCGGATTCATTCGGCAGCCCCAGCAGAAAGTCCGCAAAATCGTTGCCCGTAAACATTCCGTTGAAGGTGAAGGTTCCGTAGTTGTTCGCGCCGAAGAAGCCCAGAGATGACTTCGCCTGGATCTTGCTGGCGTCGAACCCGAACTTAAAGGTGTGATGGCCACGAACCCAGGTGAGGTCATCCAGGAATTCGAACGTTTTGGACTGGCTGGACTCATCCAGGCGGTCAACGTCTTCGCTGGTCAACTGTCCGCTGAAATCGATTTCGGTTACCCCGTTCCACCAAAGATTATTCAGGCCCTGGAGCCCGAGGGCGCTGCTGAACGCTTTCCCGTCAAAGGAATTTGAACTTCCTGAAACGTTGTTGGTAAGCCCAAAGCGGAATTCGTTGAGCAGAGTGGGTGTCAAGGTGTAGGTAGCTGAGGCCACCAGCATGCGCACATGATCGTAGTCAGCGCTGGAGGGAATGAGAAGTTTCAGAGGCGCAAGCTGGTTGATGTTCTTCTGGGTGTACCGGGCAAACACCGCCAGCTTGGAGCCAAAGTTCTGGTCACCCCGCACATCGAACGTTTTTGAGTCCAGGTTCGCAGGAGCATTCACATTGTAGTTGTTGTCCGTGAAATTGTTGCTCACGTTCGGCAACGGGTACAGCTCAAGCAGCTTCTGAGCGATCGGACTGATGTTCGTAATCTGGTTGTTCTGAAACGGCTGGCCAGTACTGGGATCGTAAATCTGCCCGCTCGGGTCGTTGCAGACGCCACTGGTAAAGCCCGCCGTGCATAGGTAGGACAGATCGCCGGTGCGCATGGCGGCTGTAGGAACCGTGTTCTGGACAACACCGCTGCGCGGAAAGCGGAAATCTTCATAATCTGTGAAGAAGAACGTCCTATTGCGCCCGTTGTATAGGTGCGGAATCACAACCGGTCCTCCAAAGCTTCCGCCAAAGTCATTTGCCACTTTCTTGGGCTTCGAGCTCGCGCCGAAGGGAATGGGCTTCGAGCTCGCACCGAACGGGATGGCGTCAAGTGCTGCGTTCTGGTGGTACCAGAATCCGCTGCCGTGATATTGGTTGGTGCCACTCTTGGAGATGGTGGTGATGTCCGCCGGAGCGCCGTATTCGGCCGGTGCACCGACCCCCTGCACCCTCATTTCGGCCAGCGACTCGGCGGAGGGAAAGGCGTCGCGGAGCGGGCTGTTGCCCGTATTGTCCGTAGTGGAAATGCCGTCCACAGTAAACCGCGACTGGCTCCGCAGTCCTCCCTGAATCGACAGGTTTCCGTGCTGGTCCGGTTGAACACCAGGGAGGATGGTGAGCAGGTAGTAAGGGCTGTTGCCATTGGCCGAAGCGCGGTAGTTTGTTGGAAGGTTGTTAATCTCCAGGTCCTGGTAGTTGGCCGAGATGGTCGAATTATCGGTTGTAATCACTCCCATGGCCTGCCCATTGACAGTCACCGACTGGGTCACTTCTCCAACCTTCAGCGTGACGTCTGCACGCAAAGCCTGGCGGGCCGTAAGCTCCAGACCCGTCACCTGCGAGGCTTGGAAACCGGCCTTGCTGACCACCACCGTGTAGTGGCCCGGCTTCGCGTCCACCAGCGTATAGTTACCGCTCGAATCGGTGGTCGTCCCTCGCGAACTACCCTCATCCGTATTTGTGATCAGAACTTTGGCGCCCGGAACCACCGCCCCAGACGAGTCCTTCACCGTTCCCAGCAAGGTCCCAAAAGTCGATTGCCCCAGTAGAACCCCGGAATATATGCCGAGCAGTGCTCCCAATAAGAGAACACGCGTCAGGTGTTTTTTGCCGTCCATCGTCATCCTCCTCACGGACTAATAAAATGAAATATAGGGTTATGTCTCGTGACAGAAGATCATGCCCCTTGACTGTTACACCCCAATGACGAAAATATGAAAGTGTCGTCACATGTTTCCCGACATCCACATCAGCGCCGTGGAAAACGTCACTTTAATCCCTACCACTGGAGTTTCGCAGATATACCCCCAAGACGAGTGTCTGGTCACTTGTTGCACCGAATATTGAATTGGAAGCCTAATTTAAGGCCGGTTTAGAGGATTCTGTATAGTGCGCGTTTAACACTCTTGGCGAAAATTAGCGTGGCTACTTCAGCTTGCGATATTCGGAGGGGGTTACGCCTACGAGGTTCCTGAAGGTTCTTGTGAACTGGCTCTGGTCTGGAAACCCAACAACAAGACCAATTTCCGCAAGGGAGACATCGCCCTGCACAAGCATCTGACATGCCTGCTCGATCCGTAGCTGGCGGATCCGCTGTCCGATGGTGCAACCCACGCGGCGGTGAAACTCTCTTGCAACGTGAACAGGGTGGACGCCCACGGATCGCGCCAACTCACCGAGGGTGAGTCGCTCCATGAAACGGCTGCAAATAATGTCCTCAACCTGGCAAAGCCAAGGTTGCACCTTGGCCGATGAAGGTTTGACTTCATGCCGGGCAATTTCCGCAATCAATTCGATGGTCAGTCCGTCGATTGCCAGGCCGGAAAGATCGTCCATCAGGCGTGTGCCGGGCCTTCCGGAAATCGGGAGATCTCGCACAGCTTCTGCAGTCGTGAGCCGGAAATTTCGACGTTAAACTCCCTTGCTCCTCGATCGTGGAACTGGTCGGAGTGTACTTCGCCAACTGGGTGATACATAACTGTCCAGGGACTAGAACAACGGACGAGATTTTCGCAAGTCTGTGTTGAATTACCATCGAGGGTTATTCCGATGTAGGCATGCGCATGGGAGTGGATAGCATTGTGCAGATTGGGGCCATAGGCGATTTCAGTCAGCCGTATGCCCTCCAACTCCAGTGACCGCAGAATCTTGCCGTGAAAAGAACAGGGTGAGAATTCCCTGGCACGCGACCGAACATCGGTGCGACTGTCTGAAACTGAGTTCTCTGACTCAGGTATGAAATTCACTCCGTGCCCCGTGCCTGACCCGGTCCAGCGTTGTGCCCCCTTACCCGGCTGCGGCGAACACCTCAACACCACGGCACGTCAGCGCTCGCTGTTATGAGTCAGGACATTTGCAGGCGTTGCGGGGCTAGTATCACGCAAGGATTAA
>OBLQ010000966.1_pt1 | contig 10826 bp, 11 predicted proteins | sample 1519881 | NCBI WGS metagenome assembly OBLQ01 (sample SAMN01911456, study PRJEB22533) | soil metagenome | biome: Soil | place: Malaysia | collected 2012-04-30 | depth DG_metagenome m | reverse complement strand
CCATCACCCTGAGTGCCTGTGCCCAGCATGCGCCGGTCGAATCGTCCGCAGCAGCTCCGAAGAGCACGGCCGTGCCCATTTCGGAGATGGATCCCGGCTTCCTCTATCTCGCCGCCCAGAACGCCCTGAACCAGGGCAACACCGACCTGGCGATCCGCCTGCTGCAGGCGCTGGTCGCCAAGGATCCCGAGGCCGTCAAGCCGCGCATCCAGCTTGTCGAACTGCTGCTCGGCCGCGGCCAGCCCGCCGCGGCCGGCAAGGTCATCGACGAATTGCTGGCACACAAGGATCTCGAGGCGTCGAAGCGGGACGAGGTCATGCTGTTGCATGCCCGTTACCTCGCCGTCACCGGCAAGCCGGAAGAGGCGCTCGTCTCGCTGCAGAAATACCTCGACCACCACCCGACCGATGCCGACGCCCGCCGGCTGCAGGCCCAGCTGCTGGTTTCCGTCAACCGCTTGAAGGAAGCACAGGCCGCCATCGACAAGGCGATCCGTGCCGGAGATTCGGCCGACCTGCGCCTGATCCAGGCACAATTGTTCATGCAGGACCACAATCTGGCCGGTGCGAAGGAAGCCCTGAAGCAGATGCGCAAGCTGGCGCCGGACGACGATACGCCGGTGCTGATGCTGAGCCAGATCGCCCTGCAGCAGAAACAGCCCGAGGTCGCCGAATCACTGCTGCGCGATTTCCTCGCCTCGCATCGCGATGCCTGGCGGGTCAGCAATGCGCTGGGCCGCATCCTCGTCCAGCAGGGGCGGATCGACGACGCCATCGTCGTCTACCGCGACCTGGTCAACCGCACGGGCGGCGAGCCTGAGATCGTCAAGGCGCTCGGCCTGCTGTACCTCCAGCAGCGCAATTACAAGGAGGCCGAAGCTGCTTTTGCCCGCATCGAGGGCAGCAGCGACGAGGCGACCTTCTACCACGGCATCAGCCTGGAAGGGCTGGAGCGTATCGATGAGGCACGCAAACAGTATGCCGGCATCGGCAAGCAGTCGCCGCTCTATACCGAGTCGCAACTGCGACTGGCCGGCCTCGATGCGCACGACCAGCAGTGGGATAAGGCGGCCTCCCGGCTGCTTGATCTGCTGCAGGTTCGTCCGGATACGGCGGATGCCTACGAGATGCTCTCGGCCATCCGTGTACAGCAGAAAAAATACGAACTGCTCCTGAAGGAGTCCGAACCCGCCCTCGCCCTGCCCAAGCCTCCGACCGGCGTGCTGTTCAACCGCGCGGTCGCCTACAACGCACTGAAGCAGCACGACAAGGAGGAAAGCACCCTGCACCTGCTGCTGCACATCAATCCGAATCATCCCGAGGCATTGAATTTCCTCGGCTATTCGCTGGCCGATCGCGGCATCCGGCTCGATGAAGCGGAAAAGCTGATCCGCCGGGCGCTGGAACTGAAGCCGGACGATGCCTATTTCCAGGATTCGCTCGCCTGGGTCTATTTCAAGCAGGGCAAATTCGCCGAGGCAGCGAAAATCCAGGAGAAGGCCATTGCCGGCGTCAAGAACGACCCGACCATGCTGGAGCATATGGGTGACATCTACTGGCGCCTGAACCGGCTTGAAGCGGCGCGCGATGCCTGGCAGCGGGCCCTCAAGAACAACCCGGACGATCCGGCGCTGCTGAAACAGAAGATCAAGCAAGGCCTCTGATGCGGTTGCGGCTTGTCGCCACACTGCTCGTTGCGCTCAACCTGCTGGCGGGTTGCGCCAGCATCGGCCCGACAGGGGGCATCATGCAGCAGCCGCTCATCGGCCCCTATCCTGCATTCAGCGGTCGCCTGCTGGTGATCGAACCGGCCCGCCGCTGGCAGGTCGGCATCGACTGGCAGGCTGAAGCACCCGAGGCAGGAAAACTCAGGCTGACGCATGCAGCGAGCGGCATGGTGGTCGAACTGACATGGGACCATGGCGAGATGCGGATACGCGACTCGCAGCACCCCGAATTCCGTCCGGTCGCCCTGACCGAGCTGCAGCAGCATGGCATCGTGGTCGCCCCGTGGACCCTCGCCGCCATCCTGCTCGGCGACATGCCGGCGACATTCCACCCGACCCGACCCGGCGAATGGGAGGGGCATCAGGGAGGTGCGCTGATCCGCATCGTCTGGGATGCCGGCCAGCGGCGCCTGACACTCACCGACATCACCCACGGCCGCCGCGCCACGCTGCTGATCGGCACATGAGGACAGGTATATGAGGCTGGTTTTGCCGGCGCCGGCCAAGATCAACCTGCACCTGAGGATCACCGCCATCCTCGAAAGCGGCATGCACGAGCTCGACACGAGCTTCGCCTATGTCGACGTCACCGACTCGCTGTGCTTCGAGCCGGCCGCCGACCTTGCCGTGGGCTGCTCCGTTCCCGAACTCGCCGGCCCGGACAATCTCGTTTACAAGGTACTGGCCGCCCTGCGAAACCGTTACGGCATCCGGGACGGCCTGCACGTGCATATCGACAAGCGTATTCCGGCCCAGGCGGGGCTGGGCGGCGGCTCCTCGGACGCCGCCACCGCCATCATCGCCGCCAACCGGCTCTGGCAGCTCGGCATGCCGCTCGATGCCATGATCGAATTCGCTGCCCCATACGGTGCCGACATCCCCTGTTTCCTGTTCGGCCAGGCCAGCCAGGCGCACGGCATCGGCGAAAAACTGCAGCCCTACGACAAACCAATGCCGGCCGGCAGCGCACTGCTCGCCTGGCCGGGGACGGGCCTCTCCACCGCCGCCGTTTTCCGTCATTTCGACCACTCCGAGGCCGGCCGCACGTTGACCCTTCCGGGGGCCACCGATACCATGCGCCGCGGTCCTGCAAGGCTTGGGGAGAACGATCTTGAAGCCGCCGCCTGCGCCCTGAGTCCGGCGCTCGCACGGCTTCTGCAGCACCTGCGGAAGCATTCGCAGCAAGCATGGATGAGTGGCAGCGGTTCGGCCTGTGTCGCCCTGTTCGATGAAAGCGGCGAGGCATCCGCCATGGCGAGCCAGCTGCAAGAGCGGGGACTTGCCAGCTGGACCCATGCCGGCCGGTTGCTGGACACGCATCCGGCGCGGGACAACAACGATTGGGGCGTCGCCAAGCGGTAAGGCAACGGGTTTTGATCCCGTCATGCGTAGGTTCGAATCCTGCCGCCCCAGCCAGACAGATTGCCGAAGCGTGAAGCTTCGGCGAAACATGGGAAGGCAGGATGAGAACCGTCAAAGGTTCGGGCCGAGCGAATGCGAGGCAACGGCGGAGCAGCGCGACGCCGGCCCGCAGCGGTGAGGCGCAAAGCGCCGAATAATCCTGCCGCCCCAGCCAGTTTCGATCAGCAAATCGTGGATGCCCGAAGGCACCGTACAGGGCAGCAGGAGAACGGCATGACCAACAAGAAGATGCGCCTCTTTTCCGGCACCTCGAACCCGCCGCTTAGCAAGGCGATCAGCGAGCACATGGGGCTGCCGCTCGGACAGGTGCCTATCCAGCGTTTCTCCGACGGTGAAATCTTCCTGCAGATCCAGGAAACCATCCGCGGACTGGATGCCTTCTTCATCCAGAGCACCTCGGCACCGGCCAACGACAACCTGATGGAACTGCTGATCTTCATGGATGCGGCCAAGCGCGCCTCGGCGCACTACATCTGCGCCGTCATCCCCTACTTCGGCTATGCCCGCCAGGACCGCAAGAGCGCCGGCCGCACGCCGATCTCGGCGAAGCTGGTGGCCGACATGATCCAGGCTGCGGGTGCGACCCGCGTGCTGACGCTCGACCTGCACGCCACCCAGATCCAGGGCTTCTTCGACATCCCGGTCGACAACGTCTTCGCCGCCCCCCTGTTCGCGAAGGACATCGAGCAGCACAACGTCATGGACGACGTCATGATCGTCTCGCCGGACGTCGGCGGCGTGGTGCGTGCCCGGGCACTGGCCAAACGCCTGCATGTCGACATGGCCATCGTCGACAAGCGCCGGCCGGCACCGAACGTCGCCGAGGTGATGAACATCATCGGTGACGTGCAGGGCAAGCACTGCATCCTGGTCGACGACATCGTCGATACCGCCGGCACCTTGACCAACGCAGCCGAAGCATTGCTCCAGCGCGGTGCCACCAAGGTTTCGGCCTACGCCACGCACGGCGTTCTCTCCGGCCCTGCTGCCGACCGCCTGAAAGCATCCGACCTCTACGAACTGGTGATCACCGACAGCATCCTGCAGCCGGCCCGTATCCTGGAGACCGGCAAGGTGCGTCAGCTGACCATCGCACCCTTGATGGGCGAGGCGATCAACCGCATCTACGACGGCCGCTCCATCTCCAGCTTGTATAACTAAACAAACCCTCTAGAGTGCGCCGCCGCTGCGCCCGACGGGGGCAGCCGCCGTACCGGGCCGACCCGCCGGCGCACAACAAGGAGGAAGTCCACCATGCACAGTTTTGAACTTGAAGCCGAAGTCCGCGAAACCAGCGGCAAGTCCGAATCCCGCCGCCTGCGTCGCGCCGGCAAGCTGCCCGCCATCGTCTACGGCGGCGGCAAGCAGGAGCTGCCGATCATTCTCGACGCGCTGACCGTCAGCAAGCTGCTCGACAAGGAAGAGTTCCACGCCGCCATGATCGACATCAAGGTCAAGGGCGCCCGCGGCAAGAACACCGCCATGCTGAAGTCCGTTCAGTACGATCCGATCAAGGATGTCCCGACCCATCTGGACTTCTTCCGCGTTGCCGCATCCGACATCGTGCACGCCGAAGTGGCCCTGCACCTGATCAACTTCGAGAAGTGCCCGGGTGCCGTGAAGGGTGGCAACATCGAGACCATCCGCCATCACCTGGACGTCACCTGCCGTGCCGACTCGATCCCGGGTCACATCGACGTGGACTGCTCGAACCTCGAGATCGGCCACTCCATCCATATCCAGGACATCAAGCTGCCGGAAGGCGTGCATGTGCAGGAGCTGGAAGCCGAGGGCATCAACTTCACCATCGTCTCCTGCTCCGCGCCGCGCGTCGAAGTGGAAACCGCTGCCGAAACCGTCGAAACCGAAGTGGAGAACGGCAAGCCGGAAGCCGCGGAAGAAGCAGGCGAGTAAGCCACCTTGCAGCTGCTCGTCGGGCTTGGCAATCCGGGCAGGCAGTACGGGGAGACGCGCCACAACATCGGCTTCCGTTTTCTCGACCAACTTGCCGAATCGCAGGGGCTGCGCTTTGCCGCAGCCCCTCGTTTTCGTGCCGAGACCTGCGAATGGCAGCAGGGCGGCGACAAGGTGTTGCTGGTCAAACCGCAGACCTTCATGAACAACAGCGGCGAGGCGGTCGGGCCGCTGGCCCGCTACTACAGCGTCGAAACAAGCAGCATCTTCGTCGTCTACGACGATCTCGACCTTCCATCCGGAAAAGTCCGGCTGAAGACCGGCGGCGGCCACGGCGGCCACAACGGCCTGAAATCGCTGAACCAGCATCTGCCGGATACCGATTACGTGCGCATCAAGCTCGGCATCGGCCGCCCGACGCACGGGGATGTTACCGGCTGGGTACTGGGTCGCGGCGATGAGGGAGCACGTGCAGACGAGGCACGCATGTTCGCCGCCGTCCTGCCCGAGATGACGGCAATTCTGGCCGGCCAGCTGGCGCATGCCGCCAACCGTATCCATCTGAAGATTCAGGAGAGTTAAATCATGGCACTCAGCATCGGCATCGTCGGTCTTCCGAACGTCGGCAAGTCTACCCTGTTCAACGCGCTGGCCGGCGGCGGTGCCGAAGCGGCCAACTACCCCTTCTGCACCATCGATCCGAACGTCGGCATCGTGCCGGTGCCCGATCCGCGTATCGATGCGCTCTCCGCCATCGTCAAGCCGCAGGCGATCCAGAACGCCGTCGTCGAGTTCGTCGACATTGCCGGTCTCGTGGCCGGCGCCGCCTCCGGTGAGGGCCTCGGCAACCAGTTCCTCGCCCACATCCGCGAATGCGCCGCTATCGCCCACGTAGTGCGCTGTTTCGAGGACGATAACGTCACACACGTGGCCGGCCAGGTCGATCCGCTCTCCGACATCGAGACCATCGACACCGAGCTGATGCTGAAGGACATGGATACGGTGCAGAAAGGCATCGCTCGTGTCGAGAAACTGGCCCGTTCCGGCGACAAGGATGCGAAGGCGCAGCTGGATATGCTGACCAGAGTGCTGAAAGGACTGGAGGACGGCACCACTGTCCGCCGCCAGAAGCTCTCCGACGACCAGCTGGCACAGCTGAAGGAGCTCTGCCTCCTGACCGCGAAGCCGGTGCTCTACATCGCTAACGTCGATGACGGCAGCCTTCCCGACGGCAACGCGCTGGTCGACAAGGTACGCAGCCATGCCGCCGAGGAAGGTGCCCGCGTGGCCGTCGTCTCGGCGCAGATCGAGTCGGAACTGGCCGAGATGGATGCCGACTCGAAGAAGGAGTTCCTCGCCGACCTGGGCCTTGCAGAGCCGGGACTCAACACCGTGATCCGCGAGGCCTACACGCTGCTCGATCTGATCACCTACTTTACCGCCGGTGTGAAAGAGGTGCGCGCCTGGACCATCCATCGCGGCGACACCGCTCCGAAGGCGGCCGGCGTGATCCACACCGATTTCGAGAAGGGCTTCATCCGCGCCGAGACCATCGCCTACGAGGATTTCGTCGGCCTCGGCGGCGAGGCGAAAGCCAAGGAGGCCGGCAAGATGCGCCTGGAGGGCAAGGAGTATGTCGTCAAGGACGGCGACGTGATGCATTTCAGGTTCAACGTCTAGCTGTCAGCCGGGCATGCTGCCCGCCGTGTCACTTGTCATCCATTTACACAGGGTGTTTACTTGTGACCTTCCTCACGGGGGGATCGGGGGATAAAAGATGACGATCCGGGTTCTATTCATCTGTTGTGACAACGCTGCCAGGTCGCAAATGGCGGAACATATGCTCAACCATTTCAGCCGCGGCCAGTTCGATGCGAAGAGCGCCGGCACCAATCCGAAACCCGTCCACCAACTGGCCATCGAAACGCTGAAGGAGCTGCATATCGATGCCTCCGGGGCGCGCAGCCACCATATCAGTGAATATGCCAACGAACATTTCGATTACGTCATCAACGTATGCGAACAGACCCGCTCCACCTGCGACCTCTCCTGCAGCGACAGCTGCCCCTCCTTCCCCGGTTACGGCAAACGCATCTGCTGGAGCTTCGAGGATGTCACGCACGGCGACAGCGGCGACAGCGACGAGACCGAAAGGCTCAAACGTTTCCGCGATATCCGCAACGAGATCGCCAACCGCATCCGCATCTGGATGCCGGCGGTGGAAAAGCATTTTGGGGAAAAGGTGCACAGCATGATGCACGCTGGAGGAATGGCATGAAACACGCATTGACCGACATCCCGGGGATCGGCGACAACACCGCCGCATTGCTCGCCGAACACGGCATCGATTCGGTGAAAACATTGCTTAAGGGTGGCGCCAAAAAGCTCACCAAGGTGCCGGGATTCGGCGAGGCGCGTGCCGCCACCGTGCTTGCTGCCGCCGAGGCGCTGAAGCACGACAAGCCGAAGAAGACCAAGGAAGAGAAAAAGGCCAAGGCCGAAAAGAAGCCGAAAAAGGAAAAGGCCGCCGACAAGCCCAAGAAGCACAAGGGCGACAAGAAGCACAAAAAGAAGAAAAAGAAGTAGGCCGCTCCCCCTAGCCGAACCCTGATAGCGACCCACCTTGGCGAAGCGGTGGTGTCATCACCCTGTCAAAACCCATCCCCAGCATTAAAGGATGGAGTCTGCCAACCCCTCCTACTGCCACGATACGGAAGCATGCCGCCTGCCCGATGATGTCACGCAGCTGCGCAACGGCATCGTTTCACAGCATCGAGGAACGCAGCCTTGATCAATCTCTTCAGCGTGCGTGAAGGACATCTGGAACAGATCCAGCTGGCGGAAAACGAGCCACTTCCCTGTGACGCGGTCTGGGTCGATCTGGTCGATCCGACGCCCGATCTGCGTGCCCGGGTGGAATCGACCTATGATGTCAGGCTGCCCGACGACGAGGAGATCGGGGAGATCGAGGCGACCTCGCGGTTCTACATGGACGAGGACGGCATGCACATCCACTCCGTCTTCCTGCACGACTTCGAGGAGACGCCGGTGAACGTCACCGTCGCCTTCATCCAGAAGAACGGCTGCCTGTTCACGCTTCACTCGGAGAAACTGGCCACCTTCCGCCTTTTTCGACTGGCGGCGCGACATCAGCCGGAACTCGCCAGAAACGGCATCTCCATCCTTCTGGGCCTGTTCGAAAACAAGGTCGATCACCTGGCCGACATCCTCGAAAGCACCTATACCGGCCTCAATCGGGTCAGCCAGGTGGTGCTGGGGCAGACCGAGAACCACATCGAACAACAGCTCGAGTCGATCGCCCGCTTCGAGGACATTACCGGCAAGGCGAGGCTGAGCCTGCTCGATGCCCAGCGCGCCATCTCCTTCATCCAGCGCCATTCCCGCCTGGATGCCGAGGCGGTCGAACGGAGCCAGGATCTGCTGCGAGATATCGATTCCCTGCTGCCGCATACGTCATTCCTGTTCGACAAGGTCAACTTCCTGATGAGCGCCGTGCAGGGCTTCATCAACATCAAACAGAACAACATCATCAAGATCTTCTCGATCGCCGCGGTCGTTTTCCTGCCGCCGACGCTCGTGGCCAGCATCTACGGCATGAACTTCCACGTCCTGCCCGAACTCAGCTGGGAGTTCGGCTATCCCCTCGCCCTGCTGCTGATGCTGTTGAGCGGCATCGCGCCCTACTGGTACTTCAAACGCCGCGGCTGGCTATGACCGGCCGCCCGAGATGCGGGCATCGGACAAAACGCTCTACTCCCGATCAGGACTTTTTGTCCTTGCCGGACTTTTGTCCTTTCCGCTTCGGTTTTGCGGCATCATGCTTTTTGTCCGCCTTCTCCTCGAACATTCCAGCCAGCAACAGCTTGGCATGGGCATGGTCATGCTTCGCTGCCCGATGCAGCCACTTGACCGCCTTGGAAAAGTTCTGCTTCACCCCGTGACCCTGGTAGTACATCTCTCCCAGACGGTATTGCGCCTCGGCAAGCCCCTGCTTGGCCGCCCTGCGGTACCACTTGGCCGCTTCCGAGAGATCGGCATCCACACCGATACCGTCGCGGTACATCCCGGCCAGGCAACACTGAGCCTCGGACCCACCCTGCCTGGCTGCCTTGCGATACCATTTCGCCGCTTCCGAAGCGTTGGCGGCCATGCCGGTTCCGTCGCGATAGATTTCGGCCATGCGGCACTGGGCATCCACATCCCCCTGCTCGGCCGCCAGATTCCACCAGCGAACGGCTTCGACAAGATCGCGGGAAACACCCGATCCTGTTTCGTACATCTGCGCCAAACGGTGCTGGGCCGCCGGATATCCCTGCCCAGCCGCCTTGCGGTACCATTTCACCGCTTCGGCATCGTCCTTGTCGACGCCGTTGCCCTTCTGATACATCTTGCCGAAAAGATACTGGCTCTCCGCATCGCCCCCTTCGGCGGCCTGCAGATACCAGGCTACGACCTCATCGCCTTCCAGCCCCTTGGGCTTGCCGGTCTTTCCCATACCTTCATCCTCCGTGATTCGAGTGTATTCAAAGGTAAGCAAGATGTGTATGCATCGTGGCTCGTCCAGACAGCGTCTTTCATTCCGCACGCATATCCGGACGGCGATGCTTATAGGAATTTGGATGATATGTTGCCATTGTGACGGGAGCGTGACCATACAGGGAGACCGCTCACGAACAGACGATATACCAGCCAACAAAAAAGCCGGGCAGTGCCCGGCCTTTTCGCATTCGATCGGTTGCCGATCAGTGGTGCGACAGGAAACGCTCCACATCGAGTGCGGCCTTGCAGCCCTCGCCCGCCGAAGTGACGGCCTGACGATAGACCGGGTCGGCCACGTCGCCGGCGGCAAAGACGCCGGGCACGTTGGTCGCCGTGCTGCGGTTCTTCAGCACCAGGTAATCGTTGGCATCCATGTCGATCTGGCCCTTGAGGAAATCGGTGTTCGGCTTGTGGCCGATGGCGATGAAGACACCGTGCACGGTCAGGTCTTCCGTCGAACCATCCTTGGTCGACTTGAGGCGGATGCCGGTCACGCCGGTAGCGTCGCCGAGGATCTCCTCGGTCACGCTGTTCCACTTCACCTCGATGTTCTCGGTGGCGAAGAGCTTGTCCTGCATGATCTTCTCGGCGCGCAGTTCGTCGCGGCGATGGATCAGCGTCACCTTGCTGCAGAGGTTGGCGAGATAGATCGCCTCCTCGACCGCCGTATCGCCGCCGCCGACAACGGCAACCTCCTTGCCGCGATAGAAAAAGCCGTCGCAGGTCGCACAGGCCGACACACCCTTGCCGGCGAAGGTCTCCTCGGAAGGCAGGCCGAGATACTTGGCCGAGGCGCCGGTGGCAATGATCAGCGCATCGCAGGTGTAGGTACCGGAATCACCCTTCAGGGTAAACGGACGCTTGGAGAGATCGGCGTCGTTGATGTGGTCCCATATGATCTCGGTGCCAAAGCGCTCGGCCTGCGCCTTGAAATCCTCCATCATCTCGGGGCCCTGCACGCCGTCCTTGTAGCCGGGATAGTTGTCCACATCGGTGGTCGTGGTGAGCTGGCCGCCGGGCTGCATGCCCTGGATCACCACCGGATTGAGGTTGGCACGCGCCGCGTAGATGGCAGCGGTGTAGCCGGCCGGGCCGGAACCGAGAATGATCAGGCGATGGTGCTGGGCGTCAGACATGGGAAGAACCTCCGGGAATTCGGCTGGCAAGGGTAGCCGTGCCCATTCCCAGGGTCAAAACGAAAAC
>OBLQ010000965.1_pt1 | contig 10828 bp, 8 predicted proteins | sample 1519881 | NCBI WGS metagenome assembly OBLQ01 (sample SAMN01911456, study PRJEB22533) | soil metagenome | biome: Soil | place: Malaysia | collected 2012-04-30 | depth DG_metagenome m | reverse complement strand
GAGGGAGCAAACCGTTCGAAAGAAACACAATCGCGGAGCTGACCGGAAGCAGCAATCCTACCAGAAACAGTGTTCTTACTCTGCCCCATGTGTCTGTCAGGAATCCGAACAGCAGGCCCAGCGCTGCCGTAGCAACGGCGGCCGAAGTATAAAGAAGCCCCAGCTGCAGGGGGCTATAATGGTGGTAGGTCAGCACCAGATAGGGAAAGGCAATCGTGATCATGCCGGCTGCTACGCTGCGCGACAAACGAAACAGGACGAAGAGGGCCAGCTGTCCGCGGTGGTCATTCATAATCTTTCAAAAGCCCGCCGATGGGTAAGCAGTCAGTCTAGTACGGATACTGATTTTGAAGCTACTTACGGTGCCGACGCCCTGGAGAGTTGGCGAAGCGGACTGAGTGGCGGAGACAGTTCTCCACGTCAGTAAGCCTGATTCTCACAAGGGTGTGGGCTGACCATCGCCCCGTACAGGCGAGACCGTATGGGGAAACAGATCCGGAGGCCACAATGTGGTTTCAAGCCAGGAAGTGAGCTTGCTCAATAAGGCCACTTCCACTCCCTGACATGCGGCATATCCTGGCCGTACTTCACGATATAGTTCTTGTGTTCGATCAGCTTGTTGCGTAGTTCCTGCTTGAAGTGGGCCCCAATTCGGGCCAGACGGGGGACGCGGTCCACCACATCGCCCGCCAGGTGGAAGCGATCGATGTCATTCAGCACTGCCATGTCAAAGTGTGTCGTTGTGGTTCCTTCTTCCTTGTAGCCGCGTACGTGAAGGTTCTTGTGATTCGTCCGCCGGTAGGTCAGGCGGTGAATCAGCCACGGGTATCCGTGGAATGCAAAGATGACGGGCTTGTCTGTGGTAAAGAGAATATCGAAGTCGCGATCGTTCAGCCCGTGCGGATGCTCGGTGGAGGGTTGAAGCGTCATCAAGTCCACAATGTTGACCACCCGAATCTTAATGTCTTCAAAGGCCCTCCGCAAAAGGTCCACTGCCGCCAGTGTTTCCAGGGTTGGCACGTCGCCGCAGCATGCCATCACGACGTCGGGCTCGCCGCCCTGGTCATTGCTGGCCCAGCTCCAGATACCGATCCCGGCGGTGCACTGCTGCACGGCCGATTCCATGTCGAGCCACTGCAACGACGGCTGCTTGCCGGCCACAATCACATTCACGTAATGGCGGCTGCGCAGGCAGTGGTCTGTCACGGAAAGCAGAGTATTGGCATCGGGCGGCAGGTAGATTCGGACGATATCAGCCTTCTTGTTGGCCACGTGGTCAATGAAACCGGGGTCCTGGTGGGAGAATCCGTTGTGGTCCTGCCTCCACACGTGCGACGTCAGCAGATAGTTCAGAGAGGCGATTCGTCTTCGCCAGGGGATGCTGCGCGTCACCTTCAGCCATTTTGCGTGCTGGTTGAACATGGAATCCACAATGTGGATAAAAGCTTCATAGCAGGAGAAGAATCCGTGCCGCCCCGTCAACAGGTAACCTTCCAGCCATCCTTGGCACATATGTTCGCTCAGGACTTCCATCACGCGCCCCGTGGGTGAGAGATGATCGTCTGTGGGCAGTATTTCTTCCATGAAGGTCTTGCCCGTCACGTCAAACAATGCGCTCAGGCGGTTAGAACTTGTTTCGTCAGGACCCATCACGCGGAAGTTTTTCGACTCGCCATTCAGCTTCATCACATCGCGAAGGAACTTGCCCATAACCCGGGTGGCTTCGGCCACCGACTTCCCCGGTGAGGTTACGGGAACTGCATAGTCACGGAAGTCCGGCATTTTAAGGTCTTTGAGCAGCAGACCCCCGTTCGCGTGGGGGTTGGCGCCCATTCTCCGGTCGCCTTTAGGCGCCAACTCCGCCAGTTCGGGGATCAATCGCCCTTCGTCGTCAAAAAGTTCTTCGGGCTTGTAGCTTTTCATCCACTGTTCCAACATCGCAAGGTGCTCGGGATTGGTGGCCGTTTCGGAAAGTGGAACCTGGTGCGCCCGGGAGGTTCCTTCCACCTGTTGTCCATCCACAACCTTGGGGCCCGTCCAGCCTTTGGGCGATCGCAGGATGATCATCGGCCATACCAGCCGGAGCTCTTTTCCGTCCTTGCGCGCGGACTTCTGTATCCCCTGGATCTCGTCCACAATGGCATCCAACGTTCCGGCCATCTGTTGGTGCATGGCTTCAGGATGGTCCCCTTCAACAAAGTAGGGCTTGTACCCGTAGCCCTTGAACAAGTCGGTCAGGTCCTCATCGCTCATGCGGCCAAGGATCGTCGGATTATTGATCTTGTAGCCGTTCAGGTGAAGAATCGGGAGGACAGCGCCGTCCCTTGCCGGGTTCAGGAACTTGTTGGAATGCCAGCTTGTGGCCAGTGGTCCCGTCTCTGCTTCGCCGTCGCCAACCACGCAGCACACCAGCAAGTCCGGGTTGTCGAATGCGGCACCAAAGGCATGGGCGATCGAATAGCCGAGTTCGCCACCTTCGTGGATGGAACCCGGAGTTTCAGGGGCGACGTGGCTGGGGATGCCTCCAGGGAAGGAAAATTGTTTAAAGAGACGCTGCATACCCTGGGCGTCCTGGGAAATACTGTGATAGAACTCGCTGTAGGTTCCTTCCAGATATGTGTTTGCCACCAGCCCTGGGCCGCCGTGCCCCGGGCCCGTTATGTAGATCACGTTCAAGTCGAATTTCTTGATGATCCGGTTAAAGTGTACGTAGATAAAGTTCAACCCGGGTGTTGTGCCCCAGTGCCCAAGCAGGCGCGGCTTCACGTGCTCCGGCTTGAGCGGTTCACGAAGCAGCGGATTGTCATAGAGATAGATCTGCCCGACCGAAAGGTAATTGGATGCACGCCAGTAGGCGTTCATCTTGCGGAGCTCACCGGAGGAGAGTGGCTCGGTTGAAACGGTCAAAGGCATTCGGTTTTCATGCTTTATTGATGTGGCCATATCTTCCTCCCTAATCAGATTTGAGTGTTCCCGCCGGGAAAACGTTATATAAGAAATTCTATTACACTTGAGCGCCGATAGGGATTCTAAGCAGCGTATTGTGCTGTTCCCTGGCCCCGATGGTTGCAGAAACGTGCTGAATCATGTTGTGTTTGCGCCTCACTGGAAATAACATGGTGCCTGATCGCTGCAATACAGCTGAATGGGGCCTCTGAAGCCGGGCGTTTCAGGGCCTGAGTTCCGGTCGGGGATTCATAACGAAAGGACAAGTCTGATGCAGGCAGGTGTTTACAGCGGGGTTGAAAATCTGAAGTTTCAGGAATGGCCAAAACCTGAGCTGAATCCGGGCGAGATGCTTGTGAAGGTACGGTACGCGGGCATCTGCGGGACAGACATGATGATCCACGCCGGCAAGCACCCGAGAGTGGTCCCTCCTCGCGTTCTGGGTCACGAGATTTTCGGCACTGTGGTGGAAACGCGCGCTGCGGCGGATTCGAAAGTCAAGCAAGGGGACCGTGTGGCGGTGTTTCCGCTGATTTCCTGTGGGCGCTGCGCCCCTTGCCGCGAAGGCAACGCCCACGTGTGCGAAAAGCTTGGCCTGCTTGGGATCGACACAGACGGTGGATTTGCTGAGTACGTGAAGGTGACTCCGGAACAGCTGATTTCTGTCCCTCCTGGCGTTGATGACGAGCAAGCAGCGCTGGTTGAGCCTCTTTCGGTGGCGGTCCACGTGGTGCGAACCTCCGGGTTTGCGGCAGGTGACACCGCGCTGGTTACAGGCGCCGGGCCGATCGGGAACCTGATTGCCCAGGTGCTTAGAGCCGTTGGGGCGCGACGGGTGCTGGTGTCAGAGGCGAAGCCCTTCCGGCGGAGCCTGGCGGAGCGAATGGGATTTGCCGCCGTAAATCCTTTAGAGACAAAGCCTCTTGAGGCGATTCGGCAGTTGACCGGCGAGAGCTTTGCAGACCATGTTTTCGAAGCGACGGGAGCAACAGCCGCTTATCGTGACGCTGTTCAGTCCTGCAAGGTCCGGGGCCACATCACTTTTGTCGGGCTTCCGAAATCGCCCCCGGAAGTGGATGTTCTCAACCTGGTGTTCAAGGAAATTCGCACGTCAGGCGCGCGTGTTTACACACCGAAGGATTTTCTTGTCGCCATCTCGCTGCTGGAACAGGGTTCCATCGATGTGAAGAGTATAGTCACGGACCGCCTGCCACTCCAGGAAATCGAGGAAGGTCTTCGGAAGATGCACGACCCTGACAGCAGCCTCAAAATTCTCTTCAATCTTTGAAAGCAGATCTGTGATGTTCAGGGCAAGTGTGCCGGTGAATGAGACTCCTCATGAGCACGCCTAATCAGCCGGACCTCCTCGTGATGCTGTCATCACAACCGGTCAGACCCCCACGTTGAAGCGCTTTCGATTCTCGCGCACGTAAAGACCATCGACCGTAGGTTCTGATTCGCACTCTGCCTCAATCACGGTAACGGGGTCGTCGGGAGCTTTGACCGGCAGGCCCGTGAACTGGATGGACGTCTCGTCCTGCCGGAAGTTCACCCTTTTGCCCGAGGCGAACAGCCGTGCCGATGTTACCTTGGCCCGCAGTCCTCCAACGGCAACCACCGACTGCGGCTGGAAGAACGACATAAAGTTTCCCGCAGGCGTGGTTCCCGGCCAGAAATGGACGTGGATATAAAGGGTATTTCCTTTTCTGGTGAAATTGGCATTGGTTGTTGCATGAGCATTGCAGCGCTCGGCTTCATAAATGGTGGGGCCGTTCTTTTCCATCCATTTGCCCACGGCGTCGAGTGTGCTTATCTCTTCTTCAGGTACCGAGCCATCAGGCTTGGGCCCGATGTTCAGCAAATAATTCCCTCCGCCATTGGCACAGGTGACGAGGTTGCGCACGATGGTCTTGACAGACTTGAAGTCATCGTCAGCCTTCTGGTAACCCCAGCTGTCGTTCATGGTCATGCAGGTTTCCCAGGCCCGGCCTTCTTCCGATGCCCGGATATGCTGTTCGGGGGTGGAAAAGTCTCCCGGCAGTCCGTTGCGGTTGTTCACAATGATGTCCGGCTGAAGCTTGAACACCATTTCATTCATCCTCTTTGATTCCCATTGCTCGGGCGTCAGCGGCCAGTCAACGTCGTACCAGAGAACATCAATCTTGCCGTAGTTCGTCATCAGTTCGCGAACCAGGCCGTGTGTGTAAGTCACAAAGCGCTGGCGTGCAGCCTCGTCGGTGGTGCAGCGAGCGCCGTCCGGATGGTGCCAGTCCATCAGTGAATAATAGAAGCCCACGCGCAATCCTTCGGCGCGGGCGGCCTCGACGTATTCCTTCACCAGGTCGCGCCCGCATGCCTGTTTGGGTGCGCAGTAATCCGTGAGCTTGGTGTCGAACAGACAGAATCCCTCGTGGTGCTTGGTAGTCATTACCATGTACTTCTGCCCGGCCCGGCGGGCCAGCTTGGCCCAGTCGCGAGCGGCGTTGGGTTTGGGAGTAAAGTGTTTGGCCAGCAATTGATACTGGGGGATCGGAATGCCTTCCTTTTCCATGGCCCATTCGTGCTGCCCGATCACGCTGTAAAGTCCCCAATGAATGAACATCCCGAACTTGGCCGCGTGCCACCACTTCATGCGACGCTCGCGGTCTGCAACCACAGAGGCAGGCTCAACTTGTCCCTCGGCTTGTCCCTGCCCGGGCGCCGGAGCCTGTCCTGAGGTGCACGCAGAGGCAGCGCCAACTGCAGCCATCGTGCCCCCGGCTCCCATGAGTTTCAGGTAATCCCGTCTCGTCATCCGATTCTCACGCATAGACTTCCACCTTCCCCTTCCCGGCAACTGAGTGAATTGAGGATAGGGTACCCTTTACCCTCCCCATCCAAGACGCCGAACGCAAAAGTCCTTAATTTCTATTGCGCCAGCGATATTACCGCAAAAGTTTCCGGCAGGATACCGGGAATATTCATCGGATCGTTAGTCTCGAGAGTCGTTGCCTCCTTTTCAACCTACGGCAGGGGATCACGGTCTTTCTTTCTGGCGGAACAGAAGTTAAGCTTTTGAACAATGAATCATCACCGGCCACAAAAAGTTCGGCTTGACCGGCTTCTGGTGGAGCGTGGTCTTGCCGAGTCACGCCAGAAAGCCCAGGCGTTGATCCTTGCGGGCGAGGTGATGGTGGACGAGCAGAAGGTTGAAAAATGCGGGACAGCGGTCAGCGCGGATGCAGGACTGCGGCTGCTGGGTGAAACGCTACGATACGTCAGCCGGGCGGGGCTGAAGCTTGAAGCTGCTCTCGATCACTTCGGCGTGAATCCCAAGGGAAAAACCTGCCTGGACATCGGTGCGTCCACCGGCGGCTTTACCGATTGCCTTCTTCAGCGTGGAGCCGCCAGCGTATTCGCCGTGGACGCCGGGACCAACCAGCTTGACTGGAAACTGCGGCATGATCCGCGTGTGACGGTAATGGAGAAAACCAATGCCCGTTACCTCGACTTTGACCAGATAGGCTCCCTGGTAGCGCTGGTCACAATGGACGTTTCCTTCATTTCCTCCACGCTGATCCTTCCCGTTCTTCCTCCCCTGCTTGAAGGGGGAGCCGATCTTCTGGTGCTGGTCAAGCCGCAATTCGAAGTGGGCCCCGGCCAGGTGGGAAAGGGTGGCGTGGTTCGCGACCCACAGCTGCACGAGGAAGCCGTTTCAAAGGTTGCGCGGAAGACCGCCGACTTAGGATTTATCGAGATAGGGCGCGTTGAAAGCGTCCTGCCGGGAGCTGCGGGGAACCTGGAATTTTTCCTACATGCTATTTGGCCGAAAAATGTCTAGAATGGTTTTTCAACGATGGACTGCGGCCTTGGCCATCGACCAACCTGCAGTGACGCCAGGCTCTTATGACGATCAAGAAAATCGGTATTGTTTCAAAGCCCAAGAAAACTGAGATCCGCGAGATCGTTCCTCATTTGGTGGAGTGGCTTCAAAAGCGCGATATCGAAGTTTCCATTGATAAGGAAACCGGTTCCATCCTGGAGAGCACGGAAAAATGCCTTACCCGTAATGAGCTTCCCGGTAAGGTTGACCTGCTGGTTGTGCTGGGGGGTGACGGGACGTTGCTGGCTGCCGCCCGGGCCCTCTACCGGCACGAGGTACCCATCTTTGCAGTCAACCTGGGTGACCTGGGATTCCTTACCGTCATTACCAAGGATGAACTGTATCCCGCGCTTGAAGGCGTCCTTTCAGGGAACTATCGTTCCGAACGCCGCGTCCAGATTGAAGGCGAACTGGTTCGAGCGGACGAAGTCCTTTCCACCTTCAGGGCCTTGAACGACGTGGTGTTGAACAAGGGCGCCATCGCACGTATTCAGGATTTTGAGGTCTATGCCGACGGCGAGTTCATCTCAAATTACAAGTCCGATGGGTTGATCATTTCAACGCCGACAGGTTCAACGGCCTATTCGCTGGCTGCGGGCGGCCCCGTTGTTTCGCCGATGGTGGAAGCTTTTATTGTCACGCCCATCTGCGCGCACACGCTTACCAATCGGCCCCTGGTGCTCCGCGATTCAGCCAACATCGAGATTGTGGTGAAGAGCCAGAGGGAAGCTGCTTATCTCACCGTCGACGGCCAGGTGGGTATCGCCACCCATAGTGAAGACATTATCCGGGTGCGCAAGTCCGATTCCTACGTGGAGTTGATCCAGCCTCCGCAAAGAAACTACTACGAAATCCTTCGTCAGAAGCTCAAGTGGGGAGAGCGGTAGGAATTAACTACGCGTGATTGTTGGCGAGCTGATGAATCCGTCGAACGTGGATTTGTTTTTCGCGCCTTCGCGTCTGAACGATGTCGTAAGAGGCTTGCATACGCATGAGTGTGTCCATCTTTACGCCGAACGCCTTTTCAATGCGCAGCGCCATGTCGCCCGAAAGGTCGGCTTTGCCGTTCAGCAAGCTGGACAGTGCAGGCCGGGAAACCCCCAGGGCCGCTGCCGCCGCCGTCACCGACAGGCCGGCAGGGTCAATGATCTCGGTCCGGATAAAATCTCCAGGATGGGGTGGATTCTTCATCGGCATGATTCAAACTCCTTCGGTGTTAATGATAATCTTCCAAATCTACGTCGCAGATTTCGTCCTCTATGGTGTCGATCCGAAACGTCAGACGCCGATTTCGAGTGACGCTGAGGCTCCATGCCCCCTTACGGTCACCGGTCAGCGTGTGTGCCTTCCACGCCGGGAGCGAACGTAGTTCCTCAGGATTTTCCATGTCATCAAGAAATGCCAGCATCTTTCGGAGTTTGTCTGCGTTGTCGGGCGGCACGCCCTTGACGACGTCTTCCACGTAGAGCTTTTTCAAACCCTTGTGCGCGAAGTTCCTTATCTTCACTTACGAGAGTGTAGCCTGTAACTTGACACTTGTCAACTGAGAATCTCTCGGGCCACTCCATTACTTCAGACACTCGCAGAGTTCGGCTCCTTGGATCCTCAGAAGACTTCTCCCGCCATCAGATCTTCCAGCTTTTCCCGGGGGCGAATCAATTCGACTTTGCTGCCGGCGACCATTACCTCTGGCGGGCGGGGGCGGGAATTGTAATTGGAAGAGAGAACGTAGCCGTAAGCGCCCGCGGTCATCACAGCCACCAGGTCGCCGGGTTCAACGCAGGGCATTTCGCGATCGCGCGCCAGGAAGTCTCCTGTCTCGCAGAGCGGCCCTACTACGTCCGCCATAAAGGTTTTTTCGGCGCGGCGTTCGACGGGCACAATCTGGTGCAATGAACCGTAAAGAGTGGGACGCATCAGGTCGTTCATGCCGGCATCAACCACCACAAAATGTTTCTTTCCTGTGTTCTTGATGTAGAGAACACGCGTCAGCAGTGCTCCGGCATTGCCCACCAGCGCTCTCCCCGGCTCGAGGATCAGCCGATAGGGAGTGCCGGCCAGCCGTTTCTTCAGTTCTGCCGTCAGGCGATCCATTGCCAGAGGGTTTTCATCCACGTAGCGAATGCCATAGCCTCCGCCGAGGTCAAGGTACTCCAGCCGTATGCCCTCGCGTTCAAGTGACTCCGCAAGCTCCAGGATTTCCTCCAGCGCCTTCACGAAGGGAACCACATCGAGAATCTGCGACCCGATGTGGCACGCGATGCCGCGAACTTGCAGCTCAGGAATGGTGCCGGCGCGTCGGAAGAGGTCGATGGCCTGGTTCTTGGGCACGCCGAACTTGTGGATGAACTGGCCGGTTGAGATGTAGGGATGTGTGTCCGCCTCGACGTCAGGATTGACGCGAATGGAAATGTTGGCCTGCTTCTTCAGGTGGCGCGCACGGCGCGCGATGGCTTCCAGCTCTCCCGGCGATTCCACATTGAACATCAGGATGCCGGCGGAGAGCGCCGCGTCGATTTCCGTTTCATCTTTTCCCACGCCGGAGAACACAATCGTGTCGGGCTTTGCTCCCACCTTGAGTGCGCGGGCCAGTTCGCCCCGGGAAACAATGTCAAAGCCTGCACCGGCCTGCCGCAGCAGGTTCAGGATCTTGAGATTGGAATTGGCCTTCACCGAATAGCAGATCAGATTCGGAATCCCGGCCAGCCGGCCTTCGATGTGGTTGAAGTTTTCTTCAATGGCCGAGCGGCTATAAACGTAGGCGGGCGTCCCGAAGCTCGCGGCCACCTCGGCCAGCGAAGCGCCCTCGCACTGAAGCTTGTTCTGGACGTAGTGAAAGTGTTCCATTGTGCTTGATCTGATTTTATTCCCATCCTGCCGGAGTTCGCATTCCGGCCAAATTGCCTGAATCGAGATGCAGCATCAGCGGACGCGTGCCACCACCAGCGTCTGGTCATCGCGCGGAGGCCGCCCCTCCTCAAAGCGCGCGATTTCCTCGAAAAGGAGGTCAACGATCTCCTGCAGCGGGCGCTTGGCGTTTTCGCGCAGCAGGCGCGCCAGCGGCCGCCCGCCAAACTCCTGGAGTTCCGGATTCATGGCTTCAACCAGGCCGTCGGAGAAGAACGCGAGGAGGTCGCCCTTTTCCAACTGGAGAGAGGTTTCCTGATACTCAGTGTGCTCCAGCAGCCCCAGGGGAACACCTTCAGCCTGGATGGGGCGTGACCGGCCGTCACGGATGAGCAGTGGCAGCGGCATCCCGGCGTTGGCCAGGCGCAGCGTCATGGTCTTCGGTTCCCACACCGCGCAGACGAGGGTGATGAAGTGGCCGTCCACTCTGCGTTCCAGCAACGTTGCGTTCAGCCTGCGAAGCATTTCCGGAATGGGAAGTCGCAGCGGGGCCAGGCTCCGCAAAATGCCTCCAGCGAGCGCGCCGTAAAGTGCGGCCGGCGCTCCTTTGCCGCTGACGTCGCCTACAGCCAGCACATGGCGTTCTTTGCCGTAATTCAGAAAGTCATACAAGTCGCCGCCCAGTTGGCGCGCCGGCTGGAATCGCAGGCCGACCTCCAGGCCGGGGATGTTCGGCGAGGTCCCGGGCATCAGGAGCATCTGGATTTCCTGCGCGCGTTTCAGGTCGCGGTCCAGCCGGGATTCGCTTCGCAGCACGCGCTCGTAGAGCCGGGCGTTTTCAATAGCAATGGCGATCTGCGGCGCCAGGGTCGAAAAAATCCGGACGTGGTGTTCCGTAAAGTAATTCACCGTGGGACTTTCGAGGTCCACAACGCCGATTACGCTCCCGCGGTAGATCAGTGGGACTGCCATTTCCGACTTGGTGTCGGGATAGATCAAAATGTACCGCGGGTCGCGGCTGACATCGGGAGAAACGACGGGCTGGAGCGAGGCGGCGGCCGCTCCCACGATCCCCTGGCCAAAGCGGACCGTCGTCTTGTCCGGAAGGCTCTCGTCCAGGCGCAGCGTCAGCACCGAATTGAACGTTTTTGCCTGTTCATCCGCCAGCATGAT
>OBLQ010000964.1_pt1 | contig 10832 bp, 6 predicted proteins | sample 1519881 | NCBI WGS metagenome assembly OBLQ01 (sample SAMN01911456, study PRJEB22533) | soil metagenome | biome: Soil | place: Malaysia | collected 2012-04-30 | depth DG_metagenome m | reverse complement strand
CCAGCACGGCAGCATGATCGGCAAGGAGCATGTGCGGCAGGCCCTGCAGTGGCTGGCGGATCTGCGCTGCGGCACTGATCTGCTCTACCCGGAGCTGGTCTAGCTCGACGATGTCCACGCAGCATGGCGGGGAGGATAACCCCGAAGACCTGAAGCAGCGGGAGCTGCTGAAGCAGTCGCAACGTGTCCAGCGGCTCTACGAGCAGCTGCAGCAGAAGACCCGGCAAGCCGAAGCGGCGCTGAAGCAGGAGCGGCAGCTGGTCACGCGCAGCGAATTCCGCTTCCGCGCCCTGATCGACGCCCTGCCGCAGGGCATATTCATGAAGGCACCCGATCTGACCTACGTGGCGTGCAATGTGGCGCATGCCCGCGTATTGGGCCTGGCCTCGCCGAAACAGGCCATCGGCAGAAAGGACGCCGAGTTCCATCCCCCCGAGCTGGTGCGCAAATACGAGGCCGGCGACAAGCGGGTGCTCGAAAGCGGCGAGGCCATCGACATGGAGGAGACGGCCATCATCGACGGCGAGGAGGTTGCGGTGCATACCGTCAAGACCCCCGTGCGCGACGAGCATGGCCATATCACGGCCGTGCTCGGTATCTACTGGGACATCAGTGAACGCAAGCGGGCGGAGCAGGCACTGGCGGACAGCGAGAAAAAATACCGGCATCTGGTCGAGAGCTCGCCGGCCATCCTGTACGAGTACTCCGTGAAGCACGGCGGCACGTACTACTCCCCGCAGGCGTCCGAAATCCTCGGTTATCCGCTGGACCGGTTCTATGCCGATCCGTTTCTGTGGAACCATGCCATTCACCCCGATGATGCCGCGAGCATCGCGAGGTTATTGGCGGGTATGCACAGCAGGGGCAGCTTCAACCTGGAATACCGGATCAGGGACGCGCAAGGCAACTGGCGATGGCTGAACGACCGGTCCATCGATATCCGGGAAGCGTCCGGGGATACCATCGTCACCGGACTGGCCGTCGATATCACCGAGCAAAAAATGCATGAGATGCTGCTGCACGCCAGGTTGAGGCTGGCCGACATGGCGCCCGGGCTCGATCATCGGCAGCTGATGCAGGCAACGCTCGATCTCGCCGAGGAGCTGACGGGCAGCGACATCGGCTTCTTCCATTTCGTGGACGAGGATCAGGAAACGATCATGCTGCAGGCCTGGTCGAGCCATACCGTCGAGGCGATGTGCACGGCCGAGGGCGCCGGCGTGCATTACCCGGTCAGCCAGGCCGGCGTATGGGCGGATGCCATCCGCAGCCGAAAGCCGGTGATCCACGAGGATTACGCCTCCCTGCCCGACAGGAAGGGGATGCCCGAAGGCCATGCGGCGGTGTCGCGGCTGGCCACCGTACCGATCCTGCGCAACGACAAGGTGGTGGCGGTCGTCGGCATCGGCAACAAGCCGCAGCCCTATGACGATCAGGATATCGATATCCTGTCGCAACTGGCCGATCTTGCCTGGGACACCATCGATGTGAAAAAGGCGGAGATCGCCCTGGCGCATGCCAACCGGGCGCTGGTGACGCTGGGCACGGTCAACCGCGAGCTGGTGCACGCCACCGACGAGGTCAAGCTGATGCAATCCGTCTGCACGGCGATCGTCGAGCAGCGCGGCTATCGCATGGCCTGGGTCGGCTATGCGCGCGACAATGCGGACAAGGATATCGAACTGATGGCCAGTGCCGGCGTGCCGCAGGGCCTGATGGATGAGATCCGGCCGGGCTGGGGTGATGACGCGCGCGCGGTGGGTCCGACCGGCCGTGCCATACGCACGGGCAAGACGCAGATCGCCCGGGACATCGCCAGAGAGCCGCCGCATGACTGGAAGGATGCGATGCTCGGGGCAGGTTGCGCTTCGGACATCGCCCTGCCGCTGAAGGACGAAACGGGGGCCGTATTCGGCCTGCTGCACGTGTATGCGGAGGAGGTGGATGCCTTCACCGACAACGAGATCAGGTTGCTCGAGGAGATGGCCGGCGACCTCGCCTTCGGGGTGAATGTGCTGCGCGTCCGCCTGGAACGCGACGATGCCCTGAGGCTCAACGAGCAGCATCTGGCCCAGATGCGCCTGAACCTCGATGAGACGGTGGTGGCCATCTCCAAGGCGGTGGAGGCGAGGGACCCGTACACGGCCGGCCACCAGCGGCGGGTGGCCGAACTGGCGGTGGCCATCGGTCGGAAGATGGGGCTGGACGAGGATGCGCTGCAGGGCATCCATCTGGGGGCGACGATCCACGACATCGGCAAGATCAATATCCCGGCGGAGATCCTGAGCAAGCCCTCCCGGCTCAATGAGATGGAGATGCTGATGGTCAGGGAGCATCCGAAGGTCGGGTTCAACATCCTGAAGGACATCCATTTTCCGTGGCCGGTGGCCGAGGTCGCCTACCAGCATCATGAGCGTATCGACGGCTCCGGCTATCCGCAGGGCCTGAAGGGCAGCCAGATCTGCCTGGAGGCGAGGATCGTCGCCGTCGCCGACGTCATGGAGGCGATGAGCTCGCACCGGCCCTACCGCACCGGCCTGGGGCATGAGGCCGCTGCCGCCGAGATCAGCGGCAATCGGGGGAGATTCTACGATGTCGATGCCGTGGACGCCTGCCTGGCGGTGTATGCCGGCGGCTTCCGTTTCGGCTGATCCGGGGTAAACGGGACGGCAAACCAGGCCGGATTACCCGGGGACGGCGTGGCGAATATCCCGAGCTGCGGCCGATGTGCCATAATCCCCCTATCCGCACGGAGGGGCATGGTTATGCGAAAGAGTCTGCTGTTTGCGCTGATCCTGCTCGGCATGGGATGCACCGGGGCGGTGGCGGCCGAGGTGGACGGCATCGTGTTCCCGCCGCAGGTGCAGCTGGCCGGCCGCTCGCTGGTGCTCAACGGCGCCGGCATCCGCACCAAGTTCTTCCTGCACATCTATGCCGCGGCGCTGTATACCGAACACACGCTGCCCAGCGCCGACGCCGTGCTGGCCGACGGCGGCGCCAAGCGCATCGTCATGCATTTCATCTACGACGGCGTCAGCCAGAAGCGGCTGGCGGAGGGCTGGAACGACGGCTTCGAGAAGAATCAGGACAAGGCGGCGATGGCCGCCCTGCGCCCGCGCCTCGAGCGCTTCAACGCCATGTTCCGCGAGGCGCACCGGGACGACGTCTACCGTTTCGACCTGCTGCCGGACGGGACCACCGGGGTGTTCCTGAACGGCCAGACACTGGGACGCATCGAGGGCGCGGACTTCCAGCGGGCGCTGCTGTGCGTGTGGCTGGGCACCAGCCCGGCCGATGCGGACCTGAAGCGGGCGTTATTGGGGCGTCCATGATGCGAAACCGGTCTGACATTGACGTCGGTGACGCCATGCGCAGACTGCCATACGGTTGGTGCCGGCCGCTCAACGGCCGCCCGGGGGTTTAAGGCGTGCGCAATACCAAGCCTCAGGTTTTCAGTTTCCAGATCCGTCCGAAGCTCCCCGAGGCGCTGATCCGCCTCGAGGAGATCGCCGGCGACCTGTGGTTCTCGTGGCATGCCCGGGCACGCAACCTGTTCCGGCAGATGGACGAGGACCTGTGGACCCTGTGCGGGCACAATCCCCGGCTGTTCCTGCGCCGGGTCAGCCAGATCCGGCTGGAGGAGATGGCGAACGATCGCGCCTACCTGGCCCTGTACCACGGGGCGCTGGCCGATTTCGATTCCTACCTGAAAGAGGAACTGCTGTGGTTCCCGGTGCATTTCAAGGACAGCAAGCAGCACTCGATCGCCTATTTCTCGGCCGAGTTCGGCCTGCACGAATCCCTGCCCATCTATTCCGGTGGTCTGGGCATCCTGGCCGGCGACCATTGCAAATCGGCCAGCGACCTCGGCCTGCCGTTCACCGCGGTCGGCCTGCTGTACCGCAACGGCTATTTCCTGCAGAGCATCGACGTGCACGGCAACCAGATCGCCACCTATCCCGACAGCCGCTTCGAGGACCTTTGCATCGAGCCGATGCAGGGCAAGGACGGTGCGGATGTCATGATCGATGTGGAGCTGCCGGGGCGTGTGCTGCACCTGAAGCTGTGGGATGCCAGGGTGGGCCATATCCGCATGCTCCTGCTCGATGCCGATACCGATGCGAACCGCGCCGAGGACCGCGGCATCACGCATCAGCTCTATGGCGGCGCGCTGGAGAACCGCATCCAGCAGGAGATGTGCCTGGGCATCGGCGGCGTGCGGGCGCTGCGGGCGGTCGGCATCCATCCGACGGCATGGCATGCCAACGAGGGGCATGCCGCCTTCATCGTGCTGGAACGGGCCCGCGAGTTCGTGCAGTCCCAGGGGCTGACGTTCGATCAGGCGATGGAGGTGATCTCGGCCTCGACGGTGTTCACGACGCACACGCCGGTGCCGGCCGGGCACGACATCTTCCCGCTGGACCTGTTCGACCAGTACATGGGCCATTATGCAGAGCTGCTCGGCATCACGCGCGAGCGCCTGCACCAGCTCGGCCGCGGCGACTTCGGCCACGGCAGCGGCGGCTTCAACCAGACGGCGCTGGCCATCCGCGGTTCCTCCTACCAGAACGGCGTCTCCAGGCTGCACGGCCTGATCAGCTCCGAGATGTGCCAGGACATGTGGCCGGACATCGATCCGGAGGAGAACCCGGTGACCTCGGTGACCAACGGCATTCACGTGAAGACCTGGCTGGCCCAGGAGTGGATCGCCACCTTCGATCAGGAGCTCGGTGCCCGCTGGCGGGGGCGCCTGCAGGACCCGGAGTTCTGGGAAAGCATCCACGAGATCCCGGACCACCTGTTCTGGAGCATCCACCAGACCAACAAGCAGCGCATGCTGCACTACATCCGCGAACGCCTGCTCTACCAGGCCAAGCGCAACGGCGAGAGCGGCGAACTGGTGCGCCAGATGACGGCCGATTTCGACGTGCGCACGCTGGTGATCGGCTTCGCCAGGCGTTTCGCGACCTACAAGCGAGCCACGCTGCTGTTCCATGACGAGGGACGCCTGAAACGCCTGCTGGACGAGGCGGGCAAGCCGGTGATCTTCCTGTTCGCGGGCAAGGCCCATCCGGCCGACGAGCCGGGGCAGGCGCTGATCCGCCGCATCCACAATATCGCGCGCAAGCCCGAGTTCATGGGCCGTGTGCTGATGCTCGAGGGCTACGACATGGCCCTGTCGCGCTACCTGCTCAGCGGCGTGGATGTGTGGATGAACAGCCCCCGCCGGCCGATGGAGGCCTCCGGCACCTCCGGCATGAAGGCCGCCATGAACGGCGCGCCGAACCTGTCCGTGCTCGACGGCTGGTGGCCGGAGGGTTATCAGGGCGACAACGGCTGGGTGATCGGCGGCGAGCGGGATATCGGTGACGAGCAGCTCAGGGACGCCGAGGATGCCGACTCGCTGTACCACGTGCTGCAGCACGATGTGATCCCGACCTACTACCGGCTCAGCGAGCGCGGCTTTTCCGACAAATGGGTGTACATCTCCAAACGGGCGATGATCACCAGCATCCCGTATTTCAATACGGACCGCATGGTGGCCGAGTACGTGGAGCGTTTCTACGTGCCTTCCTCGCGCCACGGCCTCGAGATGGCCGCCGATGGATTCAAGCGCGCCAAGGAGCTGGCAGCCTGGAAATCCAAGGTGCGTGCGGCCTGGCCGCAAACCAAGCTCGAACAGGCCAGCGAGATTCCGCCGTACAGCATCTGGAATGTCGGCGAGGATATCCCGCTGCGCGTCAAGGCGAGCCTTGCCGGCCTGGCGCCGGAGGACGTGCGGGTGGAGGTGATGTTCTTCCGTCCGGCACGGGACGGCGATTACAAGCGCGATGGCGTGGTCGAGCTGATGCACGAGGCCGACGGCATCTATGCCGCCAACCTGCGGCCGGACGACACCGGCAACTACCGCTTCCAGGTGCGCATGTATCCCCGGCACCCGGACCTGCCGCATCCGATGGCCATGGGGCTGCTGACGACGCTGTAGAGGGTCTAGGGGCGAAAATCCAGGGCCAGGGCCGCCGCGCCCAGCAGGCCCGCATCGTCATCGAGCGTGGATCGCAGCACGCGGATATGCCCGCGTTGTGGCGGGACCACCCGTTCCTCCATGCGCCCGACGAGGGACGGGTACAACCATTCCCATGCCAGGCTGAGGCCGCCGCCCACCGTGACGGTGCGGATGTCCAGGATCTTGGCCGCCTCGGCGATCGCCTGTCCCAGATAGGCCCCGGCATCCTCCAGCACCTTCCTGGCGAGCGCATCGCCCTTCCCGGCCAGTTCGTGGATTTCGACCGGGGTGATGCGTTGCCGGCCGGAGGCCTCGATGAAGCGCGCAGCCACGGCCGAGGCCGAGGCATAGGCTTCCAGGCAGCCCTTGCCGCCGCAGCCGCACCGGCGGGCCTCGTCCAGCAGCGGATCGACGACGCGCAGGTGCCCGAATTCCATCGACATGCCGCCCTCGCCGGCATAGGGCGCGTGATCGATGACCGCGCCGCCGCCGACGCCGGTGCCCAGCGTGATATGCATCAGGTGCGACAGGCCGCGCCCGGCGCCGAAGCGGAACTCCCCGAGGCAGGCCGCCAGGGCATCGTTGTGCACGCGCACGGGCAGGCCGAGCCGGGTCGTCATCCGTTCGGCCAGCGGGAAATCGATCAGTCCCGGCAGGTTCGGCGAGGCGGCCAGCACGCCGCTGTCGCCCCGGAAGAAGCCGGGAAAGCCGATGCCGACCGCTGCGATATCCGGGGCGCCGTCCAGCAGCGGCCGGAAGCTTTCCTCCAGCACATGCAGCACCCGGTCGGCGGCCTCGTCCGGGGAGGCGGCGTGCAGCCGCGACAGCTCCGCCTGCTTGCGATGGCGGGTGTGAATGGTGCCTGCATCGTCGATGACGGCGGTGCGGATGTTGGTGCCGCCGACATCGGCGGCGAGCACGCGGCACGTCACGGCAGCTGCCGGTAGAGCTCGGCGTAGGACCGGGCCGAGGCCTCCCAGGACGAATCGCGGCGCATGGCCCGGTTGCGCAGTGGGTTCCAGGCGGCAGGGCGGTGGTAGACCTCGACGGCCCTGTCCACGGCCCCGGCCAGCGAGGCGGCATTGGCCGCGGTGAACGCGAAGCCGGTGGATTTGCCCTTGCCGGCATCGTAGTCGGTGACGGTGTCGATCAGGCCGCCGGTGGCGCGTACGACCGGCACCGTGCCGTAGCGCATCGCCATCAGCTGGCTCAGGCCGCAGGGCTCGAAGCGCGAAGGCATCAGGAACAGGTCGCTGCCGGCGTAGATGCGGCGGGCCAGCGTCTCGTTGAAGCCGCGGAAGAAGTGCACCTGCTGTGGATGGTTGTCCGCGAGCTTCTTCAGCCCGGCCTCGTAATGCGCCTCTCCCGTGCCCAGGAAGGCCATCTGGTATCCGCGGCGCACCCAGTCCGGCACGCAGGGCAGCAGCAGGTCCACGCCCTTCTGCTCGGCCAGGCGCGAGATCATGGCCAACAGCGGCGTGCCAGCCTCAGGGGCGAGGCCAAGCTGTTGCTGCAGGGCCAGCTTGCACCGGCCCTTGCCGGCCGCACGGCCGGCCCCGAAGCGGGCGGGCAGGGCGGCATCGGTGGCCGGATCCCAGGCCACGGTGTCCAGGCCGTTGACGATGCCCGACAGCTTGTGCCGATGCTGCGCCAGGAAGCCCTCCAGGTGGCAGCCGTATTCCGGCGTCAGGATCTCCTCGGCATAGCTGGGGCTGACCGTGGTGATCCGGTCCGCCATCATGATGCCGGCCTTCATGCAGTTGATCTGGCCGTAGAATTCGTAGCATCCCGGATGGAAAAGCTCCGGCGGCAGGCCGACGTGCGGGATCTGCGATGCCGGGAAGATGCCCTGGTAGGCCAGGTTGTGGATCGTGAACACGGTGCCGGCCCGGGCGATGGTCGGATGATGCTGGTACTGGGTCTTCAGCAGCATGGGCAGCAGGGCCGCCTGCCAGTCATGGCAGTGGAACAGGTCCACGGGCTCCTTCAGCAGCGCGGCGGCCTCCAGGGCGGCGCGGACGAACAGCGTATAGCGCAGCAGGTTGTCCTCGTAGGCGCCGCCCGCCGGCCCGTACAGGCCGTCGCGGGCGAACATGTCGTCCTGTTCGACGAGGATGAATCGCTGCCCCTGCACGTGGGCCTCGTGCAGCGGCACCTGGCGCAGGGCGCCGCCGATCCACAGCCGGATGGTCCATTTCGCTTTGCCGGGCTTCAGCACCGCCGGGTCGATGTGGCGGCGATACAGGGGGATGATCACCGTGACGTCATGGTCGAGCCTTCTGAGGGCGGCCGGCAGGGAGCCGGTGACATCGGCCAGGCCACCGGTCTTGGCGAGCGGTGCCGCCTCCGAGGCGACGAAGACGATGTGGGGTTTGGGCATGGAACCTCCGCGTCGGATGGCCGCATCCTATACCAAGCGCACCGAAACCCAACGTAGTATTTATCCATAATTATCCGCCACTATTGTCATGTGCTGCATCGGTGCCATACACTGGGCGTCATGTCCAAGGTGGTGGTTAAAACAGGGAGTGGGGAGCACACCTATACCCTTGGTGACGAGACGACCATCGGTCGTCATCCTCGCAGCGCAGTTTGTCTCTCGGATCCGATGGTGTCCAAACGCCACGCGGTGATCCGCCGCGTCAAGGACGGCTTCGAGTTCCAGGATCTCGGCAGTTCCAACGGCTCCTTCTATGACGGCGTGCGCGTCAACCACCTGAAGCTGAAGGACGGCGACACCATCAACCTGGGCAAGACCAGCCTGGTGTTTCAGGCCATGACCGAGGAAGAGCGTCTGGCCACGATGGTGAAGATCTCCCAGTTGCATACCGCCGGCTCCGTGCGCGATCGCATCGCCGTCGAGGCCGCCCAGGAGTTCCTGCCCGAGCGGGATGTGTCGGACATCTCGGTGCTGCGCGACGACTACGAGAAGCTGCGCCTCGGCCATGACCTGTTGCGCAGCATCGGCCTGGAGCGGGACCTGCATTCGGTGCTGGACAAGGTGACCGAGCACGTGTTCCAGATCTTCCCGGCGGACCGCTGCGTGGTGATGCTGGTCGACGATGCGACGGGCGAGCTGGTGCCACGCTCGGTGCGCACCCGCACCGGCGATGATCTGCAGGTCCAGGTCGCCGGCTCGATCCTGCGCGAGGTGCAGGAGACCGAGGCGGCCGTGCTGATCTCCGACAGCAGCGCCGATGCGCGCTTCGCCGAGGCCTCGTCGGTGATCATGCAGGGCATCCAGTCGGCGATGTGCGCGCCGCTGATGCACGACGGCACCTTCCTCGGCGTCATCCACCTGGACAGCATCCGCTCCCTTTTGACCTTCACGCGCAAGGACCTGCAGCTGTTCACCGGCATCGCCCGGCACGTGGCCATGGTGGTGGCCAATGCCAAGCTGCTCAAGCAGGTCGAGCACGAGGCGCATACCAAGGCCCAATTCGAACGCCTGTTGTCGCCCAGCGTGGTCGAGCAGGTGATGAGCGGCAAGGTCAACCTGGAGAAGGGCGGCGAGCTGCGCGACGTGACCATCCTGTTCGCCGACATCCGCGGCTTCACCAGCATGAGCCACCGCTCCTCGCCGACGGATATCGTGGCCATGCTCAACCGCTATTTCGAGATGGTGGTGGACATCGTGTTCCGCCACGAGGGCACGGTCGACAAGTACATCGGCGACGAGATCATGGTGCTGTTCGGCGCGCCCGTGGATCTGCCGAATCCGGCGGATCACGCCATCTCCTGCGCCCTGGAGATCCAGGGGGCGCTGAAGCTGTTCAACGACCAGCGCAAGCGGGACGGGGAGGAGCCGATCCGGGTCGGCATCGGCATCAATTCCGGCGAGGTGGTGGTGGGCTCCATCGGCTCCAGCCAGACCATGCAGTACACCTGCATCGGCGATGCCGTGAACGTGGCCGCCCGCCTGGTGAGCGTGGCCGAGCCCGGGCAGGTCATCATCAGCGATTCCACGCTGAAGCGCCTCAAGGGCAAGGCGAAGTACGAGGTGTTGCCGCCGGTCAAGCTCAAGGGCATCGAGGGCAATCTGGAGGCTTACTCGGTCAAGGAATTGCTGAACGATACGTGGCCATAGGTCGCGCGCGAATCACGGATCAGGCAGGAGGTAGAGGGTGCCGGAGTTGACCGAGTCCCGGGCATGGCATGACCTGGGGGCACACGCGGCTGAGATGCGCCAGACACATATGCGGGAGCTGTTCGCGGCCGACGATCAGCGCTTCCAGCGCTTCAGCCGCCTGTTCGCCGGCGACGACATCCTGGTGGACTTCTCCAAGAACATCATCACCGACAAGACCCTCGAGCTGCTGATGCAGCTGGCCCGCGAACGCGACGTGCAGGGCTGGATCCGGCGCATGTTCGAGGGCGAGAAGATCAACAACACCGAACACCGCGCCGTGCTGCACACGGCGCTGCGCAACCGCTCCAACCGGCCGGTCATCGTGGACGGCAAGGACGTGATGCCGGACGTCAACCGCGTGCTGAAGCGGATGCGCAGCTTCACCGAGGCGGTGCGCTCCGGCGAATGGAAGGGCGGCACCGGCAAGCCGATCACCGACATCGTCAACATCGGCATCGGCGGCTCCGACCTTGGCCCGCTGATGGTCACCCAGGCGCTGACCCCGTTCGGCCGCGACAAGCTGCACATGCATTTCGTGTCCAACGTCGACGGCACGCACATGGTGGAGACCCTGCGCCACCTGCACCGCGAAACCACGCTGTTCGTCATCGCCTCCAAGACCTTCACCACGCAGGAGACCATTACCAACGCACGCACGGCGCGCGACTGGTTTCTGACCCGCGGCGGCACCAAGAC
>OBLQ010000963.1_pt1 | contig 10864 bp, 12 predicted proteins | sample 1519881 | NCBI WGS metagenome assembly OBLQ01 (sample SAMN01911456, study PRJEB22533) | soil metagenome | biome: Soil | place: Malaysia | collected 2012-04-30 | depth DG_metagenome m | reverse complement strand
CCATTATCAACTTTGCCCAGGGGATCGGGTTCGCTATTCCCTCGGGGATGGTTGAGCACGTTGTGCCGCAACTGATCAACAAGGGAAGGGTGGTTCGCGGGTGGCTGGGCGTAGGGATTCAACCGTTGACGGCGGAGCTTGCGGGAAAATTCGGCGTCAAGGAGGGAGAGGGGGTCTTGGTAAACGAGGTCTTTGACGGCGACCCCGCTCAAAAAGCCGGCATCCAGCCAGGCGACGTCATCGTTAAAGTCGACGGCAATTCGGTCGACACCCCGAATACTCTTGCGCGTGTGATCGCCACCTTGCTGCCGGGAAAGAAGACCGCGATCGACGTCATTCGCGACGGCAAGCAGAGGACCTTCACCATCGAACTGGCCGAGCGGAAGGAAGAGGCGGTTACCGCCTCGCTTCCCCCGCAGCCGGAAATGGTTCTGGGGCTGACCGTTCAAGACCTTACCCCGGAGCTCGCCGAGCGCTTCAAGATCAAGGATGAAAAAGGGGTATTGATCACAAAGGTCGAACCTGGAACCTCGGCGGAATCGGAAGGTCTGAAAGAAGGGGACCTGCTCAAAGAAATCAACCGTGAGAAGATCAACAACAGCGACGATTTCAAACGGGTGGCCGGCAAGCTCAAGAAGGATGAGACGGTGCTGTTGAGGGTCTTGCGAGACAATCGGGCCTTCTTCGTCGTCTTGAAACCCAAGGACTGAGACAACACGTTCGAGCAAAAGAGGCCTCTCTCCGGAGAGGCCTTTTTTGTGACGACCGGATCGACCGCCGGAATCCCAGCACCTTCGTCGGGACACTCAAAGAATGGGAACATTCGATTTGATCCTCCTCCTGGCGATGGGAGGCGCGGCCGGACTTCTCGCCGGTTTCTTCGGAATCGGCGGGGGAATCATCGTCGTTCCCGGTTTGATCTTTTTTTTTACTAAAAAAGGAATCGATCCGGTCGTATTGACTCACCTTGCCGTCGGAACTAGCCTTGCGACGATATTTGCCACGGGAATTTCAAGCGCGTCGGCGCACCAGAATCGGCGGAACGTCGGATGGAGGGTGGCCCTCTCGATGGCCCCTTTCATCGTTCTGGGGACGGTTATCGGCGCGGCGGCCGCGGCACGGATCCAAGGCGTCCTTCTAAGAAGGCTGTTCGGCATCTTCGAACTTCTCATCTCCGTGCGGTTGGCACTCCCCGTTTCCCGGAGGCTTCCCATCCAGGGTTGTCCGGTTTCCCTGGTGTACGGCATCGGAGGAACCGTTATCGGGACAATCTCCTCCCTTTTTGGAATCGGAGGAGGGACCATCTCCGTTCCGATCATGGTCTTCCTCCTCGATATGCCGATCAAACTGGCCGTGGGAACCTCTGCCGCCCAGGGGGTCGTGATCGCCTTTTTCGGAACAATAGAATACATCCGCGAAGGCTGGAATATTCCGGGTCTACCGCCGGAGGCCATCGGGTTCGTCCATCCGCTTCCCGCCCTGCTGATCGGCGTCACGAGCGTCCTCACCGCACCGCTGGGGGCAAAGCTCAATTGGATTTTTCCCGCGCAGCGCGTTTCGCTCGCCTTTGCGGGCCTGCTGGCGCTGGTCGGGCTCAAACTGATTGTGGGATGAAGACGACCGAGTCAATAAGGCGGCAAATCATCGGCTGTGCCCGCTGTCGGCGTCTCAGGCGTTATTGCGAAAGAGTGGCGGAGATCAAGCGCCGGGCCTATCGCGATGAAACCTATTGGGGAAAACCGGTTCCCGGGTTCGGGGACTCAAGGGCGGGGCTCATGATTATCGGGTTGGCGCCGGCCGCTCATGGGGGAAATCGAACCGGAAGGGTTTTCACGGGGGATTCTTCCGGAACCTTTCTTTTCCGGGCGCTGCACAGGGCCGGCTTTTCATCGCTTCCCGATTCGATTCATCGGGACGACGGGCTGGCGCTGACCGGCGCCTACATCACCGCCGTTGTCCACTGCGCCCCTCCCGACAACAAGCCGCTCCCCGATGAAATCAGGAACTGCAGAAGCTATCTGATCGATGAGTTTCAAACTCTTGCCCAAGTTCGGGCCGTCCTCGCGCTCGGCAGAATCGCGATGGACGGATTCATTACGGCCCTCCGTGAGACGGGAAGATTCAACGGGCGGACCTCCGCGTTTCCGTTCGGACACGGAAAGTCGTACCAGCTCGGCCCGGATTTGCCTCGCCTGTTTTGCTCCTATCATCCGAGCCGCCAGAACACGCAGACGGGAAGGCTGACGGTCGCGATGTTCGACAGGATATTCGCAGATGTCAAACGATTTTTGAAATCCCCCCGCTGACCGATTGCGACCGAACCCGGCCATCGGAGATACAAAGGGTCTCCTTACACTTCCCGGCGCATGGCGATATGCTGGATTCCGGCTTCGATGAATTTCTCCCCTTCCGTTCTGAATCCCTGCTTTTTATAAAACGGTACGGCCGAGGTCTGGGCGTGTAGAACCAGGCTCGAAACGCCACGCTCACGAGCCAGCGGAATAAGGGTCTCCATCAACCTTTCACCGACTCCTTTTTTGCGCCATTCTCTTTTCACCGCCATCCTCCCGACTTTTCCCGCGGTTCCCTTTACGACCAAACGCGCCGTTCCGACGACCTCCCGTCCTTCTCTGGCGATCAAGTGCGTCGCCCGGTCGTCCTCGTCGTCCAGCTCGACTTCAAGCGGAACCTTCTGCTCAAGGACGAACACTTCTTCCCGGAGGCGAATGAGACGGAAGAAGTCCTCCTGTGTGTGAGCGATGGAAACGATGATTTTATCCATAACAACGACTTAGTCGACGCGGGAGAGCTTGTTGCGAAGATAAAAATCGGCGAGCGCCAGGGCCATCATTGCCTCCGCAATGGGGACTGCCCTAAGACCGACGCAGGGATCATGGCGTCCCTTCGTCGCGACCTTGGCGGGGTTTCCGTGAACGTCGATCGTCTCCTGCTCTACGGCGATCGAAGAAGTCGGCTTGACCGCGAGGCGGACGACGATATCATCACCGTTGGAGATTCCGCCGAGAATTCCTCCGGCGTTGTTCGATTTGAAGCCTGACGGAGTGATCGGATCGCAGTTCTCGCTCCCCTTCATCCCGGCCACCCTGAAACCGGCGCCGATCTCGATCCCTTTTACGGCGTTTATCGACATCATCGCGCCGGCAAGAACGGCATCGAGTTTCTCGAAGACCGGTTCCCCCAGGCCGGCAGGAACTCCGCGGGCCACCACTTCGATCATGGCGCCGATCGAGTCTTTTTCGGATTGAACCTTCCGGATGACTTCTTCCATTTCGAGCGCCGCCTCCGCGTCGGGACAAAATAGCGCGTTTCGTCGTATTTCGGAGTAATCGACCTTTTTTATCCGGACGGACCCTACCTGGACTACGTATCCAATGATCTCGATTCGCTCGCGCGCGAGGAGCTTCCGGGCGACCGCCCCCGCGGCGACCCGTCCCACCGTCTCCCGGGCCGAGGAACGGCCGCCGCCCCGGTAATCGCGGAATCCGTATTTTTTGAAGTAGGTGTAGTCGGCATGCCCCGGCCGGAAGAGGTCCTTGATGTAGTCGTAATCCTTGGAACGGGCATCCTCGTTGTAAACGATCAGGCCGATCGGCGTTCCGGTGGTTCTCCCTTCAAAGATCCCGGAGAGAAGCCTTACCCGGTCGGACTCCTTCCGTTGAGTGACCAGTTTGTTCTGTCCCGGCTTTCGGCGATCGAGGTCGAGTTGGATCTCCTCCTCGGAGATTGGAAGACCCGCAGGGCAGCCGTCGATAATTGTTCCGAGCGCCACTCCGTGGCTTTCGCCGAATGTGGTGACGCGGAAGACTTGTCCAAATGAATTTCCGGACATTTTAATCCATCAAGAAGTTTAGATGATGAAAATTAAAGATTAACATTAGATATAATATGATTTCCCTCTTCCGCCGGAAGAGGATGAACAGGGAACGAAGGGAAGAAGAATCCTTCCCCTAGAGCTTGGCCCACTTGATGGTGCAGCCCATGGCATGGGTCTCGGGGTGTTTCACGGTTTTTCCGGAAAGGACAGAATCGATTGCTTCACGGAGGTCTTTAGAGTTAACCCGGTCCGGATGCTGCCAGTTGTCATCGATACGGCCCGTGTACCGGAGCCGTCGTTCATGGTCGAGAACGAAGACCTCTGGCGTGTAGTGCGCCCCGTAGGCATCGGCCACTTCTTGGGTTTCATCCCTGAGGTATGGAAAATTGTAGCCTTTTGCCTTGGCCCGGTCGACCATCTTCGGAAAATCGTCCTCCGGATAATTACGGGTTTCGTTGGCGTTGACCGCGACCAGGGCGACTCCTTGGTCGGCGTAGTCGCTCTGAATGTCGATCAATCGCTGTTCGTAGGCCAGCACATAGGGGCAGTGATTGCAGGTGAACATCACCACGACCACCGGATTGGTTTTAAAGCTCCCAAGAGAGTAGCGATTTCCGTCCACACCGGGGAGATCGAAGTCGGGAGCTTTCTCCCCGATCGCCAAACGTCGCCCCGCCATGACAGCCTCCTATCCGGCGCACTCCTTGCAGAGCTTCTGGCCCCCTTTGTCAACGAGAAGAGCGATGTGGGTATGCTCTCCGCAGCGGGCGCACGGTTCGGCCTCGTACTTTCCCGATTTCGGCGGGGGAGGAAGGGTGACGTGGCTGATGCTGATCAGCTCTGACTCCGGGGCGGACAAGATCCAGTCGATCTTTTCCTGGAGTTCCTTTTCGAAAGCCGCTTTCTGTTCCGCCGAGGCGGTCGGCGCGGTCGACTCCTTCCGCTTCTTCCCGAATCCTTTGTGGTCGAACTTTTCCCAGTAGTTGGCATAGACCCTTACACCCTTGCCGCTCTTGGTGTTGAGCAGGGTATAGACCGGCTTTCCGATGTGTGTCAGATAGAGGTTTCTTTTGCCAAAGGTGCAGCCCGTGACCTCCTGGACCGCGTCAATGGCGCAAGTCTCGTTCCCGATCATGGCGACGAGGCTTTTCATGTCTTTCGTCTGGTCCCCCATCTCCCGCATGGCCGCCTTTGCCGCCCGGTATCCCACGGCGATGTCCAGACAGAGATGGCGGTGGAAGTTGACCACGTTTTCGAACTCTTTATCCATGTTCCCTCCAGAAGTGGCTTGAAAGAATTACCCTGAAACGTGGCCTTTATCATATCACATCATTTTGGAAAAGAAAATCTTGAGTTGGAGGGAACGTACGCGCGGAAGTTTCGGGTTGAAGGTTGACTTTGGATAGAGGGGGAGATTAGAATTTTCTATCTGGGTTCATTCTTAAAACGAATCTTTATCTTATTAGAAGGAGTCATTCCATTAGCGATCAACAGCCGTTTTCACGTGGAAAGGGTCCTGAGCGGGCCCGCGGGGACACCGAGAGGAAGTCGGCCCTTCACTACATCGATCAAATGCTTCAGGAGTTTGAGGAGGAGGCCCCGCGCCGCACCCTTCTCGCCATCCGTGAGCGGGTGCTTGAATCCGATCTGTCGCTCCAACAGGCCCAAGCCGAGATCAAAAAACTCTCCGAGGTGGTGGAGAAAGTCACCGCTCCGGCGAACCGGGTCGGCACCCTATTGAGCCTCCCGACCGAGAAGACCGCGCACATCGTGGTCGGAGGGTCGGAGTACTATACGAACGTCGATCCTCGACTCTCAACCGAAAAGCTTCAGATCGGAGTACAGGTATTGGTCAACGAGGCCTTCGTCGTCATCGAATCGCTCGGTTACGACAAGAGCGGTCCCGTCGTGAAAATCAGCGATCTGCTCCCCGACGGACGGATCCGCGTCGGACAAGAGACCGGACTCGCTTCCAGCCTTCTCCTTCGCGCTTCTACCCTTCTGAATGTCGACTTGAAGGTGGGTGAAGAGGTCCGGATCGATCCGAGCCATCGGGTCGCCGTGGAGCGGGTCGAATCGTCTCAGCGGCGTGAATACTTTCTGGAAGAAGTCCCGCAAGTGATGTGGGAGGAGATCGGGGGACAAAAGGAGGCGATCGAGGCGATTCGAAACGCGCTGGAACACCCGCTCCTTTATCCGGAGCTCTACAGGAAGTTCCGTTTCTCGCAGCCCAAGGGGTTCCTCCTTTACGGACCGCCGGGATGCGGCAAGACCCTCATTGGAAAGGCGACCGCAGCAAGCTTGGTCCAACGGCTTCGGGACGACGGTCGAGACGAGAAGGTCCGTGAATTTTTTCTCCATATCAAAGGACCCGAAATCCTCAACATGTGGCTCGGAGAATCGGAGCGTATGGTTCGGGAGATCTTCGCCCGCGCCCGGGAAAAGCGTGAATCGGGTTACCTCCCCTTCGTTTTCATCGACGAGGCCGAATCGATTCTCGGCACGCGCCGCTCGATGAGGGCGCATAACATCCTGAACACGCTCGTTCCGATGTTCTGCGCCGAGATGGACGGCGTCGAATCTCTTCGGCAAATGGTGATCATCCTCGCTTCAAACCGCCCGGACCTGATCGATCCCGCGGTCCTTCGCCCGGGACGCATCGACCGAAAGATCAAGGTTGGACGACCGGACCGGACGGGAGCGCGGGAAATATTCGCCATTTATCTTCATCCTGAGCTGCCGATCGACCCGGATCTTGTCATCGAGCGGAACGGAGACCGATCGGCCGCGAGAGATTTTCTCCTCGACGAGACGATCGAACGGCTATTCAGCGCCGACGACGCCCAACGGCTCCTTGAGGTCCGGCTTCGGAGCGGTCGACGGGAAACTCTGTATTGGAAAGACCTGGTCACCGGTGCGATCATCGCTTCCATCGTGGAGCGCGCAAAGGAAAAGGCGATTAAGCGGGTCATAAGCGGGAAAATAGGCGGGAAATCCGAGGGAATTCGTCGCGAAGACCTGTTCGAAGCGATGGTCGAGGAATACCGTGAAGGAGAGATTCTCCCGCCCAACGATATCCAGGAAGACTGGCTCAAGCTGCTCGATCAAGATCCGGAAAACGTCGTGGGTATTTCGTTGTTCGACCGGAATAAACCGAAAGTCTGGCCGCGTAAAACGGTGATTTAGTGACGGGTGCCGGGGACTGGGTGGCGGGTGCCGGTCAAAACGAGCAAGAAGACAGATTGAAAAAGGAAAAAGAAAGAAGAAGATTCTTCTTAGTTTAAGTTGTTCAACCCCGACCCAAGGAAGCCGTCACCCGAAATCGGGTTTTTAGCATGCATCGACTCTTCGGCATCGAAACCGAATACGGGATCACGCGAGAGGATCTGGAAACGATCGATCCGGTGATCGAATCCATGGAGCTGGTTCGGGCCCATAATCGTCCCTTTCGATCCGACTGGGACTATGGAGCAGAGGACCCCAAGCAGGATGCCCGCGGATATCGGGCCAAGACGCTTCTGCAGGAGAAGGAAGAACAGGAATTCGAACGGCAAGACCGTCACCGTCCCTTCTCGTTTCGTGAAATGAAAAGCGATCTGATGCTGGGAAACGGCGCTCGGTTCTACAATGATCACACCCATCCCGAGTATTCCACCCCCGAATGCGCGGCGCTCAGAGATCTGGTGGCTTACGATCGTGCGGGGGAAAGAATCCTTCTGGCCTGCTCGGAGCGGAGGAATCGGATGTTGGGAGTACCGGAGGCCGTCCAGATTTACAAGAACAACACGGATTTTCATGGCCACAGCTACGGGTGTCACGACAACTACCTTTTGCCCCGAAGCGTGCCGTTCAACGACCTGGTGATCTACCTTCTCCCCTTTTTGGTCACCCGCCAAATCTTCGCCGGAGCCGGTAAAATCGGCGTTGAAAACGGATCCAACTATCGGACCGGGAGATATCAGATCTCGCAAAGAGCCGACTTCATCCGGGTGGAAGTCAGCATCGACACCATGCATGACCGGCCGATCATCAACACGCGCGACGAGCCTCACGCCGATTCAAGTCTATATAGACGCCTGCATTTGATTCTCGGGGATGCAAACATGTCGGAGTTTGCGACCGCCCTGAAGGTCGGGACCACGTGGATGGTACTACGATTGATCGAGGAAGGGCTCGCCCCGAAAGAGGCCGTCATCGACCGGCCGGTGGAAACGTTGCGTGCTGTCTCCCTGGATCCCACGGTCCGCCAACCGATCCGGCTGGCCGACGGGCGGGAGATTACCCCGGTCGATCACCAAAGATTATATCTCGCCGCGGCGAAGCACGCCTACTCGAATGAAGACGAGGAGAGCCGATGGATATTGAACACCTGGGAGTCCGTACTCAACGACCTGGCGGATGATTCGGCTCGGCTCGCGGACCGGCTCGATTGGGTAGCAAAGAAGTGGCTCTTGGAGACGTTCATGGAGGCCGAAGGGACCGACTGGAGCGATCCCCGGCTGACCAGCCTTGACTTGGAATATCACAACATCAATCCGTCGCGAGGGTTGTTTCTCGGGCTGGAGGCGGAGGGAAAGATGCACCGACTCGTCGACGACGAGTTGATCACGCGGGCGATGACGGAGCCCCCTCCCGACACTCGGGCCGGCGTCCGCGGGCTTGCTGTTCAACGATTTCTTGACCAGATCGATCGAATTCAATGGGAAAAAGTTTCATTTCGGGGAAAAGAGAAACGGTCGTTGTATATGGACCGCCTGTTCGATCGAGAGGAAATCGTGCGGTTGATGGATAAAATCAAGAGGAGTCGCAACGTCGAGGAAATATTCAGAGAATCTTGAGACGTTAGTGGTAAAATGCATTGGGCCTGATGATTTACGCGTCTGAACACTTGCGTCTTGGGTGTTTTAGAAAAGGAGGAACCATGAGCACCACATTTGAGCGCCGGGAGCGTCCGGCAGACCCGATCGAACGGCCTCGGGAAGATGGGGGACCGAAGAAGCCCGATACGGACACATCGCGGGACAATCTTCTCAAGAGGATGCGGAAGGTCGACCCGAAGCAATCCGAGCGCTACCGCCAGCGTACGGGGGAATAAATGTCCGCCGGAGACTTTCTCGATCTCTTAAAACGTCAGGGATATGTCCTCAACCCGCCGTTCGTTCCGAGCTTGAACTCCCCCGCCGGATCGTTCGTCGAATCGGCCACGACGATCCTCGCGTTCAAGTACCGCGACGGCGTCCTGGTGGCGGGGGACCGGAGGGCGACCGCCGGAACCACCGTTATGTACGATCGCGCGGACAAGGTCCTCGACATCGATCGGCATACCGTGATGGCGATCGCCGGGGTGCCGGCCACCGCGTTTGAAATCGCCAGGGTGCTGGAGCACACCTTCAAATATTATCGGCGGAGTCAACTCCAGGAGCTGTCTCTGGAGGGAAAAGTGAGGGCCCTCTCCCGGCTGTTGAAAGAGAACATTCCGATGGCCCTGCAGGGGATCGGCGCGGTCGCACCGATCTTCGCCGCGTATGACCTTGCCAAAGGCGAAGGACGGATCTATTTTTACGACGTTCTGGGGGCGGAGTTCGAAGGGGTCGAGTTCGCCACCTCCGGATCGGGTTCCCCCGGCATCCGCGGGGTGCTCCACTTCACCAACCGCTGGGGCGGTCGGCCGCTCTCCTCCTATCCGGAGGAGGAGGCGATCATCTTCGCCCTTCGACTGCTCGAGACGGCCGCGGAGTTCGATGTGGCGACCGGAGGGGTGAAGCAGGCGGCAAATGTTTTCCCGATCGTCAAGTCGATCACCCGTGAAGGGGTGCAAGAGGTCCGGGCGGATCGCCTGGGAGAGCTCTACGAGAGCCGCGTGGGAGTGACCCATGTTTGAGGAACCCTACCGATGGGTCGAGGCGATCGCCAACCGACGCGAGTATTTGGAGGAACAGCTCATGGGCGGAAGCCCCGTGGTCGCTCTCCCCTGCCGCGAGGGAATTCTGATCCTCACGCTCAGCACCGGAACCCAAAAGCTCTACGAAATCTACGACCGGATCGTGATGGGTGCGATCGGCCATCCCGCCGACGTGGAGCGGCTTCGGAACATGGCGCTTGACATGGCCCATATCGAGGGATTCAACCGATCACCGGCCGACGTCACCGCGCGGCGCCTCGTCCAGTTCGGCCTTGGACCGCCGGTGAAGCAGGCCTTCGAAGAAGTCACCCACGCTCCGTTCATCATCCGCCTGCTGATCGCGGAATTGGACCGTACCGGCCGACGGACCTTCCTCACCCTGAACTTCGACGGGATCTTCAAGGAGGAGTGCATTGGGGCGCTCCTTGCACCCTCGTCGGAAGCGGGAGTCCGGATGGTATCGGAGTTCAAAAAGATCTCCAATCCGGCCGAACGCCCGCTGCGGGAGATATTCCCGATGGCCCTCAAAATCTGGGGGGTCGGTGAAAAGCCGTCGGAGGAAGTCGATTCTTTTATCAGGCAGGCGATCAAAGAGCGGACCGTCGAGGCCGGTCTTATTTCGGAGTCCGTCCCCGGTCACTCAAAATATCGTCCCCTTCCGTCGGATGAGATCGCCGAAATGACCCGGACCTGGAGGGACTCCTGATGGAGGGGCATCTGTTCGGGATTGAAACCGAATACGGTTGTCTGGTCAACCTTCCCCAGCGTTCGGAATCGCCCGAGAGAATTATTCACAGGGTGAAAGACCTCCTCTTCAAGATTAAGAAGGTCGGTCTTCTGGATCTCCACCACCGCGCGCACGACGAGCCGCCAGGAAACGGAGGCTTTCTCCTGAACGGGGGGAGCCTCTATATCGACATGGGCACATCGAGTACGCGAGCCCCGAATGCACGCGCCTGACCGATCTGGTCGCCTACGATCGGGCCGGAGATCTTTTGCTACAAAAGGCCCTCGATGAGATGGATCTTTCCGACCGGGTCAGCTTCATTAAAAACAACATCGACTATGAAACCGGCGCCACCTTCGGTTCCCATGAAAATTACCTTGTATCCCGCGATTTCCCCTTT
>OBLQ010000962.1_pt1 | contig 10867 bp, 10 predicted proteins | sample 1519881 | NCBI WGS metagenome assembly OBLQ01 (sample SAMN01911456, study PRJEB22533) | soil metagenome | biome: Soil | place: Malaysia | collected 2012-04-30 | depth DG_metagenome m | reverse complement strand
AGCCGTCGACCTTTTCGTGCCAGGCGTCCCGGGCCGTCAGGATGATCACCGGGACCGTGCTGCCGCCAGTGCGCCAATTCCTCAACACGTCGAGCCCGGGGCGTCCCGGCAAGCCGAGATCGAGAACGATCGCGTCGTACGGCTCTTCCCGCCCCATGAATTCCGCTTCGAGCCCGTCGGCCTCCGTGTCGACCGCGAATCCGGCTCGCGACAGCTCGCTCTTGAGCCTCCGGCTCAGCTCCGCGTCATCTTCAACCACCAGGAGTCTCACCGTTAATCGTCCCCCTCGACCGCCAGCACCTCGCCCGACTTGGCGTCGATCGTCAACTCCCAGACGACGCCGGCCTCATCCAGAATCTCTACCTGATAGATCAGCCGGCCTTTTTTTTCTTCCAACTCGGTTTCGAGCAGTTGGCCCGGCTGTCTTTCCTGAGCCCGTTTGACGATCTCCTCAAGTGGCAGAATCTCCCCCGCCTCTTTCAGATCCCTTGCCCGATCGTGATCCTCTTCGGGACGAGCCACGCCGCAAATCATGATGACGAGGAGAGCGGCAAGCAGAGGAAGCGGTCTCAATCGTCCCATCGGCCGAACCCAGGGATGTTGACGGTCTCTTCGCCGTAAACGCCTTCTTTCGCCCGCGTGTGGCAGGCCGGACAATTGCCGAGGCGCATGACCTTCGGATTGTCTTTGACCATTCGGGAGGGAAGCTCGTGGTGACGTCGCCGGATATAGGGAACCTCCGTGATCCGGAGCGGAGGCGTTCCGCCCCTCAGGGAGCGCATGATCGACAAGGAGCGCCGCTCCCCGGCGCGGTCGGCGGCGTGCGCCGCGAGATAGTCGCCGATCGTCTTTTGGGCCTCCGGCGCCAGATCGGCGTTGTCCCCGAAATGATCCGACAGGTTGTTCATCAACCGTCTCCAGGAGTCGGCCGGGAGAAGACCCGGAGGGTAGGCGAAGTGGCATGCGCCGCATTCTTTCGTGTAGAGCGCGTTCGTGACGGGGGCCACGTCGGGACGCAGGTCACGCATCATTAGGAAAGATCCCTCTTCATCGTCATCCTCGCTCACGGCGACATAAGCGACCGTGAGGAGGAGCGCCGCAGCAATCAGTCCGATTCCCCAAATTTTTTTCATTATAAAACCTCCTTCTTTGATCGCGCAAGCGAACCTATTGACCGCGAAGAAACAACAGGAAATCCCCTTTTTCCTTCGGCGTGCACGCCCGTCCCAGTGTCCATTTGCAGTTGCGCGAAAGCCATTTTTCGATAAAAGCGGCGTCGGTCAGGCGTTTGGGATTCGCCGACGGCGCCATCGGATCGATCTGTTTTCCGGTGTTGGCGTGTTTTCCGGTGCGTCGGAGATCGGTCCCATGACAGGTCGAACAGCTTCTTTGTTGGCCGCTCCGGGCGTCGGCGAAGGGGCGCTTCCAGAGAATTGCCCCATCCGCCGCGCTGAAGTTATCGGCCCCTTCCCCCCGGTAGCGGTGCAGAAGATCGTCGATGGCGGACGCACGGGCGGGCCAAACACCGCCCAGAAGCACCAGGACCGGCAATATCAATGTCAGCGTAATCTTCACGTTGCCCCCTCCTTTCCCATCGAATCTCTCCTTCTCCCTGTCACGAACCGTTCTCCCGTCGGATCGGTCACCTCGCAGAGACCGCTTCATCGCGCGCGGTGATCCTATCCTTTGCGGTCCCACTTGCCGGCTGAAGATGCCCTTCCCTTTTTTTATATCCGGTGAACATTGCCATGATCAGGTTTTCGCGATGGACGAGGCTTGAAAAGAGCACCCCGGCAATATGGACGAAGGCCAAAAACGCCGTGACTCCTGCGAAAAACTCGTGGAACGCCTCCGCGACGCCCGTCCAACGGTCGTCGAGCCCGGCCATGACGCTACGGAGCGGCCCGGCAAATTCCCGGCCGCCGTAGAGCGCAAGACCGGAGAACGTCGTGAGAAGGAGACTGAGCAGCAATGAAGCGACCATCGCGCCTCCCGCGGGGCCGTGCCCCAGGTAGCGTTTCGCGCGAAACAAGACCAGATCTTTCAGATAGGCGACAACGGCGCGGGGGCGGAACAGAAAATTGGAGAAGCGCGCGTGTCTGGGCCCGACCAGCCCCCAGAGGAGCCTGAAGAGGATCAGCCCCAGGACCGTATAACCGGCCAGCAGGTGCAAACCGAGAAGATCGTCCGCCGCCAGAAAGGCCAGGGCGACCGCCACAACCAGCGCCCAGTGAAAAAAGCGGACCAGAGGATCCCACACCTTGACGTATTCGACGTTGTCCTCCATCCACCGCCTCCTTCTTTCGTTCTGAAGACAGTGTACGCCGGCAACCTGAATTCAAGCTGAACGGACTCCAAATAGATAGACCGGCTTGTCGCCCCGGAATCGGGACAGTTTTTAAGGTGCGAATTGGACGATAAGACGTCCGGCAGGAAAACTCTTGGGCGGACCAACCCGGCTCATTTCGGCCCTTCGGACTCCGGGTCGACCCCTTCTTCGGTGAGAAGGGAGCGGATCGAGCGCTCGATCCGGTTCCAGTTCATGTACTGATGCAGTTCCCGCGTCGTGCCGATCACCGGCAGTCCCGTGGCGTCGTGGGTCTTGCGATAGAGGATCTCCCGCCACTTCTTCGCGACGGCGTAGGTCACTCTCAACTCTTTAATCTCATGTTGGGTCAGGGCCATGGAGCGACCCCTTTTTTCGGCATTTCTCCTCTTCTACTCGTACCGTAGCGCGTCGATCGGATCGAGGGAGGCGGCGCGGCGGGCCGGATAAAGGCCGAAAAAAACCCCGATCGCGATCGAGAATCCAAGGGCCAGGAAGATCGACTGGAACGAAATGATCGTCGGCCAGTGGACGAAGGCGGAGACCAGCCTGGAGCCGGCGATTCCGAAAACGACCCCCAGGATCCCTCCGGCCACCGAAAGTACAACCGCTTCGACGAGGAATTGCAGGAGGATGTCCCGCCCCCTCGCCCCGACCGCCATCCGGATGCCGATTTCCCTAGTCCTCTCTGTGACCGATACGAGCATGATGTTCATGATTCCGATCCCGCCGACGATCAGCGAAACCGAAGCGATACTTCCAAGGAGAAGGGTCATCACGCTGGTCGCGGCAGCGGCCGCCGTGGCGATGTCGGTCATGTTCCGGACGCTGAAGTCGTCGTCCATCCCCGGTGGAATGTGGTGGCGCTGATGAAGAAGCTCCTTGATCTGTTTCTCCGCGATCGTCGTTTCCTCCGGCGAATAGGCGGAAACGAGAATCGCCCCCACGTAGTTCACCCCCATGATCCGCTTTTGAAGGGTGGAAATGGGGATGACCGCGGTGTCGTCCTGATCGTGTCCCATGGCCGACTGTCCCTTGGGGGCGAGGAGCCCGACCACCTTGAAGGGAACGTTGTTGATCCGTATGATCTGTCCCACCGGGTCCATCGAACCGAACAGGTTGTCCGACACCGTTTTTCCGATCACCGCCACCTTCGTCGCCCCGGCGACGTCGGAATCGGTGAACGGCCCACCCGATTGGAACGTCCAGTCCCGAATTGGGAAATAGGCCGGAGTGCTCCCCGTGACCGCAGTCGACCAGTTTTGGTTCGCGCTCACCACCTGGGCGATGGTTCGCTGCGATGGAGCCGCAAAACGAACCGCGGAAAGCTCCTCCCCGATTGCTTCGGCGTCCTCTTCGGTCAGGGTGGTCACGCTTCCGGAGCCCGCACGGACCCCCGCCTGTGTCGTGCTTCCCGGAAAGACCATCAGCATGTTCGATCCGATGCTGGCGATCTGTGTTTCCACCTGGACCTTCGCCCCCTGTCCGACCGCGACCATGGCAATGACCGCCCCTACGCCGATGATGATTCCCAGCATCGTCAAAGAGGATCTCATGGTGTTTCGTGTCAGCGCCCGCGCGGCGACCTTGAAGGCAATCAGCGGATTCATTGCGGCTCCCTGGACAAAATTTCTCTCGCATCGGCGTGCTGCGAGACCGGCCGGTCGGAGAGAACGATCCCGTCGCGAAAAGTGACGATGCGGAACGCGTAGCGGGCGATGTCCGGTTCGTGCGTCACCAGAATGATCGTGATTCCGTTCCCGTTAAGCGTTTGAAAGAGAGACATGATTTCGATCGACGTCCGCGTGTCGAGGTTTCCGGTCGGCTCGTCGGCCAGGATCAGCTGCGGCCGCATGACCAGCGCCCGCGCGATCGCCACCCTCTGCTGCTGGCCTCCCGAAAGCTGGTTCGGGTAGTGGTAAATCCGGTCTCCCAGCCCCACCAGCTCCAGCGCCTCCCGCGCCCGGGTCGTCCGTTCGTGCCCCGGAAGGCCGTTATAGAGGATCGGAAGTTCGACGTTTTCCAACGCCGTGGTCCTTCTAAGGAGATTGAACCCTTGAAAGACGAACCCGACCTTCCGGTTTCGGATGCGCGCCAGATCGTTCGCCCCGAGCTTCCCGACATCCACCCCGTCGAGCAGATAACGCCCCCGGGTCGGCCGATCGAGGCAGCCGATGATGTTCATGAAGGTCGACTTTCCCGAACCGGAGGGTCCCATGACCGCGACAAATTCCCCCTGCTGCGCCGAGAAGGAGACCCCCTTCAGGGCCGGAAACTCGATTTCGCCGGAGAGATAGATTTTCCAAAGTTCCTCGATCTGGATCAAGGGGGCCATGATCTTACCCTGCGCCGCCATCGGAACCGCTCAAAAATGCATGAAAGGCGGTCTTCCCCGGGTCGAAGACCCCTCGCCTTTCCGGATCTTCTCGGTGACCACTCGGTCCCCCGCGGCGAGATCGCCGGCAACCACTTCCGTAAAGCTCCCGTCGCTCAGACCCAGGGTGACGCGAACGGGAGCTTCCTTTCCATTTTTCAGCACCCACACCTCGCCGACGTTTGCTTTTTCGTCCTTGGATTGAATCGCCGGGGCGTTGTCGGGACGGTAGCGGAGTGCGGCGTTGGGAAGCTTTACGGCGTCGTCCCGATGGCCGACCTTGATCGTGATATTGGCCGTCATGCCCGGTTTGAGCTTCAATTCGGGGTTCTTCACCCGGATGATGGCGTCGTAGGTCACCACATTCTGGACGATGATCGGCTGATTGTAAATGTCGTGGACCTTTCCATAAAAGGGGCTGTCCGGATAGGCGTCGACGGTGAACTCGGCCTCCTCGCCGACGCGGACCTTGCCGATGTCGGCCTCGTCCACGCTGGTGTCGACCTGCATCTCGGTAAGGTCCTGGGCGATGGTAAACAGGGTCGGGGCCTGCAGTGAGGCGGCCACCGTCTGCCCCACGTCGACGTTCCGGGAGATGACGATTCCATGGACCGGAGAGACGATCGTGGTGTAGCGGTGGTTCGTCTCCGCAAGGTCCAAGGTCGCCTTATCCTGCTGGACCTGGGCCTTGGCGGCGTCCAGACCGGCGACGGCGGAGTCGTAGTTCGTCTGGGCGGTGTCCCGGTCGCTCTGGGCGATCAGATGCTGCGCGTAGAGTTCCTCCATTCTCCGGAGGTTTCTCTTGGCATCGGCCAGGACCGCCTGAGCTTTCTCCACATTCGCCTCGTCGCTCGCCAGCTTCGCCTTGGCCTGACCCACCTGGGCCTGGAAGAGGGCCGGGTCGATCTGAGCCACCACCTCGCCTTTTTTTACGCGCGAGTTGAAATCAGCGTAAAGTTGTTTGATCGTTCCGGAGACCTGGCTCCCCACTTGAACGGTGACAACGGCGTTGACCTTACCCGTGGCCGAAACGACCGCGGTGATCGGCCCGCGCTCGACGTTCAGGGTCCGATACTGCTCGCTTTTTTCGCCGTCGCGAAAAAAGGCGATTCCTCCCCACGCAACGATCAGAAGGCCGATCAGTATCGCCCATTTTTTCCACCCGTGGAAAATCACGCTCGTCACGCTCCCCGCAATGACTCCGACGCCCGAGGCCCCGTCACCCTGGCTTCTCATCTACACGACCCAACGCTTTTAGCTTTAATAATAACCATTCAAATCGAATCCCGAAATAGTTCCCCCTCAACCCGCCCTCTCCCCAAGGGACAGGAGTTCAGTCGGTCGACTTCAAACCCGCCCGTGCTTGAAACCCGAATGTCGAAACTTTCTGAACCCGGAAGGGTCTTGATTTAATCAACTTGAGGCTTGAACCCTGAAACATGGAACTTGGAATTAGAAATTTTTCTGAACCCGGAACCCGAAACCCGGAACCTTCTTCATTCCCTCCCCATCGCCTTCTCCAGATTCGCCTCGGCGACCCTGTAATCATAAAGGGCCTGAACCTGGGTGGTCTTCGCGTTGGCCAGCGTTACCTGGGCGTCGGTCCGCTCCACCGATGTCCCGACGCCGGCCTGGAAGCGCCCGTTGGCCAGCTCCAGGTTCTCCTCCGCCTGGCGGACGACGACGTCGGAGGTGCGAACCCGCTCCTCCGCTTCCAAAAGATTCAGATAATCCTGCCGGACCTCCAGAAAAATGGCCTGCCGAAGGACCTCCTCGTTGGCCTGGGACGCTTCGAGATTGGCGCGCGCTTCGGCGACTTGAGACTTTGTCTGGAAGCCGGAGAAGAGGGGAAAGGTCAGATTCAATCCGACGTCCCAGTTCCAGACCAGCGGGAACTCCTGCCCTTGATAGGTGTAGTCCGCCGAGCCGGAGAGGACCGGAAAATAGGTGCGCTTGACGGAGCGGATCTGTGCTTCCGCGCTTCGTCGTTTCGCAGACAGCGAGAGAAGATCGGGACGTTCCCGAAGGGCCTCCTTAAGGGCCTCCTCTTGAGTGATGTTGAATTTTTGGAAACTCAACAGATCTTCCATCTCCGCGATCGGACGGTCGGGCACCCCCATTGCATTGAGCAAGGTCACCCGCGCCACCTCCGCGGCGTTCCGCGCCTTGATCAGGTTCAACTGCGCGTTGGTGAGGTCGACCTCCGCCTTGGTGACGTCGAACTTAGGACGTGTGCCTGCCTTGTAGAATCCCTCCGATTGCCGGAGGTGTTCTTCAAATTGCCGGACCGTCTCCTCGTTGACCAGGACCAGGCGGCGCGCCTGCAAAAGGCCGAAGTAGGCCACCTTGACGTTGAGAACGACGGTTCGTCTGGACGATTCTTCGTCCCACCGGGTACCCTGAAGGGTGTTCCTTGCCGCCTCGATGTCCGCACCGGTCTTTCCAAAATCGAAAATCAACTGCTGCAGCGAAAGAGCGGCCGTATAGTTGTCGAAGGAGGTGTTGGAGGTTGCGGTCCCAGTGAAGAACTGGTTCAGATTGCTCCCGCTCTTCGAACTCGGCGTAAAGTTGGCCGTCGCCCGCCTGTAATCCGCCGTAAGGTTCAGATGGGGAAAAAGGTTGGCTTTCACCTCGCCGACGCGGGCCTCCTGCGCCCGCGAGAACCCCCGCGCGGCAACAAGGCTCGGATGCTCCCGCAAGGCCGTCTCAATGGCCTCATTGAGCGTTAAACGATCGGGGGAGGCCGGCTCCTGCGCAAGTATGGATGTTGAAAGAAAAAGAAACAAGAAAAGCGATATGCCAAAAGCCCGGCCGTTTCTCTGCACGCCAAGGTCTCTCAACGCTTTTATTCGAGTCAATTCATTCTAAAGTGCGCCGGAGGACGTGTCAAGTTGAGCGGATATTAGATGACGCGGGGGGTTACTTAAACTGGCTGAAGTAGATGTTCGGCACGGAGATCCCGGTCTGCTGTAACTCCCGGTATTCGCTCCAGACCACCGAAGGGATCAATGAGCCGGAATCCGGAGCGGCAAAGGCAATGGCGGGAGAACGCGCCACCTTGTTCAGACTGACGTTCAGGCTCTTGCCTCCCACCAGCTCCCAATCGCTGCCGGTCCATCGTTTGACGTATATGAAGCCGGTCGTCGGAGAAGCTAGGGTGTTGGACTCCTGCCATGCGACGTAGACATCTGCCCCGTTGTATCCGATGGCCGGCGAGGTCGCCTGGTAGGAAGAATTGACGTTGAGACTTCCGCTGCCGACGCCGACCCAGCTATTCGTCGCGTCGTCATAACGTCTGACGTAGATTTGGTAGCTGGTGGAAAGGTTGACCTCCTGCCACGCCACGTACGGGACCGATCCCGGACCTACGGCGATCACGGGGAGCTCCGCCTTGGTGTTGAACTTTACCGCGGGGTCGGTATCGGAAACTTCGGCCCAATCCGACGAGCCCGCGACGTCGATTTTTTTAACGTGGACCTTGCATCTCGTTCCCCCGCACTCCGACCATGCGGCGTAGAGAACGTTGCCATCGACACTGAGCGACGGTGCGTTTCCTTCGGCCGAGGGGCTCGCGTTCAACGGCCGGCTGCCGACGTCGACCCATGCGACACCGTTCCACGTTCTGACGTTGACCTGAAAAATGCCGCTCGTTGAGTCCTTCTCCGACCAGGCAACGTAAGGGGCTCCGCCGATAAACACCATTGAGCCGAGGACGGCCGTTTGGGTGAAGTCGACGTTCAAACTTCCGGTCCCCACGAGGGCCCAATCGCTTCCGGCTCGTTTCTTAACGTAAACCTGGCAGACGGACCCGCTCCCCAACGGACACTCGCTGAACGCGATGTACGGCGTCGGAGGAGGCAAACCGTCCGAGGCGATGATCGATTTACGAACCGCTTTCAGCGGATCCACATTCAGGTAGGGGGTCGCACCGGCGCCCGGAACCGTCGTCCAGACCGAACCGACCCGTCTCTTGACGTACAGATGCGGGACGTACGTTTGCATTCCCGGGTCGAGCTCCACCTCGGACCAGGAAACGTAGAGGTCTTGTCCCACCGCGGCGATCGACGGAGAGCGAGACTCGTTGTTGATGTTCACGTTGAGGCTCCCCTTGTCGGTCACCCATTGACCGAAGGTCGTGGCGGTCGCCATATTCGAATAGCCGCTCACGTTGCCCGAGAAATCTGCAGCGCGAAGCCTGTACGTGTACGTCGTGGTTGAAGAAAGCCCGGTGTCGTTGTAGACGGTTGTGGTCGTCGTATGAATCTCGACGAAGTCGGTCGGATTGGACGTACAGGAAGCGGCGTCCCCCTGGCATCTCTCTACACGGTATCCCGCGATTCCCACGTTGTCGGATGAGGCGGTCCAGCTCAGGTTGATCTGGCCGATGCTCACCGCCGTCGCTGTCAGATTCGCAGGAGCGGTCGGCGGGCTCGCGTCCCCCTGAGTTCCGGTGGTAAAGCTCCAGGAAAAACTGTTCGCATTGCCCGGGTTGCCGTTTACGAGTCCGTTTCCCGAAAGATCGGTCACGCCGTGCGTCACCGTGGCCACATAAGTGGCCAGAAGGGCAAGGGGATGATCCGGAGTAAACGTGACGATGGTGTTCGTCGGATCGATTGAGAAGACCCCGCTCAAGGGAATCGCTCCCTGCAGGGCCGTTTGGGTTACCGGAAATGTCGACGGATTGATGCTGTTGAAATCGATCGGTTCGCTGAAGGTTACAGTAACAAGGGCGTTGGTGGGAACATCGGTTTGACCGTCGGTCGGAGTCACGGCGACGACTTCCGGAGAGGTTTGGTCCTGCTCATTGGCAGTCCCTCCTCCCCCATCCCCGTTGCCGCATCCTTGAAGAAGTGCGAAAATCAGACAAGAAAAGACAAGAAGTGGACTACCCCACCTGTTCCAACCCAAAACCTTCTCGGCGGACCGCACTGCCGGCCCGGCCGCTTGGTACCGCATTCGTTTATGAATACCGATTGCCCGTAATACCTTGGGAGAATTATAAATGAAAAAGAGAAACAACTGCAATAAAAAAGGACCGATCCTTGATCCTTGACTTCGATATATGCCGGGGATATAGTGTTAGGACACTTGAGGTAAATTATGTCGCGATTTTCAGCACTTAAAGGGTTCAAGGACCTTCTTCCGGAGGAAGCGGCGCTTTGGAGGAGGATCGAGAAAAAGGGAGAGGAAATCCTTCTCGGTTTCGGATACGCCGAAATTCGAACCCCGCTTCTCGAGCCGACCGAGCTCTTTGCCCGCGGGATCGGAGAGGCGACCGATATCGTCGAAAAGGAGATGTACACCTTCGAAGATTGGGACCGGAGGAAGATCACCCTCCGTCCCGAAGGGACCGCATCGGGGGTCCGGGCCTATCTGGAGCATCGCCTTGGAGAGGGACAGGGGGTCGTCAAACTTTTCTATCGGGGGCCGATGTTCCGGCACGAGCGCCCCCAGGCGGGAAGGCTCCGCCAATTTCACCAGATCGGCGCAGAGGGGATCGGATCGCTCGACCCCCTGCTGGACGTCGAGATCGTCTCCCTTCTCTGGTTTATGCTCGGCGAATTCGGCATCGATGGTCTCACCCTCGAAATCAACAGCCTCGGCTGTTCCGTCTGCCGGCCGGGTTACAGGGAGGCTCTGGTCTCCTATCTGACGGAGCGCGCATCCGGACTCTGCGAAGATTGCCGGCGCCGGCTGAAGACGAACCCTCTCCGGGTGCTCGATTGCAAGAAGGAGGAATGCCGAAAAATCACGGAAGGGGCCCCGGCCTCGATCGACTTTCTCTGCGAGGAGTGCGGGCCCCATTTCAAGACGGTTCAGGAGGGGCTGGGGGATCTCTCCGTTTCGTTTCGGATCAACCGGCGTCTTGTTCGGGGGCTCGACTACTACACGAAGACCGCTTTTGAGGTGACCACCACCCGATTGGGAGCGCAGAATGCGGTCGCCGCCGGGGGACGGTACGACGATTTGGTTGAAACATTCGGAGGACCGCCGACCGCGGCGATCGGCTTCGCCGTTGGCTTGGAAAGGGTCATCGCCCTTCTGGGGGACGGAGAAGGGAGGGAGGGCTCAACGTCCCCTCCTCTGTTCATCGCGGCGCTCGGCGAGGCGGCCAAGCGTCGGGTCGCCCCCCTTCTCTTCGAACTGAGAAAAGGGGGGGTGCGGGT
>OBLQ010000961.1_pt1 | contig 10869 bp, 1 predicted proteins | sample 1519881 | NCBI WGS metagenome assembly OBLQ01 (sample SAMN01911456, study PRJEB22533) | soil metagenome | biome: Soil | place: Malaysia | collected 2012-04-30 | depth DG_metagenome m | reverse complement strand
GTGGCAACGCCTGACACTCGGCCAGGCGGAAGACGCGGAAAGCATCATGGCGAAACAACTGGCATTCTGGAGCAACGCTCTGGCCGGAATTCCCGCAGAACTCGACCTGCCGTTCACCGGTTCGCGGCCTGCGCGTGTCAGTTACAGCGGCGGTGTGTTGCCGGTGCATTTCGATGCCCGATTGCATCGCGGCCTTCTCACGGTGGCCAGGCAATGCGGCGCCACTCTCTTTATGGTGCTGCAAGCCGGGCTGGCGGCCCTGCTTTCGCGTCTGGGTGCGGGCGCCGACATTCCCATTGGCACTGTAGTCGCCGGCAGGCCGGAGAAGGCCCTGGAAAACCTGGTGGGGGTTTTCGTCAACACGCTGGTGCTGCGCACCGAGGTATCGGGGGACCCCAGTTTTTCCGACGTCGTGAAACGAGTGCGCGATATCGACCTCGGGGCGTTTGCGAATCAGGATGTTCCTTTCGAGCGCATCGTAGACGCCTTGCAGCCTGTGCGCTCAATGGCCAGGCACCCGTTCTTTCAGGTCCTTCTGGCCCTGCAGAATGCTCCTCAGGCCATGCTTAACCTGAACTGGCGGGCTGCTGAACTTGAACCAATGTCCCTGAGGCTGGCCCTGTACGATCTGAGTTTGATTCTGGGCGAGTTGCGCGGCGCTGACGGCGAACCGAAGGGCCTGGAGGGCTCTCTCGAGTACAGCAGAGATCTTTTCGACCGTGCCGCTGTTTCTTCCATCCTTGAGCGCCTGAAGCGGCTTCTGGAATGCGCGGTTGCGTCGCCGCACCTGCCGGTATCGCGGCTCACAATCTTGAGCGCAAGCGAGCGGCGTATGGTCCTTGAAGACTTCAATGCGAATCCGGGGGATGTTCCGGTTGCTACCATTCCCGATCTGTTTGAGGCGCAGGTGGCGCTTGCGCCCGGCGCAGAGGCCCTGATCCATGCGGATGACTCCGTTACCTATGCCGGATTGAACGAACGATCTAACCGTCTTGCGAACCTGCTGGCAGGGCTTGGAGTGGGTCCTGAGTCAATCGTCGGCATCGCGCTCAACCGCTCAATCGAAATGGTGGTTGCTGTGATGGCTGTGCTTAAAGCCGGCGCCGCTTATCTCCCGCTTGACCCTGAGTATCCCCGCGCGCGCGTGGTCCAGATGATGGAAGACGCGCGTCCTCGAATTGTGCTGACAACGTCGGATATTCTGCGGCAATTGCCGCACGTGGATCAGCAAAACGTCCTGGAACTGGATTCGCGGGAGACCAAAAACGCGCTTGCGAAGTCGTCAGCCCGGAATCCGGTCAGAGCGCTGCTGCCGGAGCATCCGGCGTTCGTAATCTACACTTCCGGATCGACGGGCGTCCCCAAGGGCGTTGTTGTACCGCATACCGGAATTTCCTCGCTCGTGGCGACCCAGGTCGAACGGTTCAGGATCACGACTGCGTCCCGTGTCCTGCAATTTGCCTCCCTGAATTTTGACATTTCGCTATGGGAATTCCTCATGGCGCTGGCCACCGGCGCCGCGCTGGTGCTGTTGCGCGATGAACGCGGCGGAGAGCCGCTGAAGGACCTGATTGTGGCCCAGCGGGTGACCCATGCGATCCTGCCTCTCGGTGTGCTGGCCACTCTGGAAGAACATGGCGAGCTTCCGATTGAGTGCCTGGTCAACGGTGGCGAAAGGCTGCCTGCGGATGTGGCGGCCCGCTGGTCTCGCGGCCGGCGCATGATTAACGCATATGGTCCGACTGAGACCACGATATGCATGACGATGAGTGGTCCTCTTTCCGGCAACGCCGTGCCGCCCATCGGCGCTCCAATCGTGAACACCCGGGTTTATGTGCTGGATGCCGCGCTGGAGCTGGTCCCACCCGGTGTCCCCGGAGAACTGTACATCGCCGGCTTCTGTCTGGCGCGCGGCTATCTGAATCGTCCCGCATTCACCGCCGAGCGTTTTGTGGCGAATCCCTTCGCTCCTGAAGCGGGCGCTCGCATGTATCGCACCGGAGATATCGTGCGTTGGCGCGCCGATGGAATGATCGATTACATAACCCGGGCCGATAAGCAGGTGAAGGTCCGTGGTTTCCGCATCGAACTCGGCGAAATCGAAAGCTCGATCAGGGCGCTTCCGGAGATCTCGCAGGCGGCGGTCATTGTGCGCGATGATCTGCCGGGCGGCCGTCAACTCGTCGCATATATTGTTGCCGCCGGCTCGGACGTTCCGGATGCAGCCGACTTGCGTTTTGCCCTGGGCGAACGGCTGCCTGCCCACATGGTGCCCGCGGCCTTTGTAGTGATGGAAGCCTTTCCCGTGCTTCCGAATGGCAAGCTGGACTGGAAGAAACTCCCCGCGCCGTCAGACCATGCTTCGTCCGAAAATATTCTGCCGCCGGGCACCCCAATGGAACAGTTGATCGCCGGCCTGTGGCAGGAAGCGTTGCCCGGCGTCAGGCACGGAGTGCGCGACAACTTCTTCGAACTCGGCGGGCACTCGCTGTTGATCGTGCGGATTCATTCCAGAATACAAAAGCTCCTGAATATGAAAGTGCCGATGGTGAAGCTCTTCGAGCATCCCACCATTGCCGCGCTGGCGGAGTATCTGGAAGCGCAAGGCGCGCAGGCCGCGAGCGGGGAATCCAGGAAGCCCGAAATTGCCGGGCCGGAAGGCCAGTTCCGTCCGGCAAGCGGCGAGATCGCCATCGTCGGCATGGCATGCCGTTTCCCCGGCGCGCCGTCGGTGGAAGCGTTCTGGGAGAACCTGAAGCAGGGCATTGAATCCATCAGCGAGCTTTCACAGGAAGACCGTGCCGCCTTGCCTGCCGGCCTGGCGGGCAATGTGAATTTTGTTGGCGCTGCGGGCAGCCTCGATGGCGTTGACCTCTTTGATGCGGCGTTCTTTGGCATGAGTCCCGCCGAATCCACGGCAACCGATCCGCAGCAACGGCTGATGCTGGAGTGCGCCTGGGAAGCTCTTGAATCGGCGGGATACAGCCCACAGGGACAATCCGTCGGTGTCTTTGCCGGCGCCGGTGAAAGCCTGTACCGCGACCTTCTGCGTTCCGATCCCGCAACCCAGGAGTCTTTGGGTGAGTTGCAACTGCTCATTGGCACGGGCAAAGACCATCTGGCGCCGCGCCTCTCTTATCTGCTTGATCTGCGCGGACCGAGCGTGCCGGTCAATACGGCCTGCTCCACTTCGCTGGTGGCCGTTCATATGGCCTGCCGCAGTCTGCTCAATTTCGAGTGCGACATGGCGCTGGCCGGCGGCGTCTCTCTCGCCTCGCCTTCCGGTTATGTATATCAGGAAGGCGGCATTCTTTCGCCCGACGGGCATTGCCGCGCCTTTGACGCTTCGGCGAAAGGAACGGTGCCCGGCAGCGGCGCCGGTGTGGTGGTCCTGAAAAGACTCGAAGATGCCCAGGCGGATGGCGATATCATCCACGCGGTCATCCGCGGGTCGGCCGTTAATAATGACGGCAACGCCAAGGTTGGTTACACCGCGCCCAGCGTCGAAGGCCAGAAAGCGGTCGTTGCGCGCGCATTCGAGTCAGCCCGTGTAACTCCCGCGCAGATCGGTTACATAGAAGCCCATGGGACCGGCACACCGCTGGGCGATCCGATTGAAGTCGAGGCCCTGCGCCAGGTATTTGATCGGCGAAACGGCGCGCCGGGGAAGCATTGCGCCCTTGGCTCGGTCAAGACCAACATCGGTCATTGTGATTCCGCGGCGGGCATCGCCGGCCTCATGAAGGCCGCGCTGTGTCTCGAACATCGCACGCTTGTTCCGAGCCTGCATTTTGAACGGCCCAATCCGCAGCTCGATCTCGAGAGCGGCCCGTTCTACATCAATACACAATGCATTGGGTGGGAGCGCGCCCCCCGTCTGGCAGGCGTAAGCTCCTTTGGCATTGGCGGCACGAACGCCCACGTAGTGCTGTCGGAGGCCCCTCAACCCGCCGCATCGGGTCCTTCGCGCGAATGGCAGGTCTTCACTCTGTCAGCGAACACCGAAAGCGCGCTCGACAGGAAGAAGGCCGACCTGGCGCGCTTTTTACAGGAACATCCGGAAACGGTCCTCGCCGATGTAGCATTCACGCTGAATTGTGGACGCAAGTCACTTCCGGTCCGGCAGTCGTTTGTCTGCCGTACACGCGAAGAGGCGTTGTCGGCGCTCACGGCCGCGGGCGTCAAGCCGGTCCACGTCGATCAGAGTATCAGCCACACAGTCGTATTTTTGTTTCCCGGACAAGGCAAGGCCTACACAGATTTCGGCAGCGAACTTTACCGGAAAGAATCTGTCTTCCGGAAGGCGGCGGATTTCTGCTGCGAACGCCTTGCCTCTCTGATCGGCGCCGACCTCAGGGACCTCATCTTCACCGATAGTCCCCTGCCGGAAAACGTTCGCAGGCCGCTTTTCTGGCAGCCTTCCATCTTTGTCTCGGAGTACGCTCTGGCGCGGCTGCTGATGTCGTGGGGTGTGGAGCCCGCGGCCATGGTCGGTCACAGTCTTGGTGAACATGTGGCGGCGACCCTGGCGGGCGTTCTGGAACTTGAGGACGCTCTGAAGCTGGTGGCCGGGCGCGCTCGCGGCACCGAACGGCTGGAAGCGGGCGCGATGATATCAGTGCGCGCCGCTGAAACGGAATTACGTCCTTATATAAATGAGAAGGTCTCGCTGGCCGCAGTGAACGGGCCGGAGCTGTGCGTGCTCGCAGGGCCGGTCCCTGAAATCGAACGTCTCTCCGTGGAACTGGCCGATTTCAGTCCGGTCCGGCTGGAAACCACTCACGCCTTCCATTCGCCGCTGGTCGAGCCACTGATGGAAACACTGTCGACTCTGGCGTCGACGTTTACTCTGCGTCCTCCGCATGTACCGTATCTTTCCAACGTCACCGGGCGGTGGATGCGGGATGAGGACGCCATGTCCCCCGGCTACTGGGCCGCGCATCTGCGAAACACCGTGCGGTTCAGCGATTGTATGGCGGAAGCCGTGCGGACGCCTGGAAGGGTCCTGCTGGAAGTTGGTCCGGGAAGGGTGCTGAGTGATCTCTCGCGCCGGAACTTCCCCGGCGTCCCCGCGCTGCGGACGTTAGATAGTGGCAAGGGCGCTTCCAACGAATTCTCTCTGGCCAGCGCCATGGCTTCCTTATGGAACGCGGGAGGGGCAATCGATTGGAAGGCGTATTACAACGGTGAGAAACGGCGGCGGGTTGCGCTGCCCACATATCCGTTTGAGCGCAAGTCGTACTGGGTAAGCGGAGGCGACACGGACGGCATCGCGCCGGATTCCGGAGAGTCGCTTTCCGTGCGGAATGCTCCGGAAGACTGGTTCTACTCGCCCGGGTGGAAGCGCGTTTCGCGGAGTCAACGTCTTCGCCCGCGGAGCCCGTCAGCAATGCAGCGCTGGCTTGTTTTCAATTTCGAGAACGGCATAGGCGCCCGCGTCGCGGAAACCCTCATACAGTCCGGCGAGAAAGTCTTTCAGGTCCGTCCCGGCAAAGCATTTGAAGATCGCGGGAACGGAGTCTTCAGTATTGATCCCGGTGACGCGGATCACTATGCGGCCCTCATGCCGGTATTGCGGGAATCGGAAGGCCTGCCGCAGAACGTCATTCACGCCTGGGGCGCGCAACCGGAGATGACTGCCGGTGTTTCGAACGCTCCCCATGGTTTTGACAGCCTTGTATATCTGGCGCAGGCATTGAGCTCACAGACCGCCGAGCCGGTGCGGCTTGGTGTGGTGACCGCCGGGATTCATCGTGTGATCGATGAAGAACTGTCGCCGGCGGCCGGCGCCGCCGTGCTGGGTGTGGTCAGCGTTCTGCCGAAAGAGAACCCGCAAATTGTCTGTTCGAGCATTGACATAGACCTGGAAGAGGAAAATACCGGCAAGTTGATCGAGGACATCATTGACGTCGTGGGGGCCAGTCCCAATGGAGCGGTCATCGCTTGCCGCAGGGGGCATCGCTGGGAGCCGGTCGCCGACAGGATCGAGACAGTTTCGCCTCCTCATGAAAGCCAGTTCGGCGCCGGAGTGTACGTGATTACTCACGCGTTGCAGGAGTTGGGCTTTGCCCTGGCTGACCGACTGCTGAAGCTGCCGGACACAACAGTCGTATTGACCGACCGCACATTCTTCCCCCCACGCGACGACTGGGAAAACTGGATCGCTGGACAAGGCGAAGACGATCCCATCTCGCGCAAGATCGAACGTCTGAAGTTGATCGATGGAGATGTGCGGGTGGTTACCGCCGACCCTGGCAGCCGCGAAAACATGGCCCGGTTCGTCAGCGGCATCGAGCGCGAACTTGGCCCGGTGAAGGGCGTCTTCCACCTGGAGGCCCCGGCGCGTAGCGGTCTGATCCAGGGCAAGACCACGCCTCCTTCAGCCGCATTGCGTAACGACCTGGCTGAATTGCAGGTTGTCGAGGAAGTGTTCTCAGGCGCGGAGTTCCGGGTGCTGCTCTCCAGCAACATGGCTGAGATTGGCGGACTGGGACAGTCGGAACAGGCCGCCCGTAACGCGATGGTCGGCGCCTTCGCCGAGCGGCTGACGGACAACGGGCAGAGGACAGTAGCGGTTGAACTCGGCACGCGCGCGTGGGATGAAACTGACGGCAACCTCGACGGTGCGTCGTTTATCTACCAGCAGCTTGAAGAGAAGCGCCGCCGCTTCGGCATGGGTCAGGATGAGTGCGTGGAGGTTATCGAGCGCGCTCTCTCGCTGGAGTTGCCCCGTGTCATCGTTTCCACGCGCGATTTTACCGCGGTGATGAGGCAGCAGCATCTGTTTACCGCCGATTTCTTCCAGCAGCAGATGCGGAATGAAAGCGTCCGCAGCGGTTCTTCCGCGGACGGCCTGCATGAGCGGCCGCAGATCTCAACCGTCTACGAACCGCCGCGCAACGACGTGGAAAAGCTGCTCGTGGGCGTCTGGCAGTCCGCGTTGCGCATTGAGCAGATCGGCATCCATGACAACTTCTTCGAACTTGGGGGGCACTCCCTGATGGCGCTGCAGCTTCTCAAGAACATCAACGAGACATTCTCTTCGCGCCTCACCCTCAAAGAGCTGTTCGACTCGCCAACGCTTGCCCAGCTCGCGGGCCAGATCACCGGAGCGGCGGCGGGCGATGAGGAGGACATGGAGGCCCTGGAGGCGCTTCTCGACGACATCGAAGAGATGCCGCAGGAAGCGCTGAAGGCCGAACTCAGGGCGGTGCGTGGAGAGGACGAGGCCCGGGCATCATGACCAGTATTTCAGACCGCATCAGGAACCTTTCTCCGGAGCAGCAGGAATTGCTGAAACGCCGCATGCAGCAGCGCCAGACGCAGGCGGCGGAGCCGCGCATTCCGGCCAGCGCAGCGCCTGTGGCCCCGGTGGAGCCGGCCGGCGCGCGCCGGAAGGTTGACTTCAGCATCTTCTTCTTTTCCGCCGACGGCAAGACCAGCGAAACCGACCGGTATCGCCTGCTGACCGAGAGCGCGCGCTTCGCTGACCGCAATGGATTCAACGCGGTCTGGACTCCGGAGCGCCACTTCCAGACGTTTGGCGGGCTGTATCCGAATCCCGCCGTCCTTGGCGCGGCCCTGGCGATGATCACCGAGCATGTGCAGATACGGGCCGGCAGCGTGGTGCTTCCGTTGCACAGCCCGGTGCGCGTGGCCGAGGACTGGGCGGTGGTCGACAACCTTTCACGCGGAAGGGTCGGCCTTTCCTTCGCCACCGGCTGGCACCACCACGATTATGTGATTGCTCCCGCGAACTATGCCCGGCGCAGGGAAATCATGCTCCGTGACATCGTCACCGTGCGCCGTTTGTGGGCCGGTGAGGAAGTGGAGCTTCCCGGGGCCGACGGCGCGATGACGCCGGTGAAGACATTGCCGCGTCCGATCCAGCCGGCACTGCCATTCTGGCTGACCGTAGCCTCAGAGCGGTCCTGGCAGCGCGCCGGCGAGATCGGCGCCAACGTGCTCACCGCGCTGGCCGGAGTGCCATTGGACGAGTTGCGGCGCCTGATCTCGTTGTATCGCAAGGCGCGCCTGGAAAACGGTCACGATCCCCGCACCGGCATCGTTTCGCTGATGCTGCACACCTGCATGGGAGACGACCTGGAGGCGATCCGCGGCATGGTCCGCGAGCCGATGAAGAACTATCTGCACAGCTATCTTGACCAGTTCCGGCCCATGGTCGGCCATGAAATTACCGATCCGTCGTCGCCCGCCATGCAGGACCTTCTTGAACTGGCTTTCGAACATTATTTCCAGAACAGCTCGCTGCTGGGTACGCCGGAGAAGTGCGCGGCCCTGGTTGAGAAAGCTGCGGCGGCCGGCGTCAATGAAGCCGCGTGCCTCGTCGATTTCGGACTCGATTTCGACTCCACGATGGCGAGTCTTGAATATCTGGCCGGCCTGCGAAAGTTGTTCGCGAGCGAAGCGCAGGCAGGCGCCAGTGGCCCGGAGATTGGCTCATGAGCGTCCATGAAAAGGAAAAAATTGCGCCCGTGGGTGGCGCCGGGAAAAAATCTCTGGCGGAAAGAATCGCCCGCCTGACACCGGAACAGCGCGCGCTCTATGAAAGCAGACGCCGCCAGCTTCAGCAGCAGGAAGAGAAGCCGCGTATTCCAAGGCTCGAAGGGCGCGGTCCCTGGCCGGCCACGACCGACCAGTCAGCTCTGTGGTTCATCCAGCAGCTTGAGCCGTCAACCTCGGCCTACAACATCGGCAACGGCTTTCGCATGAAGGGCGCGCTTGACGTGCCTCTGCTCGAACGCTGCCTCAACGAGGTGGCCCAGCGCCACCAGATTCTGCGCTCGGTCTTCAAAGCCATTGACGGGCATCCGTGCCAGGTCGTTACCGACATGCGGCTCACGGCGCCTGTCATCGATGTAAGCAATGCCGCTGATCCCGAGGCCGCCGCGCGCGCGGAAGTTTCAAGGCTCATTCGCGAACCGTTCGATCTGGAAAAAGGCCCGCTGGTCCGCCTGCCATTGGTTCGAATCGCCGATGGAGACCATGTGTTTGTCGGCCTGCTTCATCACATCGTCACCGACTGGTGGTCCTATTACGTTTTTTATACGGAGCTGTTCGGCACTTATCACGCCTATACTCAGGGACGCCCGAGCCCATTCAGGGAGTTGCCGATTCAATATGCCGATTGGGCGGCCTGGCGCATCCGGTGGGAGAAAACCGGGGCATTCAAGGTGCAGGAAAATTACTGGCTGCGGCAGGTCCAGGATGTGCCCTATGTGCTTGAGGTCCCAGCCGACCGGCCGCGTCCCCCGGTCCAGTCGCATCGCGGGGCGCGCGCGCCGTTTGAAGTTCCCAGGAGCGTCACTCCGCGGCTGCGAGCCCTGAACCGGCGCGCCGGCACCTCGTCATTCATGACCCTGCTGGCGGCCCTCGACGTCTTCCTGTGGCGCTATAGCGGCGAAGAACGGTTTCTTGTGGGCACGCCGGTTTCCGCCGACCGCGACACGCCGGAAACCGCCAGCCTGATCGGTTACATGCTCAACACTCTGGTCCTGCGCGCCGACCTTTCCGGCAATCCGTCTTTTCTTGAGCTGCTGGAACGTGTGCGAACGGTCTGCATGGACGCATTCGCGAACAAGGAATATCCCTTCCGCCATCTGGTCCAGCGTCTCAATCTGCAGCGCGACATGAGCCGCATGCCGCTCTATCAGATCGAATACCTGTATATCAGCGCCGAAAGCCCGATCCAGCATGATCCCGGAAGCGTTGAAGGCAAAGTCGAACTGCCCGGATTTGAAGTCTCGGTCTTCGGGATCGACCGGCAGACATCGCCCGTCGATCTTCAGATTACTTTCGGTGAGTCCCACGACGAAATTGATGTGATGTTTGAATACAACACCGACATCTTTGATGCCGGTACGATCCATCGGATGGGCGGGCATCTCATCCGCCTGCTGGATGCATTATCGGCCCATCCCGAACGGCCCGTGGCGAGCATTCCGATGCTCTCTGAGGAAGAACGCCGCCATCTGCTTGAGGACTTCAGTCCCGCGGTTCGCCCGCTGCCTGAAATTTTTCTGCCCGCACTTCTGGAAGCGCAGGCGGCGCGCACGCCTGCTGCTGTTGCCGTGGAATGGGGCGGGGAACCGGTGAATTACGCCGCCCTGAATTCCGCCGCGAACCGGCTGGCGCACCACCTGATCTCGACGGGTGTGGGACCAGGCAACATCGTCGGAATTTGCGTCGACCGCTCGCCTGAAATGCTGGCCGCTATGCTGGCCGTGCTGAAGTCCGGCGCCGCCTATCTGCCGCTGGACCCGGAATTTCCCGAAGCTCGCCTTGCTTACATGCTGGAAGATTCCGGACCCGCGGCCGTGCTGACCACTGAATCGTTGCGGTCTCGCATGCCGCAAGGTGTTCGATTGCTGTTGCTTGATTCAGACGAACTCAAAGTGGCACTGGGCAAAACGCCGGACTCGAACCCGCAGGTGAGGTTGTGCACGGGCGATGCCGCTTATGTGATTTACACCTCCGGTTCGACCGGAAGGCCCAAGGGAACGGTGATTTCGCATCGCGCGCTGGCCGCTTTCCTGAACGGGATCGGCGAGCACATCGTCTTCAATGCAGGCCATGTTCACCTCGCGGTGACCACCATCGGATTTGATATTTCAATTCTTGAACTGTTCATGCCGCTGTGTCATGGCGCGCGCGTTGTGCTTGCCTCCCGTGACGACGCGCGTGACGCCGCGGCGCTGGCGCGGCTCATCCGTTCTTCCGGCGCGAATTCCATGCAGGCCACTCCCAGCCACTGGCTCATGCTGCTGGCCAGCGACCGCGCATGCCTCAAGGGGCTGCGTGTGCTGAGCGGAGGCGAGGCGCTGCCGCGAGAGACTGCCGTGGCTCTTT
>OBLQ010000960.1_pt1 | contig 10870 bp, 11 predicted proteins | sample 1519881 | NCBI WGS metagenome assembly OBLQ01 (sample SAMN01911456, study PRJEB22533) | soil metagenome | biome: Soil | place: Malaysia | collected 2012-04-30 | depth DG_metagenome m | reverse complement strand
GCTGGCTGGCCTTTATCACTTCTTCCAGGCGGAGCAGATTTTGATCTTTCCTATTTTCAACCGTTCCACGCCGTTTGCGCGCCATGAACCAAACCGCTAATAGGGAGCTGAGGCTGGCGGCAAGTACGTAAATTTCGATCATGGATGACTCCTTTCACATTCCCTGCAACATTTTTACGCTTTGATATCGAGATTCTTCCCTTTGTTTTTTTCCGACTCGGTTAGTTCCGGTTCGAGAACGCCTGGATTCGATGGCGTAGGCGATTCGGCGCTTGTTTCACCACCCGTTTTTTGCCGATCCTCTTTGTTTTTTTGCTTCCTTTCCCTTCCAAGCGCCGGGGTTCGATCCAAGGAAACGGAAGGTGGGACAATTCGATTGACGCCATCGGCCATAAGTCACCACCCGTGGGTTGGTACATCACTCTGATCGTCGGTTTGTGCTGATTTGTCGCGCGCGCTCTCATGACCGCTAAACCCGTGCCAGTTTTTTGGGGCTCTGCGATTTGCGGACATCCATTGTCCGTTTCGCCGGCGCGCCGTCTTTGGACTTGACCGTTATGCCCAACGCCTCGCGCAAGCGCGCAACGGCTTGAGCGAAGATTTGGCAGATGCGCCCTTCACTCAAATCGAAAACTTCACCTATTTCCCGAAGTGTTAGCTCCTCGTGGTAATATAATGTGATGACCATGCGCTCGCGCTCAGGCAATGTCTCGACGGCGACCGCGAGTTTTTCAATCAAATCCTTGCCCTCGACAAAGCTCAAAGGATCCAAAAATGAATCGGTGCTGTATTTCTCCTGTGTACGCTCCCACGCCGCCTCCGACGCGATGGATAGGTCCTCGATACTGAGCAACGTGGCATCGTTTACCTGCTGGTCGAGCCGAAAATAGGTCTCGAGAGGGATTTCCAGCTCTTTAGCCATTTCCTCAGCCGTGGGCTCCCTGATAAACTTGCCAGCCAGCTTGGCTCTCGCCGATTCCATCTTTCGTCCCCACGAACGCACCGAACGGCTGACCCAGTCAAGCGACCGGAGGCATTGCATGACCTCGCCTTGAATGCGGTAGCGGGCGAAAGCCTCGAATTCCACGCCGCGCTTCGGATCAAACCGTTCCAGCGCCTCCAAAAGGCCGACAACGCCGGAATGAACCAGCGACTCCAGATCAACTCCCGGCGGCAAACGCCGGTGAATCTTTTCCGCCACAAAACGCACCAGCGGTAGGTATTTCGTGACTAACTCTTCTCCAGCCGGATCAGGGCTGCGACTGTGAGGCGGACGCTCTTTCGGCTGTTCTTTACGCAATGGCTTCATCAGGCTCCCTTCCTGCCCTCAAGCATCCGGCGGAAAAAAAACTGAAGATTCCCCTTTACCTTCACTCCCGCCATTGTCATCTGAACCAAGCGCTCCGCGAGAGCAATAAAAGAGCGCGCCGACGGGGAATCGGGCGCATTCATGACTACCATTTGCGCGCGTGCGACGGATCGGACGAGTTGCGAATCCCGCGGAATCCAGCCAAGAAAATCAAGCGACGCGTTGAGGAAGCGCAGAGCGGTCCGCGACAAGGTATCAAAGAGGTGACGCGCTTCTTCTTCGCTCGACACACTATTCGCTAAAATGGAAAACCGCTTTTGACCATGCGTTGAAGTCAGCACCTTGACAAGCGCATAGGCGTCGGTCATGGAGGAGGGCTCCGGTGTAACCACCACAACGATTTCTTGTGCCGCCGCCGTGAAATAGGTGACGGCATCCGATATGCCACTGCCGGTGTCCACTAAGACTAAGTCCATGGCATGCGTCATCGCATCGAGTTCCGTGATTAAAGCGGCTTTCTGCTCGTGTCGCAGCGCGGTCACCTCCTGTACGCCGCTCGCGCCTGGAAGCAGTAGAATCCCGTTGGGGTTGGAAACGACTATTTCATCCAAGGCCGCTGCGCCACTAAAGAAATCCGCCAGCGTATAGATTGGCTTCACACCCAAAAATAGATCGAGATTGGCCAGTCCAAGATCGGCGTCGATTACCATCACGCGCTTTTTCCGCTGTATTAATGCGGCCGCCAGATTGGCCACTACATTGGTTTTACCCACGCCCCCTTTTCCGCTGGTCACGGCGAATACCGGCGCAGGCGAGAGATGTTTTGAGCGCGAGGCCGACCTTGGCCGGTGTGTGGCGAACTCCCGGACTGCCGCCGGCAGGGATCTTTGAATTTCGGCCGGAACATATTCAATCATGCAACTCAACCCCCGTGAGAAGTAAGCTAGCAAAAACTTCAGGCTTGGCGATTTCCAGATCGCCGACGAAACTCTGCCCTAAGGTGATGTATGAGACGGGCACGTTGGCGCTCACTAGTGTATTGAGCAGCGGGCCGAAATATCGACACTCATCTATTTTGGTAAAAAGCAGCGCGTTTAGCCCGACTTTGCCGTACATCGTCACCCACTCAGCCATGTCGCGTCCGTGGGTCGCTGCATTGAGTAGGAGCGTACGCCGCAAATCTGACAGGCCGGAAAACATTTTGGCAAGCTTCTGTACATTCTCCGCATCGCGCGGGTTCACCCCCGGCGTGTCGACCAGGATCAAGTCACATTCAGAAAGATGGTCCAACGCTTGTTTGAGTTCTTTCCTGTTCTCGGCTTTCTCGTACCTGACGTTCAGTATGCTCGCGTAGACAGCCAGCTGATCCCCGGCCGTCAGACGGCGAGTATCCGCATTCACCCACCCAACCCGGCACTCCCGTCTTTGGGTTTCAAAAACTGTAAGCTTGATGAGCGTACTTGTCTTGCCCACGCCGGCCGGGCCAATGAACGCTATCCGATCGTGCTCGGTGCGCACTTGTCCGCCGCTGGGAACTAATTGGCTGATGGCGCGATGCCAGTACTCGCGCTCATCGCTTCCCGCCGAGCGGTTCATGGCATTTGAGAGCTGGGCGATGACCTCCGGCGCGAGCCCGTGCGTCATAAGCGCTTTGATAACCTTGTCTTGATGGTTGAGCCCAGGAGCGAGCCAGCCGAGCATCGATTTGAGGGCGACGAGCTCTTGACGCAGTTCGTCCATTGGATTCGCCTGTTGTTGCTGCCTCATGCCCGTTTCGGGTTCTGGGCCGCCGGGCTCCTCAACGGAAAGCTCTTCAGCAAGCGCTGTGATTTCGACACCACCGCCAAACTCGGTCGCGCGGCTCTTGGTCTCCAAAATCAAAGCGTCGGCGCCTAAGGAGTTCCTTACAGCCCGCAGAGCCGCTGTCATGTCCTTTCCCCAAAATCGCTTATGATTCATCGCTGCACCGAATGATGCCTAGAGATTGGATCTTCACGCCGTCGGCGATCTCATTGTGGGAGAGCACTGCGATCTGCGGCATGTCATGACTGATCATCTGCCGCAAGTGACGGCGGACACCGGCGCCTGCGATAAAAACCGGCAAGAGGCCTCTCTTGGTAAAACCCTCCACTGATCTTTGCACGGCGGTCATGATCCGTTGCGTGACCTGCGGCTCGATCGAGATCCCTTCCTGGAGCCGTTCCCGAACCAGGCGCTCGATTTGCGGATCAAAAGTCATCACCGGAATGAGTCCCTCAGGACTGCGGAAGCAAGCGGTGATGGTGCGCGCCAGAGCGTGGCGCACGTGTTCAGTCAATTCATCGGTATCTTTCGTATGAGGCGCGTGATCGGCGAGTGTCTCAGTGATAGTAAGCAGATCGCGGATCGGAACCTCTTCCCGCAAAAGGTTTTGCAGCACCTTCTGAACCCCGCCGACCGTCAGGTGATGTGGAATCAATTCCTCCACCACCTTGGGATGATCCTTGGCCAAGCCATCAAGCAGCCGCTGGACATCCTGACGGGTGAGCAATTCCGGCGCATAGCGCTTGATCAACTCAGAAATGTGTGTAATCAGAACCGTTTCTGGGTCGACGACTGTGTAGCCAGTCATCTCAGCGCGCTCGCGGTCAGCCGCGGATATCCACAGGGCCGGTAAACCAAACGCTGGCTCTTTCGTCATTTCCCCGATTAACGCATCCGCGCTTGATGTCGCCCCAGAGGCATTCATGGCCAAGAGCCGACCCGGCTTCAACTCCCCTCTGCCCGCTTCAACACCCTTGACGAGAATGACATACTGCTTGCTTCCCAGACGGAGATTGTCGCGAATGTGAATTTGCGGCACGAGAAAGCCTTTGTCGGTCAGGAACTGCCTGCGCAGTGCTCGAATCCTTTCCACCACGGCTCCCTTTTCCCCGTCCACCAACGGGATGAGTTCGTAACCCACCTCCAACTCGAGTAGATCGACCGCTTGCGGACGCACCGGCTCTTCGCGCTTTTCCGCCGGTTGGATCTCCGCGACGGCCTGTTTATGTTCCTCCGCTTCTTCACTGGCCATATAGTACGCGCAACCCCCAATGGCGGTCGCAGCGAGAAAAAACGGAAACATCGGAAAGCCCGGAACAAAAATAAACAAGGCAAGAATGCCGGCGACCAGCCCGAGCGCTCTTGGATGACAAAAGAGCTGCTTGCGAATTTCCAGCCCCAACTCGCCCCCTGATGCCGTGCGCGTTACTACCATACCGGCGGCGGTGGAAACGATCAGCGCTGGAATTTGGGTTACCAATCCATCGCCGACGCTGAGCAGGCTGTAGAGTTGCGCCGACTCGGCAATGCTCATGCCCTTTTGCATCACGCCAACAAAGAAGCCGCCCAGAAGGTTAACCGCCAATATGATTACGCCGGCAACGGCATCGCCCCGCACAAACTTGGAGGCGCCGTCCATCGCGCCGTAGAAATCGCCTTCTTTCTGTATGCGCTGGCGCCGTTGGCGCGCTTCTCCCTCGTTAATCAAGCCGGCGTTCAGATCGGCGTCGATCGCCATCTGTTTTCCCGGCATAGCATCGAGGGTGAACCGGGCCGCGACCTCGGCAATGCGCGTGGCGCCCTTGGTGATCACGATGAAGTTGATGACCACCAATATAACGAATACGATCAAGCCCACAGCGTAATTGCCGGCGACGACGAACTCGCCGAAGGCGGCGATGACGTGACCCGCGGCGGAGACACCCTCTTCCCCGCGCAGCAGGATAAGCCGCGCGGAGGCGACGTTCAGCGCCAGACGGAACAAGGTGGTAAACAACAGCACGGAAGGAAAAGCCGAGAAATCAAGTGCTTCCTTTACATAGAGCGAGACGACCAAGATCGTCAGCGACAGCGAAAGGCTCGCCACCAGCGAAAGATCGAGAAGAAACGGTGGCACCGGCAATACCATCATGATGATAACGCCGGTCAATCCCAATGCGGGGATCAACTCGGTCATACGCGTGGCAGTTACAGATGGAGTTTGTGTTGGCATGTCCCAACTCACGACCACAGCGGCGGGCTGACCTTCGGCTTAGCGCTGCGGTCGCCCCGACGCAGCCTATAGACATACGCGAGCACTTCGGCCACCGCGCGATAAACCACCTCGGGAATTTCCTGGCCGACGTCCACCTGGCGATAAAGAAGTCGTGCCAGCGGCTTGTTTTCCACGATCGGAATTCCCTTCTCACGGGCAATCTGCCTGATTTTTTCGGCAATATAGCCGGCCCCTTTGCCAAGCACCCGCGGAGCGGACATTTCGTCGGCGCGATAGCGTAGCGCGATGGCTAACTCTGTCGGGTTGGTAATCACAACGTCCGCCTTTGCGACTTCCGCGGTCATGCGCCGGCGCGCCATCTTTTGGCGCAGGCTCTTCAGGCGCCCCTTAAGCTGCGGATCGCCTTCCTGCTCGCGCATCTCTTCCTTGACTTCTTGCCGACTCATGCGCAACTGCGTTTCTGTCCGCCACCGCTGATAAAGATAATCGAGTCCGGTCAACGCGCCCATGCAGATGACAACCCAGGTGGTTAACACCCCTCCTTCGCGGCTTGCGTAAAAGACAAGATCTTCCGTTCCAAGATCACTTAACGCGGTCAACGCAGGCAGGTCGGAGTAAAGATAAGCTCCGCCAAGAACTCCTAGACCGGCGATGAAAAAAACGGCTTTCACGAGTTCCCCGCCGGCTTCGAGACTAAACAGGCGCCGCAGGCCATTGAACGGATTGATGCGGCTTAAATCGAAATGCAGCGGCTCCGCCGCCAACACAAACCCCGTCTGCAAGAAACCCGTTCCCAAGCCGGCCAATACCACAGCACCGAAGAACGGCAAGAGAATCGGCGCAAACAAAAGGCCCGCCTGAGCTGAAAGCCCTATCAGATCCTCCGTTGCCAGCTGTTTGGTGTTTCCCGCGACGGTAAAAAATCCGATGAGGCAGCGCTCCATCCGCACCAATAATTCTCCTCCGCCAAAGCGCAGCATCACGACAAGCACGATTAAGGTAGCCGCCGGAATTAGAGTCCGCGACTTGGCGAATTGCCCCTTCTTGCGCGCTTCTTCGCGCCGCTTAGGAGTCGGCTCTTCGGTTCGTTCGAGATCGTCGCGGGGGGCTTCGTCGGCCATAGATATTCTGCGTGTCTAATTCGATTTATCCACTTATCCCGCAAGTCCGGGCACGCCAACCATCATCGGAAATTGGCGGATGAAGAACCACACGACGGCTGGTAGCGACAACATAAGCAGCAGGATTCCAAAGCCAAACTGCAGCGGCTGAGCAACGATAAAAACATTCATCTGCGGAATTGCTCGACTCAAAATACCCAGGACAATGTCGCTTAATATCAACCCTACGATCACTGGAGCGCTGACGCGCAGCGCGATGCTAAAGACCTCGCCCGTTGATCCGACGAGTCCTTCGAGCACCCGCGTGAAAAATTTTTCACCGCCGAGCGGAAACACTTTGTAACTCGCGGCGAGCGCTTGGATCAGTAGGTGGTGCCCGTTCATGGCAAAAAAAATAAGTCCCGCCGTAAGTTCAAGAAACGCTGCAAACACGCCGTTTTGCCCACCTTCATGCGGATCGACCAGCTGAATTAAACCCAGGCCTGACTTGATTTCCATTTCCTGACCGGCCAGTCGCATCGCAGCGAAAAGCAGTTGTGCGATCCAGCCTAGCATCAAGCCTAGAAATATTTCCCCCGCTAGAGCCATGAAAAGCGACAGCAGTGTGATACCGCCTGGAAGAGGAACGACCTGTGCCAACGGATAAGTCGCGATCGCCAAGAGCAGCGAGACCCAAACGCGGACGACGAGTGGAACCGCTCGACTGCCCCAGAATGGCGCGCTGACAATCAGCCCCGCAGCGCGGCCAAAGACCAACATAAAGGTCACGACCTCCGCCCATCTATGGTTGAACAAATAAGCCACTACGCTCATCCGTGTTGCCTCAGGAGCCGCCCTATCTCGTGTTCAATCGCTAATTGATCAACACCGGCAAACTGATGATCATTTGTCGCGTGAAACTGAGATACATCTGCAACATCCACGAACCGAACAGAATCAGCGCCAAAATTGTCGCCAAAACTTTCGGAACAAAGACCAAAGTAAAATCATTGATCTGCGTCGTCGCTTGAAAAATGCTGACCGCCACTCCGGCCACTAACCCGAACAGGATGATCGGGCCGGCGACAGTGCCGGCAACCTGCAAAGCGCCGCGCAAAATATCGATAAGGCTTTCAGGGGTCATGCGAAACTCCTAATTAGTGAACCCACCAGCAAGTTCCAGCCATCCACAAGCACAAAGATCACCAGTTTGAAGGGCAAAGAGATAAGCACCGGCGGCAGAAACATCATCCCCATAGACATGAGAACGGAAGCAACGACCAAATCGAGTACTAGAAATGGCACATAAATCAGAAAAGCCATCTGAAAAGCGGTCTTGAGCTCTGAGATAACAAACGCCGGGATCAAACTGGTCGCCGCAATTTGCGCCGCATCAAGCTCCTTCCCTTCAGGATTCGCCATGAACAATGCAAGATCGGCCTTGCGCGTTTGCCTGAACAGGAAATCGCGGAGCGGCTCCCATGCGCGTTCGAGAGCTACCTCCGGCTCTATTTGTCGCTTGACATACGGTGTCACCGATTCGGACTCCACTCGATGCCAGACCGGCGCCATCACGTGTAATGATAGAAACAGCGCCAATGCGATAATGATCTGGTTGGAAGGAGACTGTTGAGTCCCCAACGCTTGACGAAGAAAAGAAAGGACGACGACGATGCGAGTAAACGAGGTCAAAGTCACTAGAATCAATGGCCCCACAGAGAGCAGGGTCAGGAGAAGAAAAATCTCCATGACCGTTGTCATCTCGGTTCCTTTCAGGGGGCTCGTGAGCGCTGAAAGCAAAGACGGGTTCATCGCGCAGGGTCCTCTGCTCGCGGGAGCGGTTTCTCATGCAACTTGATCGGTTCCACCGTCATGGTCGCCGACCCGCCTTTTGTTTCGTCGCTTCCCTTGGACAACAAGGTAATGGTGTGAGACGTTATGCCGAGCAGTAGGGTCTCGTTGCGGAGGCGAACCAATGCCACTGACGCATGCGCTGTCAACGGCAGACTACCCAGATGTTCCAGCGCGCCGCCGAAAACAGCGCGCCGGCCGAGGCCGTGGAAAATGCGGCGCAACTGGGCCCATAAGCAGCCTAAGCCGGTGTAGCCGTCGGCGCGGGACTTAGGAACACTCGGGGTCGATACAACCACACTATTGGATGAGAAATTCTTTAAAATAGACATTCGAAACAATTTTCTTACCGACGGCGGCGTTAATTTGCTTCACCAAATCGCCGCGTAATTTTCTCTTTCCTTCAGGTTCGAGAAGCTCTTCGACTTTCCGCTCGGTCAAATACATGATCACCGCATTTCGGATCGGCCCGGATAGTTCTTTAAGCTCTTCTCTTTCTTTTTCCGATTTCACGCCCACGCTCAATGTGGTGCGCAAATAGCGAGCGGGCGTCTGGCCGGCTAAATTGACTACAAAAACATCCAGGTCAACTCCTATCTCGGGGTCATGCTTTCTTTCTTCATCCCCCTTTTTTGCTAGCTGCTTGCGGCTCCCATCCACAGGTCTGATGATCGCGGGCAAGACTTCCGGGATGAAAAAGTAGACACCGGCACCTGCCCCGCCGAGTACGAGAACAGCGGCAGCGACCAACAAAATCGTCTTCTTATTCATAACTGACCGGCATGCTTCGCAACGGATGTGCCAAGGCGCACGCTCACAAATCTAAGATAGTCCGCGGGATTATTCCCGCCTTAAATTGAGGGCCGTCAACAACAATCACAACGATAGTCAGATTATTGACGCCGGCAGGCGCCGCTGCGTGTGTTCCACGAGATGTTCAATGATCAGGGTCGCCACCTTATAGGCGCTGTTCAGAAGAAAAAATCCGCTTTCAGCAGAGAGCGCCCACTTACTTGATCGTGGCACATGACTTGCTTTGAGAGTGATTCCCAAAAGGGAAGCGGCCCATGAAAGCTCAGTCGCATGTGTTGAATCTGTCAAACGGAGAGGATTGCAAGGTTGCCAGGGCAAACGATACGGCGCGACATGACCGTAAGGTTACTGGCCAATTTTTCAAGGGAGTTTCTGAGGACTCCCGCCGCGAGTCATCGACGAGCTCCGGCAAAATGTGGAATCATATGGTTGATTGCGAGGCGCGCAACGCTCTCCAAGTAATTCTTAGCGGAAGCGAGATTTTGCTCGATAAAGGATGTCGTGTTTCGCCGCCCGACCAGAGGGTGATCCTGGAAAGGATTCTCGCCAGCGCGCACCACCTCAACTGCATGATCGCGACTCTAACCAAGCCCGATGAGCAGATCGGCGAAATACTCGTGGAAGAGGTAGAGGCAGAAGAATTCCACCCTGTGGGAAGCAAAGCTATTTAGTTGAGCAGATACTTTTCCACCGCCTGTATGCGCTCCAACAGGCGGGTCAGATGGAATGGTTTGGGCATATATTCATTGGCTCCCAGTTCAAGAACTCTGTTACGATCCTTCTCTGAAGCCCCTGCCGACACCACGATGATATAAGGCTTGGCGTCCTCATAGGATTCGCGAACTCGCTTTAGCACCGCGAATCCATCCACTCGGGGAAGCATCAAATCCAAAAGCACTAGATCGACATGTTCTTTCGCGAGCACGTCCAGCGCGACTTGACCGTTATCCGCGGTGCGCACACGGTAGCCGTGGCGGATCAAGTACAAGCTCAGCATTTCGCACAGCGATCCATGATCTTCGACCACCAGAATCATCAGCCGCTTGCACGGGGAATCCTCTGCCCTTTCTGGCGCATTATCGCTGCGCGTAGGGAATCTGATGACTTGCCCGCGCCGTTCATGCGCCGCGACTTTTTGCGGTCCCGATAATGGCGCGGCCTCAAGAATCATCTCAGGAGGACGCAGAGGCAAGGTTTTCTCTGTGCCTTCCCTGCAAAAACCGAACACCTCGCGGCTGGCCTCGACCTCCTGTTTAATCATTCGCAACTCATCAGCTATTTCCTCAGGTCGCAAATCGAATGCTGCCCATAGTCCTTGGATTTCGCCTGCCTGTTCACCTCCGCTTCCAATGCCGTGATATTCGCACGTCAGATCCGCCAATCGCACCACAGGTACAACCTTACCTACTTCGTCAGCGATAAAGTCCGGCAGCGCGCAAGGGGGCTCGTGATGATATCGAATTACTTTTGTAACGGAACTCGGCAATTCCGCTTTCCGCGACCAGACCTCTCCGAGTTCCAGATGATTCCATCCACAGGCTAGAGTCTCCGCTTCGGTCAGCGGAATATTCTTTTCCACGGCTACTGCCATACTTTTGACGTAATGCTGTGGTGCGTAACGGTAAAGCAATAGCCGCCCGATATCATGCAGCAGTCCCGAGACGAAAGCTAAGTGGGGCGACACATTGCCGACTTTCGAGGCAATTCTCCCGGCAAGCGAAGCGCAACCGACTGAATGTTCCCAGATTTGACGCAATCTGGCCGAGCGTCGCCAGGACG
>OBLQ010000959.1_pt1 | contig 10877 bp, 5 predicted proteins | sample 1519881 | NCBI WGS metagenome assembly OBLQ01 (sample SAMN01911456, study PRJEB22533) | soil metagenome | biome: Soil | place: Malaysia | collected 2012-04-30 | depth DG_metagenome m | reverse complement strand
CAGACTTCCGCTCCGGGCAATCCGCCGCCTCGCTCTTCAGCGGGACGGTTCCGGGCCGGGCTCTAGCGCGGGGCGGGAGCGGTGCGGCGGCTCAGTCAGTCGCCGTGGCCGTGTCCCTTGCCGTTCCCGTTCCCGTTTCCGTGGCCGTTCGCGTGGCCGTTGGCGTTGCCGTTGCCCTGGCCGTTCCCGTTGCCGTTTCCGTGCGCCTTTCCTGGGAGGAAGGCCTTGATCACGTCGGTGCCGGCGAAGTGCTCGCCCGTCTGGAGATCCCCTTCCATCGTGATCCGGACCTCGCCGAGGCAGATGGCGCCGATGAGCTTCTTGCGATCGATCTTGGCGGTGATCTTCGGCGTGTCGGTCTGCTTCTTCGTCGAGCGCGGACGGATGCCGAAGCCCGAGTCGATGGGCTGGATCCAGGGGCCGGGGCAGCCGGGCCCGTCAAGGCGCGTGACCTCTAGAGTCGCCGGATCGATCGCGTCCACCGTGTAGCCGTCGGGCAGCTTGATCTTCGCCGTCACCCAGTGGCCCTTGCTCTTGACGTTCAGCTTCCGGGGGGTGATCCGGACCTGGACGACGAGCGGGCCCGGAGGGGTCGCGCCCGAGAAGAGCTGCGCGAAGACTCCCGACGCCGACCCGTCCGGGCTGTTCTCGCCCGGCTTGCCGAGGGTGCTGGTCGTCCAGGCCACGACGAAGTCTCCGCCGGGCGTCTGGCCGATGACGGGTCCGACCTGGTCGCCCGATGTGTAGGTGTTGACCTGGGCGGCGCCGCCGATCGGGCTGCCCGTGCTGTCGAACTTCTGTACGGCCGCGCCGAGATCGGAGCCGTCCGGCCGCTCCCATGCGACCAGGAAGTCGCCCGTCTGGTCCATGGAAGCGTCCAGGCTGGAGTACTGGTCGCCTCCCTGGCTGTCAATGACGAACTCGCCGCCCTCGGGGGCGCCCGTGGCGTCGAAGCGCTGTCCGAAGACACCCGGGCCGGAGCCTCCGGCCGCGAGGATGTCGTTCCAGACGACGACGAACTCGCCGGACGTGTCCATGGTCACGGCGGCGTCGGTCGCCTGGATGGAGGTGGCGCTCGTCACCTGAATCTCGTCGCTCACCGGGCCCGAGGCGTCGAAGATGCGCGCCATGGGTGTCACCCGCGTGCCGCTCGCCGCCGGGTACATGCGGATCCAGCTCACGACGAACTGCCCCGAGGGGGTCACCGCGACGTCCGGAGCGGACTGGTAGCCGGTGGTTCCGGTGTTGACCTGGAACTCGCCGCCGACGGGGCTTCCGGAGCTGTCGTACCGCCGGGCGAAGATCTCCGCCACGGAGCCTTCCCAGGCGACGACGAAGTTGCCGTCCGAGTCGCTCGCGACGGAAGGGTTGGAGCGGCTCAGAGTCGTGGATTCGTTGATCTGGAACTCGCCGCCGAGAGGGGCGCCGGAGCTGTCGTACCGCTGGGCGTAGATGTCCGAACGGGGCGGCGACTGGCCCGCGCTGTCCCAAACGACGATGAAGTTCCCGTTCGCGTCGCCGGCCACGTCGGGATCGAGCTGGTAGCCGGTCGTGTAGGTGTTGATCTGGAACTCGGCGCCCAGGGGCAGCCCGGTGGAGTCGTACCGCTGGCCGAAGATGCCCGACTCCGAGCCGTCCTGTCCCGGACGCGGGTAGGTGCCCGTGTCCGTGGAGGGCGCGCTGGTCCACACGATCACGAAGTTGCCCGCGGCGTCCGCCGCGGCGGCCGGCTGGTACTGCTCCGCCGTCGTGTAGGTGTTGACCTGGAACTCGGATCCGACCGCGGCGGCCCGGACCCCGGGGGCTGCGAAGGCGACCAGGAGAAAGAGGAACAGGACCACGGGAAGGAGCGGCTTCGGCATGGAGGTCGGCTTCATCGCGAGACCCTCCTTGGCGGATATGGGGGGCGCAGGGGTTGGAATCTTGTGGGTCTGTCGGGAAGACGACGGCGCGGATGAATCCTAGGCCGCTCCGGCGGCGTCGTCAACGGAGCGGGCGGTGCCGTACCGAACCAAGCGCAACCAGCACGACATCCGGAACCGAGATGGGCCGGTCCTCTGAGGGAAGAATCGGCACTCGACGGAGGAATGCCCCAGCGCGCCTCACGCGCGCGAGGGCAAGGTCCGCCCGCTCCGTCTCAGGGACGCTTCGTGACCTTCTCCCGGCCGCCGACATCGCCGTTGGGCGACCTTCTGAGGCCCCGATCGTGAGCCACGGTCACCGTGCCGCTCGCGTCGGCCGACAGCCCCGAGGCGTCGACCGCGGTGTACGTCACCATGTAGATCCGCCCGAGCCCTCGTCCCTGCCTCTGGGCGCGCAGGAGGAAGTCGAAATCGGCCGTCCCGATTTCCGCTTCTTGGATGTCGAACCCGGTGTCCGATTGCGGTGCCGGGATCCCGTCCATGTCCTCGCTGCTGAAAATGGACGTCAGGACGACGGAGGGAGTGCCGCAGGCGTCGGAGGCCATGACCGTCGCGTGGACCGGCGCTAGCTTGTTGTTCGGCGGCCACAGGCTCCGCGGGTCGAGCGACATCGTTATCGCCGGAGGCGTGGTATCCGCCACCGTGACGACGACCTCGTCCGTGTCCGTCTCACCCTGGCTGTCCGAGACGAGAAGCGTGATCTCGTGCCTTCCGAGGGGGAGGACGATGTTCAGGATCTCTCCCTCTCCGAGCACCGTCTCCGCCGGCTGGCCCGCGTTCTCGATCCACCGATAGGAAACGATGTCGTCGCGGGTGCCGGGGGTCGAGTCGGGATCGCTGGAGTTCGTCCCGTCGAGAATGACCTCCGCGCCCGACGCGGAGGTGCACTCCAGATCCTGATCCTCTCCGGCGTCGGCCGTGGGCGGGCTGTTGGGCGGGGGGACCTGGGAGCTGAAGAGCTGCGCCCGGACCTCAGAGGCGCTGTACTGGCCGCTCTCCCAGGCGACCATGAAGTCCCCCCCCGGCGCCATCGCCACGGCCGGTCTGCCCTGGGGGCCGGCCGTCATCGCGTTGACCGTGAACTCGCTGCCCCGCGCCGCCCCGTCGCCGTCGAAGAACTGCCCCAGGATCTCGCTGGAGGAGCCCACCTTGCTCTGCCACGTGACGATGAACTCTCCCAAGGAGTCGGTATCCAATCCGATCAACGGGGACCTGAGGGGCGTGGTGTTGACCGGGAATTCGCCGCCCACGGGCTGGCCGGCCGATGTGAACCGCCGTCCGTGTATCTGGTCCGAGTAGTAGCCCGCGCCGGTGGCCCACACGATCGTGAAGGCTCCGGTGTCGTCCATCGCGGCGCGGGGCTGAATCCTGCGATCGCTCGTCGGAGAACCGACCGCGAAGTCCGCACCGCGGGGGGCGCCGGTGCTGGTGAACCGCCGCGCGAAGACATTGGTGGGATAGCCGTTCCTTCGCTGCCACGCCACCACGAACTCACCGCTTCCCGCCATGCCGATCGACGGCGTGTCCGCGACGTCCGTGGCCACGAAGTTCACCCGGAACTGCGAGGAGGACTGGCCCGTGCTGGTGTAGCGCTTTGCGAAGACGCTCGCCGCGCTGCTCGGGGGCCGGCCGGTCCAGGCGACCACGAAGTTGCCCGAGTCGTCCATGCCGACCGCGGGGGAGTAGGTGAAATCGCTCGAGAAGCTGTTCACCTGGAACTGGCCCCCGATCTTCGCCCCGGCGTCGTCGAATCGCTGGGCGAAGATGCCTGCGCCGGCGCTCCACACGACCACGAACCGGCCCGAGCCGTCGGAGCCCGCGTGGGGATCGATAGGATTGCCCGATCCTGGCGTGTCCACGCGGAGCTCGCCCCCCAGAGCGGATCCGTCGCTGTCGTACCGCCTCGCGAAGAGTCCGGAAGCGTAGCTTCCGACCCTTGCGACCCATGCGATCACGAACGTCCCCGTGGCGCCGGATCCGACGGCCGGATACCTCTGCGCTTCCTGGGACGGCGGGGCCGGTCCGAGCTCCGGGCCGGAACGGACCGGAGTGAGGGCGCTGAGGACCGTCAGCGTGGCGGGATCGGATGCGAGGGAGCGCGGAGGCATCGACGCATCCGTCACGAGGCAGTCGTAGTCGCCGGCGTCCGAGAGCGAAACCGGGTGGATCGAGAGATCCGCCGTTGTCGCACCCGAGACCGGGCCGCCGTCCGAGAGGGCCGCGCCGTCCTTCCGCCACTGGTAGCTGAACGGACCGCCGCCCGTCGCGTCGACCGACAAGGTCACGGCATCCCCTTCGCGGGCCGTGAGGCCTGCCGGAGACACGAGACGGAACGGCGGCGGCGCGAAGCGCTGCGCCATGACGTAGCGGGATCCGTAGTAGTCGTTGCCGGCGCTCCAGGTGACGACGAACTCGCCCGAGTCCTTCATGGCGATGGCCGGAGCCTCCGGCCCGTAGCGCGCGACGTCCACCTCGAACTGCCCTCCGACGGGCTGCCCGGCGCTGTCGAAGCTTCTCCCGACCACGCCTCGAACGGAGTAGTCACCGGATTCGCGCCAGACCACCGTGAAGTTGCCCGCCGAGTCCATCGCCACCGCGGGGTCCCTGCCCTGGCCGCTCTCGTCGGTGGCGGAGGGATTGACGAAGAACTGCCCGCCCCGCGGCGAGCCCGTGCTGTCGAATCGCCGGGCCGCGATGGCGTTGTAGTAGCCCGCGCGGCTCTCCCAGGTCACGACGAAGTCCCCCGAAGGGTTGATGGCCACGGACGGATCGTCTCCGAATCCAGCCGATCCGTCGTCGACGTTGAACTCACCTCCGGTGGGTGCGCCCGAGCTGTCGAAGAGACGCCCCTCGATCCCCGATCCGTAGTAATACGAGGTTCGCCAGACGACGACGAACGCGCCGGATCCGTTCCGGGCGACGTCGGAGCGTCGCAGGCTCGATCCGTTCTGGTTCACCTGCAATTGACCGGAGGCGGGGGAGCCGTCGCTGTTGAATGCCCGCGCGAGGATGCTGTCCGTGCCGTAGTAAACATCCCGGGTCCACGTCACGACGAAATTGCCCGAGTCGTCGGAGGCCATGACGGGGTCCCTGAGGTCGGAGCCGCCCTGCTCGTCGACGTCGATCCGGGCCCCCGCCGGAGCGCCGGCGCTGTCGTAGCGCTGAGCGTAGACGGGACTGGGGTTGTAGTTCGATTCCTGCCAGATGACCTCGAAGGCGCCCGACGATGCCAGCCCCACGTCGGGATTCCGGTTGCTCCCCGCCGGTCCGACGATGAACTCGCCGCCGAGTGCGGTGCCGGACGCGTCGAACCGTCGCGCCAGCGCCTTGCCGGAGTAGTACCCGCCCCCGCGCCAGACGACGACGAAGTCTCCCGCCGGGCTCATGTCAACGGCGGAGATCGTCGGGTAGCCGGTGCTGGTGCTGACCTGAAGCTCGGCTCCCAGGTGCACCGGCTTCTGGGCCATGACGGATCCCGGCGACAGGAGCGCGACGAAGCCCAGCGGAAGCGCGAGTACGCGCAATCTCCGGAACACGCCCGCACGTCTCGCGCGGAGTCCGGGACGGGACCCGGCGGGAAGAGGGCCGCCGGTGTGGCGGGGTCGTGAGCGTGAAGGCTCGCCGGAACGCGGCGGGCAGAGGCAGGAAACCGAACGGTCCAGGGCACGCATGGCACCCTCCCCCATCGGGAACCGCGGTAACAGCCTGATGCGCCCCCCCTTATACTCTCACCTCACAATAGTGTCAAGTGAATTGAATTTGGAACTCAATGGCGGTTCCCAAATCACCGGCTGGGGCCGAACATCTGCGAACAGGTCCGTCTCCGCATCGGAACGCCAGGGTGGCCGTGAGCGGCCGAGGGGGCGGAGGGATGCAGCTCAGGGAACCTGGCGCTCCAGCTCCTGGAACCAGTTCAGAACGATCTCGATGCGCCCCGGACCCGAGGTGTCCCCGGCCGGCCGAATGGAAACGATCGTACCGTCGGGGAGCACCCCCAGATCGGGCCCGCCGAAGCCGCCGATGGTCATGGGCGCCCCCTCGAAGCTGAAGAGCTTCCGCGGCGTGCCGGGCCGGATGTCGGGCCCCTTCCCCAGGCCGACGGCCATGACGTCGGTCCCCGCGAGATAGAGCAGCTCGCTGCCGTTGCGCGCCCACGTGAAGGCCTGGACGCCCTTGCTGGGAACGCGCCAGGCCTGGCCCGGTCCGGGGAAGGGGCGGATGAAGATCGCGGGCTCTCCGACCTGATCGCTCAGGTAGGCGACGAACCGCCCGTCGGGGGAGAACTGGCCGTTTCCCTCGTTCGCCGGCGTCGCGAGAAAGGGTACGGGATCGCCTTTCTCCTTCAGCGGAACGAGCGTCAGGTCGAAGTTGCCTTCGCCGACACGATCGAACATCAGCCACCGGCCGTCGGGCGAGATGCTGGTGGGCCTCGGGAGAATGGGGAACGTTCCCCCGACCTGTTCCGGGTCGCCCGATCCATCGGCTCGGACGCGCATGATGCTGGTCTTGTCGGGGCCGACGAAGGAGGCGAAGTAGATCCACCGGCCGTCCGGCGTCCAGCAGGGGGCGAGGGCGTGACCGATCGAGGTGATCCGCTCGAAGGTCCCGCGCCGGATGTCGTGGATCCAGATGTCGTAGGAGCCCGGCTTCTCCTGGACGGCGACGGCGAGCTTCTCCTCGACGGGAGAGGCCGCGAGGCTCAGGTAGTCCGCGCCCTGCGCGATCAGGTGCCGCGTCCGGCCCTCCCGATCCGATCCCGTGACGAAGGAGAGGCTCGAGCCCGCCCTTCCGGAGACGTAGGCGAGCGTTCCGTTGCGGGAGAAGGCGAAGGCGGCGGAGCCCGAGTCCGGGTTGGTCAGGACGTTCGTCAGGACGGCCGTCGGGTTGCCCAGCGTCTCGACCTTCAGGGGGTCGAAGCGGGTCGCGAGGATCGTGTTCCCCTGCAGATAGACGAGGTGCCCCGTGGGAACGTACCGGGCGAGCTGGGCGCTGGGCAGGAGCACCCTCTCCTTCCGGGTGCCGAGATCGAGCGCCCGGATTCCGGCCTTCGTGAAGTCCATCCCCGGAACGACGGCGTAGAGAAGGGTCTTCCCCCCTGGCAGGAGATCGGGCCAGACGTGCAGTACGTCGCCCTTCGGATTCCCCGGCGTGAGCTGCTCGGGAGTGCCGCCGGCCGCCGGGATCCGCATGATCGCACCGCGGGACTCCTCGGGGCCGGCCCCGAAGTGCGTGTAATAGATGTACCCATCCGTCCCCCAGATTGAGCCGACGAGAGCTCCGGAATCGATGAAGACCGTGGGCGCCACGCCATCCAGGGCGATCCTCTTCATGGCGAAGGTGCCACTGTTGATGAATCCCAGGCTCTTGCCGTCGGGCGAGAAGAAGGGATCGATGCCGTCGTCGGATCCCGGGATCTCCCGAGTGTCGTCGTTCGTCAGGTCTCTCGCGAAGAGATGGGGGGCGTCTCCGGACCTTCCCGAGTAGACAATCGTGCTCCCGTCCGGCGAGAGCGCCACGGGACGGGAGAGACGCGTGCCGAGGGGCCTGTCGTCGGGAAGGTCGATCGAGAGGTGATAGCTCGGCTCGGGGCCGGTGACGGCCGAGGGCTTGAGCACCCACGCCGCAGCGGCTCCCACGACGAGCCCCGCGGCGAGGATCGCTGCGATGGCCCCGGACCCGAGCCGGCGGGACGGCGCCCCGGAGGAATCCGCTTCGACGCCGGATCCCGGCGACGCGATCGCTTCCGTGAGGAGGATGCGGGCCTCGCCGATGTCGCGGAGACGCTCTCTCGGGTCCTTCTCGAGGCAGCGCCGGAGGAGCGTCCTGACGGCGGCGGGAGTTCCCTTCGGGAGGGCGGTGAAGTCCGGGCTCTCCTTGAGGACCGATGCGAGCGTGTCGGAGACCGTCTCGCCCCCGAAGGGACGCCTTCCCGTGAGCATCTCCCAGAGGACGACGCCGAAGCTCCAGATGTCCGAGCGCTTGTCCACGGCGCGCCCGCGCGCCTGCTCGGGGCTCATGTAGGCGGCGGTGCCCAGGATGACGCCGGCCTGTGTCGCGGGCGTCGTCACGGTGGCCATCATCGACGGATCGCCCGAGGCGGGCTCGCGCTCGAGCGCCTTGGCGAGGCCGAAGTCGAGGATCTTCAGGGCGCCGCCCGGGCCGACGACGACGTTCGCGGGCTTGAGGTCGCGGTGTATCACGCCCTGCTCGTGGGCGGCCTCCAGCCCCTCGGAGATCCGGAGGGCGAAGCCGAGGGCCTCCTCCATGGGGATCGCCCCCCGCGCGATCCTCTCGGCGAGGTTCTCGCCGGGAGCCAGCTCCATGGCGAGGAAGCGCAGGCCCTTCGACTCGTGCAGCGCGTGGATCGAGGCGATGTTGGGATGGCTGAGAGAGGCGAGGAGCTTCGCCTCGCGCTCGAAGCGGGCCAGCCGCTCGGCGTCGCCCGCGAAGGACTCGGGGAGGACCTTGACGGCGACCTCGCGGTCGAGCGTCGTGTCCGTCGCCCGCCAGACCTCCCCCATGCCGCCCTGCCCGATCCTCTCGTGAAGGCGGTAGTGAAGAAGCGAGGCACCCGGTTCGAGCGTCATCGAGCCAGCCTCCCTTTCGGCCGAGTCTACCCCAAGCGCTTCCCGGGAATGGAGGGCCGGGTCCGAATGGTTCTCGGGCAGGAGCCGGCGAAGATGCGGCGCGGGGATCCGTCCCGATCGGCCGGATCCGGCGTGAACCCGGCCTGCCGGGCGGCTAGACTGCCGGGCTCGGGAGGAAGGTCATGAATCTCTACCAGTCTTTGCGCGAGAAGGTGCTCCGGCACGGAGCGATCAACAACCCCTACCTGGATCGGTTCCAGCGCGGCGAGATCGCCGAGGCCGATCTCCGGGATTTCGCGATCCAGTTCTACGGATTCGTGAAGCACTTCCCGCGGATCCTGGCGACCCTGCTCGCGAACACGCCGGATCCCAGGGCGGCCGACGAGCTGTGCGTCATCCTCGCCTCGGAGCTCGGCGACGGGAAGCCGGAGAGGCGCCACGAGTACCTCTACCACCGCTTCCTCGAGTCCATCGATATCGATCCGAGGACGGCCCTGAGCGGAGGCATGGAGCCCGAGACCGAGGACTTCGTGCGCGGGATGGCGGAGCTGTACGGGCACCGAGACTACGGGGTCGCGCTCGGAGCGTCGTTCGGGCTGGAGAACATGGCGATCACGATGTGGGATCACCTTCTCCCGGGGCTCCGGAAGCTCAAGGACCGGCCGGAGCGGGCGAAGATGGACATCGGCTACTTCACCTTCCACCGCGAGCTGGAGTCGCAGCACGAGGACGGCATGGAATCGGCGCTCGCCGGCTCCACGGAGCTGGAGGTGGACAGCCTGAAGTACGGGATCGAGACGATGCTGAACTACCTTCAGCGCATGTGGATGGGCCTGGAGAAGCGCTGGCACCTCCGCCGCGGCGAGAAGCGCATCGGCCTGCGGCAGACCTGGGCGCGCCCGAAGGACGTCGTGTGAACGGGCCGGACCGGCCATGACGTCCTGATCGCCGGCGCCCGCCGCGCGGGCGCCTCGCTCGCGATCAGCGGTTTCCGGAGGCCAGCCGCACCGCCTCCGGCAGGGAGCGCAGCCGGAGCATGTTCAGGATCCCGAAGGCCGGCCCCGGGACCAGCGCGAGGAAGACCCACCGCCACCCCAGGACGTCGAGCAGCCTGGGCACGGCGAGGATGGTCACCATCGTCAGGAGGAATCCCATCGCCATCTGCGTCGTCAGCGCGGTCCCGACGTAGCGCGGGTCGGAGAGCTCGCTCGTCGCGGCACTGAACTGGGCGCTGTCGGCGACGACGGCGAAGCCCCACACGAGGCAGACGCCCGTGAGGAGGGCCGGGCTCGTGAAGAAGAGGCCCGCGAGCAGGCAGCAGGCTCCGGAGATCACGAGGCTCAGCGTGGCCACCAGGGTCCGTCCCAGCCTGTCCGCGAGCAGGCCGGCCGTGACGCAGCCGGCGGCCCCGATGGCGAGGGTGCCGAAGCCGGCGAGGCGGCCGAGCCGCGCGCTCCACCCCGCCTGCTCGTAGCTCGCGAGCAGGAAGAGGGGGACGTAGGTCCACATGGCGTAGAGCTCCCACATGTGCCCGAGGTAGCCGAAGTTCGTGAGCCTCAGCGGCCGTTCCGTCAGCGTCTTCCCCGCGAAGCGCCAGTCGAAGGGAGCGCCGCGCGGCAGATGGGGCCCGGGCCGCGCGAAGAAGAAGACGATGGCCGCGGCGACGACGGCATGCCCGGACGCGGCGAGGAGGACGGGCCGCCACGGGGGCATTCCGCCCTTGCCGAAGATGGAGAGGGCATTGAGAAGGTGGGGCACGGCCGAGCCGAAGGTGAGTCCTCCGACGAGGAGCCCGATGGCCAGCCCGCGCTCCCGCGTGGACCAGCTCGACACCAGCTTCATGGCCGGGGGATAGACGCCCGCCAGCATCATCCCGGTCAGGAACCGCAGGGCGAGCGTGGCGGCGAGGCCTCCGTCGAGAAGGGGGATCGCGGCGTTCGCGGCCGCGCCGGCGAGCGCGCACGCGGTGAAGAGCACGCGCATGGGGACCCGGTCGGCGAGGTTCAGGCTCGCGCTGAGGAGGGCCCCGACCACGAATCCGAGCTGGACGCTCAGCGTGAGGGCGGCCTGCTGCGTGCCGCTGAGGTGGAGCTCGTCCCTGAGCTGCGGCACGACCGCCGAGGCGGAGAACCACAGGACGAAGACGAGCAGTCCGGCGGCGGAGACGAGCGATATCTGGATCCACTTCACGCGCTGGCTTCCTCCCGGGACACGATGGCTCCTCCAGATGCACCGGCGGGGCTCCGGAGGAGGGCCGAGTCTATGGCAGCCTCGAAGGGGCTTCCATTGGGCCGGCTGCGATTCTCGCAATCGCGGCGCCGCACGCGCGCCGCGGGGACGGCGGGAGCCGGCTCCCGCCGCGCGAGGC
>OBLQ010000958.1_pt1 | contig 10877 bp, 4 predicted proteins | sample 1519881 | NCBI WGS metagenome assembly OBLQ01 (sample SAMN01911456, study PRJEB22533) | soil metagenome | biome: Soil | place: Malaysia | collected 2012-04-30 | depth DG_metagenome m | reverse complement strand
CGGTTCGAGACCGGGCCCAGGCATCCTTCTCTTCAAGCGAGCCGGAGGCCGTCCGCCTCGCTGACGCATGCGGCGTCGCTGCAAGCATGCCAGGCGCGCCGGTCCGTGCGCCTGCGGTACGCCACGGTATCGCACGCATCCCGTACCCGGTCGGGCATTTCGTCAACAAATTCAGTGACGAGGGAGAGCTGTTGGCCAAGAGCAGCCTGGCGGCGCGAGCAAGGGCTCGCGCCGCCGGGCAATGGGTGAGCTTATTGGGACGATGCCTCGCCCCGGATCGCCGTGATGGCGTCATGAGTCAGCGCATTGAGCGAGGCGGCCTGCCCCCGCGTCTGGAACACGAGCGGATCGGTGGCCAGCACATCGCCAACTGCCACGCGAGGGATGTGCGCATTGAAGCGCGAGTTGAGGACGTGAATGAACTCGTTGGCTATGATGGCATGGCCGGTGTTGGTGGGGTGAATGCCATCCAGCGTGAAGACGCCGCCAAGGAATTGCGTCGTGATGCGCCGGCCATCCACGACGATGCCGTAGCGGGCAGCGAAGTTGAGCAGGCCGTGGATGTCCACCACAGCGGCTCCATACTTCGCAGCTTGGTCGGCGATGAATTTGTTCCATTCGTCTGTGCGCTCCCGGATCTGCCGTGTCTCGTTGGCCGTCAGCACCACCGCGCCGGGCAGCGGACCTGCAATCTGGCCGGCCAAGATGCCGAGAATGAACTCGAAGGCGTCAGGCGTGACGTAATCCCCCGGTGCGATGCCCAGCAGCGGACCGATCGCGTTCAGCGGGTAACCCACGAGTGCGGCGACTGCCTCGGCTGATGTCAGATAGGGAATGACGGTCACGTCTGGCAGATTGCAGACAACCAGGGTTGCACCGGTGGCCGCCAAATGCTGGATCACCTGGGCGTAGTCCGCCTCGAACACATCTGCCGGCGTCATGAACATGGGATCGGCCAGCAGCGCAGACCACAGCAGGTCGTTGTTGCCCAGGCACAGGATCGCCGTGGTCGGATGCAGCGCCTCCGCCCATTCCACCTGGCTCATGTGAATGCCGTTGCTGGTCAGCACGGCATCCTGCAGTGCCAGGTATGGAATCGGGAACGGCGATTCGCCGGCGGGATTGGCCACCAGCGCGTCGTGCACGAACGCCCCAGGAACCGAGAGGTTCTGCACCACTTCGCCCGGGTTGATGCGCCCGCCAGGCGCTTCCATGACCGGCGCCACCACCGGCGGAGGGCCAGGACTCACAAGGACGAGATGGGGCGGCAGGCCGGGCTCGCTGATCAAGGGCAACGGCAATTGTACGCCGGCCTGTTGCGCAATCAGGCTGGCGAACCCATGAACCTGCTGCGTGCCCATCAGCGAGCCATTCTGGTATCCGGCAGCCACGGAATCCCCCACCACCACCAGGGTGGAAAGATCGGCCTGGCGGTCTTGTGAGTAGGCCGGGCGTTGCGTGCCCACCAGGAGCAGGGGAAGCAGCAGCAGCGTCGCCGCGGCGCTGGACAGCAAGGCATGCAGCGTTTGGCGTTTCAAGCTCATTGCCCTTCCTCCTCTTGCTGGAGTATCGGGATCGCCAGAGTGCGCGAATCGCTCCCGGCTCCGCCCGCGCTGTTCCGCTGAGGCGAGAACATCGGCGCGGCCGGTGCGCATGGGTTGAGGCGGTCAACCGCCCGTCTCGCTCCCAGCGCGCGTCCCATGAGCCGATTTTCCGCGGCGGGACTTACCAGGGGATTACCGCGCCATTACAGGACAGTCACAGCCCGTCGATGTCGTGATTAAGGAGGTGGTTTGGCGACACCCATATGCGGTCACAGGCTTCCGCAGAAGGATGCGGGGCGATGGCGTTGCCAATGGGTCGGGCCGGCCGGCACGGGCCGCGCGCCATTCGGAGAGGGCAGCGGGAGGGCGGTACGTTGACCGAGATCAATCCTGCAGTACGGCCTGGAGGCCCTCGCTGCGCTCCAGCCAGAAATCCATGGCCATGTCCTTGAACAGCGCGCGAGATTCGCGTAGATAGGTGCGCGCCTGGTCGAGCTCGCCGTGTTCGTGATGCAGTTCGGCAAAGTACATCAGGGAACGGGCGAGCAGCGGCCGGAGATTTCGAGCGCGCGAGATGCGTAACGATTCCTTCATGTAGGCCTGAGCTTCGCTCCAGTCGGCGTTGGAGCCGTGGGCGGCCGCGATGGCCAGTGTGGTGTAGGCGCTGCACTCGCCCAACTTCTCCCCCGCGCCGCAAACCAGAAACACCTTGTTGGCGCTGGCTCTGGCCCGCTGCAATTGGCCCATCCGCGCATAGACCTCGCCTATGAGGCCGTAGAACGCGGATAGGCCCAGGTGCGAATCTGTGGATTCGATCATGGCGATCCCCTCAACCATGCGCTCCAACCCGGCAGCGTAACCGACCTGCATGGACATGCCGAAGCCCTCACCGAACAGCGCCAAGCCTTCCATAATGCTGTTCCCGATGGCATGCGAACGGGTTCCGGCATTCTTGAGGGACGCCAGGGCGCGGGCCCAGTGCCCGTGCAGCAGATCGGCAATGCCGATGCACAGAGCGCCCATGGACTCGGCAGTGGGATTGCGCACGCCTGCCACTGCCGCGTCGATCTGGGCGGCCAGTTCCGGGATGCGCTTGAACTCGCCCATGAACGCATAGGTCAGTACAAGCAGGCTCATGGAATTGACCGCCTCCGCGATGCGCCGGCGCTTCTGGAGCAGCGGGATTCCCTTGCGCAGATTCTCGATGCAGTGGGCGAATTCAGCCCGATAGAACTGCACCCGACCCAGGTAGTTGATCGTCAGCACGTGGATCTCTGGGCCGACGTCCTTGCTCATCGCCAGGCAGCGTTCGAACCGGTCGAGCGCCACGTCGTGCTTGCCCAGCGCATAATTGAGCATGCCGTCCCAAAACGTAATCCGTGCGATGCGTTCCGGGTCGTCCAGGTCGTGGGCGTCCTGCAGGGCTGCTTCCAGCGCACCGATCAGGTCGCGCGATGGCGAATAGAACGAGACCTGACCCCATTTGGCGACGAGATCGCAGCGGCGCCGCTGCAGCTCGGGCCGGGCTGGCAGGGAGGCGATCCGTCCGACGGCCGTCCGGTAATGCTTGCGCGCCTCCACCAGCGAGAACATGACCGCAGCCTTATCCCCTGCCCGCTCGAGGTAGGTGAGTGCCTTGGCATGGTTGGCACTGTTGCCGAAGTGGAACGCGAGCGCCTCATAATGGGCATCCAGGTTGTCCGCGTGCAGCGCCTCGATGGCTTCGCCCACCTGCTCGTGCAGCTTCCTGCGCTGGCGCACCAGCAGCGTGTCATACACCGCCTCGTGCGTGATGGCGTGGCTGAAGCGGAACAGCCTTTCGGGAAACAGGCGCGTCTGCTGGATCAGCTCGTGCTGCTTGAGCGTCTCGAGGGCCCGCTGGAGTCCCTGGGCGCGCGGCATCAGCCGTTCCAGCACGGCCCCGCTGAACTCGCTGCCGATGACCGAGGCGAGCCGCAACACCGAGCGCGGCCCGGGTTCCAGGCGGTCCATGCGGGTGCGGACGATGGCGTGCACCGAATCGGGGAGTCGCAGTCGGTTCCCGTCGGAGGCGGCTTGCGTCTGCTGCGATGCAGTCGACAACCCCGTCTGCTCAAGCACGGCGCGGGCCAGTTCCTCGATGTAGAGGGGATTGCCTTCCGCGCGTTCCAGGATCGACCCCACGAGCTCTCGAGACATGGGTCGCTGGCCCGCGACCTGGTGCACGAGGCGTTCGGCGTCCACGGCATTCAACGGCGCCAGCTCGATGTGTGAGCGATGGGGTAGGCTGCCCCAGTTGGCATGGTACTCCGGGCGGTAGCTCACCAGGAGCAGCAGCGGGTATTCAGCGATGACGTCCCCAACGCGTTTCACCAGGCTATCGGACGCCTCATCACTCCAGTGCCAATCCTCGAAGATCACCAACATTGGCCGATGCTGGAGATTCATCGTGATGATGGCGGCGATGGCTTGCTCGAGTTCTACGCGCAATTCCTCGCCGGTGAGCCGGTCGGTCAGGTCCTGACTGGGATCCCGGATCGACAGCAGATGCAGGAAGTGCGGGACGTAGGGCTCAAGCTGGGGGCTGATCGCCAACGTGGCCCGCTTCACCTTGTCCGCCAGCCGCTCCGGGGTATCGCTCGGGCGCAGATGCAGTCCCTGGCGCAGCACGCTCAGGAACGGCAAATAGGGAACTTTGCGGCCATGGGGCCGGCAGTTGCCCAGCAGGACGGAAAAGGAATCCAGCGGAGCACTGTGCCGGAATTCGAACAAGAGCCGGCTCTTGCCCATGCCCGCGTCGCCCTCCACCGTCACTATCCGGCCATGGCCCTGCTCCGCGCTCCGCAACGCCTCCTGCAGGACTCCCAGTTCTGTGTCGCGGCCCACAAAGCCCGTCAAGCCACGCGTCCGCGCGGCATCAATGGCACTGCGCACATGAGAGGTGCCCACTACCCGGTGCGGTCTGAGTGGCGCGCTCTGTCCTTTGAGCATCGTGAGCTGCAACGGCTCGCAGCGGAAGAACGGCGTCACGCGCTTGTTCGTTTCGGGTCCGACCAGGATTTCGCCGGGCTTGGCAAGGCTCGCCAGGCGGGAGGCGGTGACGACTGCCGGGCCGGTCACGCCATAGCGTCCGCCCGGCCCTTCAATAGGCCGCACCACGATCCATCCCGTGTCTGCGCCCGAGTGCAGGAGGAGGGGCATCGAGGCCGCATCAAACACCTCGCGGCCGATCTGCTCGACCCGCTCGTTGAGTTGCCGTAGTGCGGCGATGGCGCGCCGGGCATCGTCCTCTTGCGCGGCTGGCACACCGAACAGGGCCATCACTTCGTCGCCGGCGAACTGGTTGATGATTCCTCCCTGCTCATTCACCACATCCGTGGCGGCAGCGCGAATACGGCCGATCAGCTCGTCAAGAGATTCCGGGTCCAGGTGCTCGGTAAGGCTCGTGTAACCGACCAGATCGGCGAACGCGATAGTCACCATGCGACGTTCGACGTCCTCCATTGAATCCTGCGGTGACGTCGATGCAGAAAATCCGGGGGCAGGTGCAATTGCCGATTCCGTCGTCAAGACCTCGGGGGCAGGCGCAACGTCCGCTGGACGGCCGGCGTTCGCAGCCGCGTCGGGCGGCGGCGCGAGTGCCGCCGCAGATCGCACAGCACGCGAATCCTCCGCGATGTTGCGCCGCAATGCCTCTGTTTCGCTTGATGGCTCGATTCCCATCTGCGCCTGAAGCGTGTTGCAGAAGCGCTGGTAGACCGCCAGCGCCTCGGCCGCGCGTTCCTGTTCGTGCAGGCAGCGCATCAGGCTGCGGCAGATGTCCTCTGCCAGGCCGTCGATTTCAAGGCCGCGCTGGTACAGGTGGAGCGCCTCCGTTACCCGCTTGGTGTCCCGGAGAAAGCGCCCCATTTGCTCGATGTGGCGCAACAGCAGACCGTGAAGGCGCTCCCGGGCAGACAGCACTTCGGGCGGCTCGAACTCGCCATCCAGGAAGGGCCCTTCGTACAGCCGAAGGGCACGCTGGAACAGCAGCCAGGCCTGCTCACCCTGACCTGTGGCCAGGGCTCGGTCCGCTGCTCCGAGCAAATTGGCGAACTCGCGGGAATCGACCCAGCTTGTCTCTGGATCCAGGCTCAGCCGGCCATCCTCAAGGTGCACGACGCCCTGCCCCACCAGCTTGCGCAGCCGATTGAGCGTGACCGTGAACGCACGATAGGCCTGATCGCCTTCGGAATCTGGCCAGAGCGATTCGGTGAGTGCCGCTACAGGAACGTGCTCGCCGCCCAGAGCTGCAAGGGCCTTGATCACTCCCAGCGGCTTGCGCTGTGCGCGCGCACGAAGGCGCAGCGGCTCGCCATTGACCTCCAGCGCGAACCGTCCCAGCGTGTACATTCGTAGGGCGTGCGGATGGCCTTGCCCCGGCGCAGACCCGATGTCGGACATGCCCGTGCATCCAGGACTAGCGGAAAAAGGGCTAACGCGGAGGAGGCTGGTCTGCCCCCGATATCGTGCGCTCCGGCTCGGATGCCGGCGAGATCAGCTTCTGCAGGTAGATTGGCAACCGACTCGGGCTCTCCGCGGCAGCCCGTCCCCTTGTTCGGAACGATACCACAAATCAGGGAATTTGGTACTTGAAATGACTGGGTTTGCTGGCCAGTAATAGCGACAGCGGAGCCTGATGGTTTGGACAAAAGGACGTGGCCCGGGAGTTCTGTTGCGTTTACAACCGCGCCAATCCTTTCGGGGGGCTCGTTCGTGTGGCCAGGCCTTTCTCACTGGGTGGGCCCGCCCTCCTGCATCCCTCCTTCCTGTCGACTTTGTTACGATGGGGCGGGTTATTATTTACGCTGGGACTCCCACTCATATGGGCCTGGTCATCGAGCGTTCCTTCCGTTCCCAGAGTCACTTGGTTTGCTCCCCTTTGAGTCCCTCGTACTCCCGTCGCCAGTGAGAATACGTCCGTTCGGTTTCCTCAATCTGCCTGAAAAACTGGGCCGCCGTACTCCCCTTGGCCAATAACACCCCCGCTTCACGCAGCTTACCGACAATCAGCTCGGCCGTGTATCGCACTCGTGCCCTGCCGTTCTTCCTCGTTCGGCCACGCCAGAACTCCAAGTTCGAACTGGATCGATCCAAAGGGGGCAGGTCACGTCCCGGAGCGACAACGCCGGCCCGGAAGCCGTTCCAGCCGGCAGGCGCGCCGGCTTCACGGAAACGGCTGCGCGGGCGGGCGGCACCCGACGGCCGGGCACGGAGAATCGAGGCCGCCAGGGTTGTTGGCTTTATCGAACCCCTGCCCATGGGGATGGCAGGACTCGGAGCAACTCTTGCCGGGATTGTGCGAGTCGGTGAAATCGTCGTTGATGTGGTTGATGACTACCGGCAGATGGCACAGTTCGCAGGCCCCGTCCATCACGGCATCGGCATCCAAGTCCTCGTCGGCGAAGGAATTCATGGCCGAGTAGCCGAAATCCGTGCCGCGGGACTCGAAGATCACCGGACGCATGGAGCCGGAGGATTGCAACGTACCGCCGGAGGCGTACGTGCCTGGATCCACCCAGCCGCCGCCCGCGGCGATGAGCTTGCAGGCAGCCGACGGCGCGATGGTTGAATCGTGCTGGGGCGGGCACCGCACCGTTACGGTGCTCGCACCAACGGCGCTCACCTCCCACTTGCCGTTGAAGCTGCCCGGCCCGCTGCTGACCACGCCGTACACTCGGACGATGTCGCCGTCCGGGATGCTGACCGATCCCCCGGTGCCGGTCCCCCCTGGACTGGCAGGAATCAGGTAGGAGTAGCTGTACACCGTGGGGTTGCCACTGGTGCTCGTGGCAGTGACCAGATAGGTGCCATTGTAGCCCGACAGGTTGACCCCGCTGACCACAATGGGATTCCCAACTACCGCGCCGATGCTCGCGTTCGCGGTCACGGTCGCCGTGACGGTCTTCCCCTGTGCGGTGAAGGTCGCGCCGTTGGTGACAAGCGTGCTGGAGGCAGAGACCGGTTGGACATTGCTGGGCGCACTGGCGAGCGTAAATGTGATCAGCCCGTTGCTGTGCGTGGCTCCCGTAATGGACAGGGGCGTCGCCCAACCCTTCGAAAATAGCCAGCCGTTGTTGATCGTGCTGCTCACCGTGCGGCCCACTAGGTCCGTTGTGGCGTAGGCGCCCGGCGCGCTCGCGAAGGTGCGGCTGAGGCAGAAGCGGTCCTTATTGGCGCCCTTGAAGGTCTGCACCACCGAGTAATCGCCGTCCCAGGCGGCAGGGTTCACGTTCTGCAGCGTGACGCGATCGCCCTGCATCACCGTGTGCGGCGGGCCGAATCCCTGCCGGAACAGCGGCAGCGCCACCTGAACGAGGACGTTGCCGCTGGCGCATGGAGCCGGCGGTGTCAGGTTGTTATAGGTCGCCGCCAGCAGCGTGAGCGGAGTCGCGATCCGGGCGAATCCGCTGCCGTCCTCGTTGCGCCCCATCAGCTTAATATTGAGTCCACCCCCCCCACCCCCGCCCGAGTGAGCGTGACCGACCGAGGCGATGCCCCCGCTGATGTACGTGTTGGGGTCTCCGCTGAGAGTTTGGCTGTTGGTGGGAATCTGGTAGGAGACCGTCCTGTTGACGGTATCCACGGCCGTCACCTGCCAGCCGCCGTTGTAGCCGCGCAGGCCCGGGTTGGCCACCGGCACGTTGCTGATCACGCGATTGACCCAGATCCAGCTCCCCACGGACAGCGGGAGATTCTTGCTCAGCGTAAGCGTGGCCGTGTAGGTGCTGGTGCCGGTGCGCGTGGCGTTGAGCACGTCGGCGCTGTCCACGTAGTCGCGGTTCTTCAGGCTGCTGTGGTTCGTATGACAGTTGTGGCAACCGAAGTTCCAGTAGGGGCTGGCACTACCGCTGGGATACACGTGCGTGAGCGCATCCGGCGCCGCGTTGGTGCCGGTCGCGTGGCACGACTCGCATAGCGCGTCAAAGCCCTGCACGCGCGTCAGGTTCGCCCCCACAGACCGGTGCGGAGTGTGGCAGTACATGCAACTCGAATGGTCGATCGCCTGCAGCGGAGCCGGGCCGGCGATCATCGCGACCCCGAGCGCCCCCACGCAGGCGAGCACGGCAATCCATCGCATCATGGCTGCACTCCTGCGCCAGCGAAGACCTCCACGGTGCCGTGGCGATAGTTGGCGATGTACAGATCGTGCGTCCTGGCGTCGATGGCCAAGTCCAGCGGCAACAGGAGCTGGCCGGCCTGCGTGCCCGGCTCGCCCAGCAGGGCCACTCCCTGCAGCAGGTCGCGATCGAATACGAGCACCTGGCTGCGCAGGCTGTCTGCCAGGAAGATGCGCCCTTGCCCATTCACGGCCAGGCCCTCCGGCCGCGAGAAGCCGTAGGTCTGGCTGGCGTCGCCGGAGATCCCATCCAGGTAGTAGCCGTCGTAATCGTAGATGCGCAGCCAGGACTGCATCGGCCAGGCGTTCTGGCCGAAATCGCTCACCAGCACCTCGCCGCGTTGCGGATCCACCGCAAGACCCGTCGGCTGGTAGAGCGGCTGCTCGCCCGCGGCAGGCAGCGTGCGCAGGAGCTTGCCCTTGCGGCTGTACACGAGCACGCGGGGGCGCTTGGCATCGCTCACGAACACCAGTCCGGCATTGCTGTCGATGGCGATGTCGGAAGGCCGCCCGACCTGCCCGGCCTCGCCCAGCGTGTAGAGCAGGTGGCCGCCCGGCGTGTAGGCTTCCACCACGCCGCGGGAATCATTGCCGACGAAGATCAGCCCCCAGGCCCAGGCCACGCCGACGGGCTTGCCCTCGATGGGAATCACCCGCAGCGCACGGCCCTGCTTTGCATCCCACTGCACCACGGCGCGCTGCCGGATGTCGGTGACCAGCACCTGCGGTGCCGCCTGCAGCGCGATGCGCACGGGCGCCTGCAGCGTCTGCGCGCTCGCCGGAGCGGCCAGATGCAACAATATCCATGCTGCCAGCAGCCCCCACAGCCAGCGCCAGCAGGGCCCGATGGTGGGGTGCGGCGCAATTCCTGAGAAATGCGCTTTCTCGCTGATTCCCCTGCGTGCCATGCGCGCTCCTCACCGCCGGGTCGCTGTGACAAGGTGTCTGGCGCTCGTGCGCCTCCACTCGTCTAAGGATATATTTCTGACACCAAACTGCCATGATCTACGTCAAGTGGGTCGAATCTCGGCGCAACGAGCAGCATCGTTTCGAATAGAGCGCCGGTCTCGCTAGCGCCCGTACCAACCGGCGACGGGACCGGGCAGGTTCATGAAGCCGCTATGGTTCTCGGTCCTGCCGGGATAATGGCAGAGGCTGCCGCCGCACCCGCCGCTTCCGCGCGTTCCGCTGTCCTGGCCCCAATACGTGTTCGGGGCCGACGGGTTGGCGCTCACCTGCGGGTTGAAATCGAGGAGGTCGGAGCGGGTCCAGGCTTCCGGATTGCCGGCCACCTCGTTCAGGTTGCCGTGGGTGTCCCGCTGCGTATAGGCGCCGTGACAGACTGTGCAAGGAATCGTCTTGTCCACGGCATGAACCTTGTGCAATCCGCGAAAACTTCCGGACGCCGACTCGTCGCGGTTCACCGGGTCGAGGAAGCTCACCGTTCCACTGCGCGAATGGCAGTTTGTGCAGGTGAGCGACGCGGTCGTGTACCAGCTCGGCACGTTGCTGGCCACGGAGGTGCCGTTCTTGGTCGCGCCGTGACAGTACGTGCGCGCACAGGTGGCGGCGGACTGGTTCCAGCCCGCGTCCGCATACGGGTTGTTCGAATCGTAGTACACGCTGCGCACAGTGCGGGTATCGAACTGGTAGTTCACGTGTGCGGCGTTTGCGTTGTAGCCGTTGTGGCAGTTTGTGCAGGCGTAGCCGCGGTCGGCCACGTGCCTGAGGTGCTGGCCGGCCGTGCCGCTGTCGTTGATGACCAGCGGATCGGCGAAGCTGCCGCTGGAATGGCAATCGGTGCAGGCGATGCCGGTCGTGGCCGCATACCACGCGGGCTCGTTGGGCACGCTGGTCACGCCCTGGTCGCCCGTGGCGCCGTGGCACCACAGGTTCGCGCAGGTGCCGGTACCCGCGCCCAGGTCGTTGCGCCAGGTGCCGGCGGAGTTCTGCGCGGCGCCGAACTCCACCAGAGAGGCCGATGTGTCCGCGTCGAGCTGGCCGTTCATGTGCAGCGCGGTCGACTGCGGCGAGGCCGTGTACTGCGCGTGGCACTGGCTGCAGGGGATGCCGCGGTCGGTCACGTGCTTGCCGTGCTTGCCGGCCGGGCCGCTGCCGCCCAGCAGCACCGGGTCGATGGCGCTGCCGGCCGAGTGGCAGCCGGTGCAGGCGGGAGGCCAGGAGGGCGTGGCACT
>OBLQ010000957.1_pt1 | contig 10879 bp, 10 predicted proteins | sample 1519881 | NCBI WGS metagenome assembly OBLQ01 (sample SAMN01911456, study PRJEB22533) | soil metagenome | biome: Soil | place: Malaysia | collected 2012-04-30 | depth DG_metagenome m | reverse complement strand
GCCAGCCATGCCTGGCTGGTCACCGAGCATATCCGCTTCGCCTCGCCGCGTGCCGGTTCCGAGGCGAGGCTTGGCGAAGAGCTGGCGGCACTGCATCGCCATACGGCCGACCGGTTCGGCTGGCATCGCGACAACACTATCGGCTCGACACCGCAACCGAACGGGCAGGCCACCGACTGGATCGATTTCCTGCGTGAGCGGCGGCTCGGCTTCCAGCTCAGGCTTGCCGCCGGCAACGGGTTCCGGGGCCGTCTGCAGTCGCTCGGCGAACGGCTTCTGGATGATCTGCCTCGTTTTTTCGATACTTACCGCCCACTGCCCTCGCTACTGCATGGTGACCTGTGGGGCGGCAACCTCGCCTATGACGAGGCCGGTGCGCCGGTCATCTTCGACCCGGCCGTCTATTACGGCGACCGCGAGGCGGATCTCGCCATGACCGAGCTGTTCGGCGGCTTCGGCCGGGATTTTCATGCCGCCTACCGCGCCGCTTGGCCACTGGATGAGGGGTACCCGGTGCGCAAGACGCTCTACAACCTCTATCACATCCTCAACCACGCCAACTTGTTCGGTGGTGGCTACGCCAGCCAGGCCGAAAGTATGCTGCAGCGCCTGCTGGCGGAACTGCGCTAGGTACAAGCAGGTTATTCGTTCGGGTTTTCGGCGAGTTCGTCAGCGGCTGGTTTCGTGCTGCCGGTTTCCCTGAAAAAGAAGGCGGCGATCCCCAGCAGTGCGCCGAACAGATGCGCAGGCCAGGCGACCTGCACCCCTTCGGGCAGCGTCGAGAAGGAGGGCCCAAGGCCGGCCGCCTCGACAGCCGTTTTCGCCAGCAAGGCGACAAGAAACACGATCGCCAGCCAGAACAGCGCCGAGATGCGCGGCGCTTTCGAGATCACCAGACAGCAGCCGAGTGACCACAACATCGCGGCCATGGCTGAGGCGCCGCTATAAACGGCCATTGCCGGCACGCTGAAGTAGAGGGCGACGGAAATAACGACGGGCGCGGCGGCCAGCAGCAGGGCCAGGCGCAGGCGGCCGAAATGGTTTTCGATCGCATAGCCGAGCAGGGCCACCATGCCGGCATCCGAGAGAAGCTGCGAGAAGGTGTAGTGGACGGCATGCCCGCTCCATAAACGCCACCATTCGCCCGCGGCAATGGCCCCGCGGTCGTAGGGAAGATGGCCGGCGGCCGAAGCCGGCAGCAGCCAGATGACGATACAGATCAATGCAAAGGCGATACCGGCCATACAGAAAGCTCCTTACGACAGGCGACGGGCGCCCCGTAGCGAAAAGGCGATCATGCCAGCCATCAGCAGGCCGAACCAGCCAAGACTGCCGCCACCCTTGTAACCGGGTTTGTGCTCGATCTGGACGCTCCGGTTCTGCTTGATCCTTTCCTTGAATGCCAGCAGCTCCTGCTCGAGGTTGGGCAACATCTTGGCTACAGCATCCTCGTAGCCTTTCTGTCTAGCCATGCGCGCCTCCTCCTGGTAGTTGACCATCGTGGTGCTGCCCTTGATGGTGCTGACCCCCGGAGCCCGGAAGAGCATTTTGCGACTGGCGATATCGAACACCGAGGCGTCGACCATGGTCTGCGTGTCGTGTTGGTCACCCTTGATGACGTAGGCACCGACAATCGTCCAGTAAAGCAGCGACAGCTTGTTGGGATCATCGAACTGGATCTGGTCGTACGAGATCAGTGCGATCACCTCGATGCCGAACATTCGGCCGACTTGCTCCAGATTATCGAAACCGCCGGCCGCCCGCAGATAAGCGGATGGAATGACCTCGATCTTGTCGATATAGGGGTACTTCTCGAATACCATTTTGGCCCGGTTGAGCAGCTTGATCTTGGATTCTTCGGAGAGCGATGAATCGCCATGTCCTGACGAGGGGACAAAGGCGATACCGACCCGGACAGGCAAGCGAAGATGGGTTACCGGTTCCTGTGACGGTGGCTCACTCGATTTCGGATAGAGGTAGTCGACCACGCTGCTGGCCTCATGCTGCTTGTAGGCCGGTCCCCACATGCCGGTGGCACAGGAAGTCATGATCAATGATAACAGACATGCAATGCAGATGCGGATGATTGCTGACATATATGTCCCCCTCCGTAAGTCGATGGAAAGAGATGTTAGTTGATATCATCAACTGTTTCAAGGGGGTGACAAGCTCCTGGTTCCAAATTCATTGCCGAGAAACGTTTGAATTGGTCGCGAACCCAGGCAGGGGATAATTTTCGCTTTCGGTCTGCCGGTTCCATTGCCATGATGGCCATGGGTGGAGGAGATTCATTGCTCGGACGGAGAATTGGATGGGACGGATGAAGTGTTTCCACTGGCTGTTGTTCGCGAGTGTCTGCGCCGGATTTTCCACCCCTGCTTTGGCCAGCGAGCTGCCGGCGCGTATCGAGGCGGATGCCATTGCCATCACGAACGCGGCGCTGGCATCGAATCCGAAAACCCTCGACCGGGTTTACCGCAAGACGCTGGCCGAGGTCCGCTTGCTGCATGAAACCCTGGTCGGCAAGCCATTTGACGAGCGCCATGCGCGCGAAGTGAGTCAGGCATTCTCCTGGCTGCAGCTGGTGTCGATCAACCAGAAAAACGGCTCGATGATCGGTGCGGCCATTGCCGCCAACCAGCTCAGTGCCGAGATGATCCGTTTCCAGCACTCCGGTTCAAAGAAAAGCTGGGATACCCACTGGCTCGGCTACCTCGGCCGCGAACTGATGCTGTTGACCATGGAGGATGCGAACCTCAACTCCGAGCTGCTGGCGTCACGCATGAGCGATGCGGTGAGCACCTGGCAACGGCTGCGGCTGGAGATTATCAAGAATTTCCGCGATAAGCCGTTGGTCGAGGAGGGGGATGCATTGTTCCGGCGAATGGGTTTGGGCGGTACGCCTGACGTTCTGATCCGCCAGGGCAAGGATCTGGCGGCGTTTGCCGAAAAGCTGAGTGCCCAACTGGAAGGTTGATCAGGCCGAGTTGGCGACCAAGATGGCGCGGAGGGGAGCCGGATAGCCCTCGACGGTTCGCTGCGGGTCCTGCGGATCGAGAAAATCGGCTAGCGATTCGAATTGCATCCAGTCGGTACGCCGCTGTTCGCCGCTTGTCGTCGTCGATACATCGACCAGCCGCACATCGGTGAAGCCGGCCCGCCGGAGCCACCCCTCCAGCATGGCGACCGAGGGGATAAACCAGACGTTGCGCATCTTCGCATAGCGTTCCCCGGGAACCAGACAGGTCGTCGCATCGCCCTCGACCACCAGTGTCTCCAGAACCAGCTCGCCACCCGGACTGAGCAGCTCCTTCAGTTGCAGCAGATGATCGATCGGCGAGCGGCGGTGGTAGAGGATGCCCATCGAAAAGACGGTATCGAAGCAGGCCATGTTCGCCGGCAGATCGTCGATGCCGATCGGCCAGTGCTGTACGGCTTCGTCCTGTACGAAGTGCTGGATGGCCCGGAACTGCATGGCGAACAGGGGTGTGGGGTCGATGCCGGCCACGAATGCAGCACCTGCGCCGCGCATGCGCCAGCTGTGGTAGCCGGAGCCGCAGCCGACATCGAGTACGGTGCGGCCGGCAAGCGGTGCGATGGCATCCTGCAGCCGATTCCATTTCCAGTCCGAGCGCCACTCCGTATCGATGTGGATGCCGAACAGTTCGAACGGTCCCTTGCGCCACGGATGCAGCTTTCGCAATGCAGCTTCGGTGCGGGCAAGCTCGTCGGCGCTGCAGTCGGCAGCTTCACCGATGCGTACCGCATCACGGTTCAAATCGATGGAACAGCCGGGCTTTGCCGGCAGTTCGTCCAGTACCTGTTGCCAGCGGGGATAATCGCCATGCGCCTCAACCCGTTGCCAGGCATTCGCAACCGTGGCGGCCAGTGTCTCGGCATGGTGGCTTAACGCGGTGCCGCGCAGCAACACCGGCAGGTCGGTATTCACTTGAATGCGATGATCGAAGCGAAGTTGAAGCACTGGAACCAGGGGAAGACCCGCGCGAAGCCGGCCGATCCCAGCCGGCGGCAATGGCTCTGCACTGTTTCCGGCACCAGCACGTTCTCCAGCGCCGTGCGCTTCTGGCTGATCTCCAGCTCCGAATAACCCTGCGCTCGCTTGAATGCGTGATGCAGTCGGATCTGCGCCTGCTCCTCAACCGTATCGTCGAAGCTGATCTTTTCGGAGAGCAGCAGTACGCCGCCCGGCTTCATCCCCTGGTGGATGCGCCGCAGCAGCTCCTGGCGCTTGGGGCGCGGGATGAACTGCAGCGTGAAGTTGAGCACCACCAGCGATGCTCCCTCGACGGCGACATCGCAGGCGTCGGCACAGACCAGCTCGACCGGCGTGGTCGCATCGTCCAGCGCCAGATTCTCCCGGCAGCGCTGTAGCATCGCCTCGGAGTTGTCGACGCCGATGATTTGGCAGCCGCGTCCCTCCGCTGCATGGCGCATGGCCAGCGTCGCTGCCCCCAGCGAACAGCCGAGGTCGTAAAGGCGACTGTCGGGCTGGGCATGTTCGCGGGCGATCAGGCCGATCATCGAGAGTGTCAGCTCGTAGCCGGGGACCGAGCGGCGGATCATATCGTTGAACACGGCCGCCACCGCCTCGTTGAAGGCGAACTCGGCCGGCGGCAGCGGCAGCGAAAACAGCGTGTCTTTCATCGCCGGCAATCATGCAGCATGGCTGTCGCCCTTGCCACCGGTGAAACTCCCGGATTTGTGACGGTTCGGCGGCCGGACAGACAAAGGTGGAAAATGACATCCGCAGGTGGCTACACTAGCCACATGCGAACCATTCTTGTCATCCGCCACGGCGTGGCGCTCGATCGCGTCGATGCGGCGATCTACAGCGTCGCCGATGGCGACAGGCCGCTGACTCGCGACGGTATCCGCAAGATGAAAAAGACGGTGCGCGGCCTGAAAGTGGTCAGTCCGAAACTGAAGATGATCATCACCAGCCCATTCCTGCGCGCCAAGCAGACTGCCGAGCTGGTCGCCGAAGCGTATCCGAAGGCGAAGGTGGTTGTTTCCGAACTGCTGATTCCGGGACAGCCCCCCGAGATGCTGCTGAAGTTCCTCAGCCAGTTCAAATCGCAGGAGCCGCTCGCCATTGTCGGCCATGAGCCGGATCTGAGCGTCTGGGCCGGCTGGGCGGTGACCGGCAAGCAGCGGTCGCTGTTCGAGCTAAAGAAGGGCGGTGTCTGCCAGCTGCTGTTCGACGACGATCTGGCCGCCGGCAAAGCGGTGCAGGGCTGGCTGCTGACACCGGCCCAACTGCGCCAGCTTGGCGGCTAATTCCGGCAAACACCTGCTTCGCACCGCCGCCGGCAGGGCGGCGCGTTCGTATTTCGAGCATCTGATCCGGCAGGCCGATGCGGCCTGCGAGCGTCTGCACGATCCCGCCGACAGCGAAGCCCTGCACGATTTCCGCGTCGCCATCCGCCGCAGCCGGAGCTGGCTGAAAGCGTTCAACGATTATGTTGGCATCGATGAAAAGGAACTGCGCCGGCTGCGCACGCTGGCACGGCGCAGCAATGACGCCCGCGATGCCGAGATCGCCCTGATGTGGTTGCAGCGGTTAGGTGAGGGGCTCGATGTCGCAAAGCAGCTTGAGGATTTCGAGCAGCGACGCGATAGGGCTTATGCGGAGATTCGCGAGCTTGTCGAGGCGGAATGGCCGAAGCTCTCCGTGAAGCTGTCGGCCGAGGCCGGGTATCATCACGACGGTCCGCCGTTTTCCGGTATCGCGCTGGAGCAAGCGACGTCGGCGCACAGTAATCTCGCCGCCTGTCTCGAGCATGTGCATCGGCTTGCCGACATCGAGGCGATACACCGGGCGCGCATCGCGGCCAAACGATTGAGATATTTGCTGGAGCCGTTCCGCGATGTGGTGAAGGAAGTGGATGGTGCGGTGGAGCTGCTGAAACAGGTGCAGGACGATTTCGGTGATCTGCACGATTTGCACCTGCTGCTGGAGTCGCTTGCCACAGGCAAGGGACCCAAGACGCTGGTTGATCGCATTGAGGGCGAAAAGCAGGAGCGGTTCAAGGTGATTCATCACCGTTATCTCGGCGCTACCGAAAACGATTTTATGGGACGTCTCGGCGATGCCATCGCCTACTTGCACGCGGTCTGAATTCACAATATAGATGGATGTCAGCAAGGCTATTCGTCAGTTGGAATATGCTCTTCAGGAAGTTCGGGGGGATCTAGTTCAGTCGGCCGGACACCAGTCGGTCTGTTCCATTCATAAACATGGAAGTCCGTCCGATTTCCTGAAATATAGTGAAGGCAAGGAATTTATTGTCCGCAAGGTCATAAGTCTGTTGAACAGGCAGGCCAGCGAGGCCGAGTTAGCCAGCTTTTTGTCCGAAAATGAGGTCAAATTCAATCGGTACAAATCATCCGAATTGACTTCTTCTTCCGCGTGGCAGGCCTATGCGGATGGTGGACTTGATGGTATTGAGCTGACAAAAAGGTTGCTCGAAATCCCTGGCAAATTGATATAAATCAATGTGTAAGGTCATCACGGTTCTGAGGAACTCCATCGGGGCTATGAAGCAGAAGCTGTTCAAGATGACTCACTAGTTGCCTCGGTACTGAATTTTCTCGCACGCCTTGGCGATTCCATTGCTTGTCCGCGGATTGAGTGGCTGCTTTCGGCCGGAAACGGTCATTGGGGTAGCCCGGAAAAAATATAACCGGCGGGGTTGTCACTGGTTTCCATTCTTCTTTGTATTCTGCCCCGTTTTACTCGCGGCGCAGAAGGCTGTCGGTGATGAAGCTGGCCAGCCCGAACGTGCGGAATTCGCGGTCGATCTGACCATGATCCGCGACCCGTTCGGCCCATTCCAACAGGCCGATCCCCGGGTGCATTTTGTGGAAGGTAGCGTACTGTTCCAGGTAATGGTCAATCTTGCCCGTCTTGGATAACCGGATGTGGCCGTAGGGCCATAGCCTGAGCTGGTCGGTCTGCTCGATCGGGATGTCCAGATGGAAATACTGGAACAGCGTGGCAAAGATGCCGGCGCGGTCGGCGCCTGCCTTGCAGTGCATCCATATCGGGTATTCGACCGATCCGAACAATGCCTTGGCGCAGCGCAAGTTCTCTGGCGATGGCGCCTCGCGCGATTTGATGTCGACGTCGATCAGCCTGACGCCCAGCTTCTCACACTGTTCCCGTTCAAATGCCCAGTAGGCCGAATTCGGGTTGGCTCCCTTGAGGTTGAGAATGGTTTTGATGCCGTATTTCTTCACGATGCGGCGCAATTGCCACATGGTCGGCTGGGAGGAGCGGAAAGCATCGTTGGAGATGCGGTGAAAGTTGAAACGGAACAGGTTGGTGAAGTTGTGTTCCTTGAACATGGCATGTAGCCAGGCACGGCGCCGGCCCCGCGGGGTACTCAGGTTGAATCGCAGGGGAACGGCTTCGGAAGGTTCCTGTTGTCGGGTATCGTTCCCACCGCGTTGTCCCGGCAGCCTATCTGCCTGTTCAGGACGTCCTGTTTCCCGCATTCCCCCTCCCGTGATCGGTATCGGAGTACGGCAGGATATGTATCGAACATGTCAGCTTCGGGGCATGAAGGTTCCAGCGGCCATCCGGATCAGTGCCGCCGGTTTGGAAGGCTCATTCGCAGGCGAGTTAAGCTTCAGGTTTCGGTTCGGTAGCACCCTGCTGCAGGTTGCGGGCTTGCGCAGCGAAGGCGGTTTCTGCGTGCTGCTGAAGCACCCATTTGAGCAGCTTGCCGGCATCGTCGAGCTGCTGCTTCAGGCGCAACTGCCGCGCGAGGTTCACAGCGAGGCCCGCGGTGCGTTCGGAGGCAGCGTCGTGCCGGATCAGGATCGCGGCCACGCGCCGGGCTTCTTCGAGGCAGCCCTGCTTGAGGAAATAGGCGCCGAGATCGTGCAGCTGCTCGCGATTCAGGCGCGGTTTCGGCTTCGCCTGCTGCAGGTAGTCGTTGAAGACCTGCCGCATCTGCCCGGTCGGCAATCGAATCTCTCCCGCACCGGTCAGGATCGCCAGAGCGCTCTGGTGGTAGTCCTCGCTGTCCGGCCGGTATTTGGCGCTCTTGTAGAACTGCATCAGGATGTCGGTTTCGTCAGGGTATTCCCGGTGCAGGAAGCCGAAGGCTTCGGCCGCCTTGGCCGTTTCCAGCCGGCCCAAGAGTCCCATGGCGCGGTTGTACTCCTCCAGCCACGGCACGGCGGCAGCCCCTTCCTCCTCCCACTCCAGCTCCTCCGCATCGACCAGTTGGAAGTGCGTGGCGAGATAACCCATCAGGCCGCCGCCCAACAGTCCACCGAAGTGGGCGAGATAGGCAACATTGGAGGTGTCGTCGGTCAACAGTTGGTAAGCCTCGTTGCCCATCCAGGCGATGAGTAACACCCAGGCCGGTGCCCGCACCGTGTCGAAATAGAAGCCGAGCGAATAGAAAAAGGGAATGCGGCGCTTGCCGAAGAAGGCGGCGTACATGCCCATCATGCCGGCGATGGCGCCGGAGGCGCCGAGCAGCGGCACGGCCGAATCGCTGTTGCCGGCGGTGAAGAAAGCGAGCGCGATCAGGCCGCCGGTGAGATAGGCGATCAGGTAGAGCCCGGAACCGAGCAGGCGCTCCACCACCAGGCCGACGATCAGCAGGAACACCATGTTGCCGACCAGATGCATGACACCGCCATGCATGAACATATGGGTGAAGGCATCGGAGATTTCGGGGAAGGCGGGCTTGAAGGTATGCGCTTCGCTGACGATCTTGTCGAACTTCTCCTCGAAATCCCGCCGATCCTCTCGCCAGCGTTCGAAATCCGGTTCGCCCTTCTTCACCACCTCGCCGTTGGCCATGGCGCGCAGGAACGGGGCGTCGTGCTGCAAATGCTGCACGATGGCGGGGTAGGCATGCGGGTCGGTACGCATCTTCGCTACTGTGTCGGCGTCGTCGTTTTGCTGGTGCTGGCGCAGGAACTCCTCGTAACGCGGGAACTCGATCTTCGGCAGCGACGAGTGCAGGTACTGGTGCATCGCCGCCTCGTAGCGCTTGCCGTCGCCGGCCTGCCAGAAGCTGAAGACCAGCACGTTGACGAGCACCAGTGCGATGGTGACCACCGGCGGCTTTTTCCAGTTCATCTTCTTGGCAAACGGTACGATCAGCATGCCGATCCTCCCTGCCGACTGCGTGACGACTGCGACAGCGGGATTCGTCGCGTTGATTGCATGGTTGTTGTCAGGCGGGCTGCTGCGAACGCCCGATACGGGCCAGCGCCATCTTCGCCTGCTGGATTCCCTCATGCTGCGGGAACTTGGTGATCAGCGATTGCAGGATCGAGGACGCCTGCTTGTCACGCTTGAAATGCTCGTGCAACACACGCGCCACGGACAGGTAGAGCTCGAACAGGCCGGGATAGGTGGGGAAGCGTTTGGCGAAGTTGTTGGCCAGCGCCAGCATCAGATCGTAATCCGATGCCTTCTGGGCCGCCTGCATCAACGAGTGGGTATGCTCGGCGTGGTTCAGCTGGAATTGCGGATCGACCTCGTAGCAGAGGCGGAAGATCTGCAGCGCCTTCTTGCCGTGGCCATGTTCCATCAGGCTGAGGATATAGTCGCCGCCGACGCGGCCGAGGTCCTCATGCTCGCCCAGCTGCTTGAGCAGCTTGAGATAGAGCTCGTGCAGCTGGATCTGCTGGGCGCTCATATCGTTGCTCAGGTGCTTGGCGATGAACGGCTTGGCAACTTCGGGGTGTCCCTCCTGCACCAGCAGTTGCGCCTTGGCCACCGGGCTCAGGCCTGCCGGTTCCGCCGACTTTTTCTTACCGGCAGCCGGCTCGTATTCGACCTCGGGCTTAACGCCGAGCTCCTCGTGGAACTGATAGATGACGTAGCCCATGAGGTGGAACATGACGATGCTGTAATAGCTGCTGATGAAGTCGGCGACGACGATGATAACGAGGAAATTGGACGGTGTGACCGTGGGGCCGAGCAACATCATCAGGGCACTGCTGGCACCGACGAGCAGGATCAGCATGCCGACCAGTCCGAGGTAGGAGGGGCCGATCATGCGCACCATTTCGATCAGCTGCATCGGGCTGATCGCCTGGAAGAAACTGCGGGTCACGCCGAGCACCATGATCATGGCCGGGAAGATGATCGTCAGCCCGACCAAGGCGATGATGACGGCGATCAGGCCCAGCATGGAGGAGAGGCCGCCCAGAATGGCGATGACAATCAGCAGCAGGTAAGCCTTGACCGGCAGTTCGAAATCGCGGCCGCTCATCGAGGTGGATCCCTTTGGCGGTTTCAGGTGGCCGACAGCTGTGGATTGCAGAACCTGGAAAGCGTATTTCATCAGGATGAATGGCAGCAGGAGCGCGGCGATGATACCGCCCAGCGGGATCAGCTGCAGCAGGCTGGCCAGCGACATGATGATCAGGAAGACCAGCGAGGCGGGATGCAGCGGGTAGAGAAAGGCGGCCGGCATACGCTTCCAGAACGGCGGTACCTCGGCGGAGAATTCCAGCCTGTTCAGCAGTCGGTCGCAAACCGGGCAGAAGGCCTCGCTGCGCTCATTGGCCGGTACGCAGCGCGAACAGAAATGGATGGCGCAATCCGGGCAGTGCCAGCGGGCAGGAGTCCCCGGATGGTATCTGCATGCCTTGGAACTGGCGGCCATGGTTGTCGCTCCCCGAATCGCCGGCAGATACCGACAATTGCCTTAGAAATCCTACGGAAAATGCTGGGTTAAAATCCATTCATGTTCAATAGGATAAATTCTTAACAGGCGACCCGGGGGCAAAAAAACCGGCGGTCACCCGGTTAGGTGCCGCCGGTCTGTAGACCCATTTGCCTGTTTAGCGGGGCAGGGTCGTGGAGCCCATCAGATACTCG
>OBLQ010000956.1_pt1 | contig 10907 bp, 11 predicted proteins | sample 1519881 | NCBI WGS metagenome assembly OBLQ01 (sample SAMN01911456, study PRJEB22533) | soil metagenome | biome: Soil | place: Malaysia | collected 2012-04-30 | depth DG_metagenome m | reverse complement strand
GTCGACCGGCGGCGCTTCGAACGCCGGCGCCGGAGCGGGCGGCGGAAGCCCGAGCGAGCCCGGCGTGCAGGCCCAGCCCATCGAGTCCTGCTATTATTTTCAGAACGGCAGTTTCACCTTTGTCGCGACGACGCCGGAGATCCAGGCGAGCCAGATCGATTACGCGCGCGGGCTTGTCGGGACTTACGGCAAGATCACCATCCAGGGCTTCGGCGACGCCGGCATGTCGGGGCCGATGGCCCTCGCGCTCGCTTCGCGCCGGGCTGAAGGCGTCAAGCAATTTCTGCTCGCGAAAGGCTTTTCATCCGTAAGCGTCGCGACGCATGCCTTCGGCAAGGATGACCCTGCTGCGGCGAATCTTCCGACCGACGCCTATGCGGCCGCCCATTGCCTCGTCCAGATCGTCCCCGGCGCTGCGGGCTAAGCGGTTCGGCGGTCCTCGCGCGGATGGAAGGCCGCCTTTCCGAATCATTCCGCCATGCGATAAAATCTTTCGGGCGGGCGGCGCCTCTCTTGAAAGGCCGAGCAGGCCATGGCCAAGAATGTCTTCGACTTTGTCGGCAATCTCGACACGCTGATCGCCGTCGTCATCGGCGCGATGCTCGCGACCTTGGGCGCGCTCCTCGCCGAGCTTATCCAGGAGCGGCTCGGCCGAAGGCGGCGCGAGCGCGATGCGGCCCGCTTTTTCGGCGAGATCCTCTATTCGATCGACCGCATCCTCGACGTTGCGGTGAATTCACAAAGAATCGGCGACCCCTGGGGCTCGGTCACGCAACGCATGTTCAAGACGGCGCTCAGAGAGGCCGAAGTCTATCAGCGCAATCGCGAGCGGCTGTTCCACCTGAGCGATACGGCCCTCCGCGCGCGCATCCATGCCCATTTCGTGACGGAGATGTTTCCGTTGGAAGCGATCGTCGAATATTGCGAGGAGCTTTGCGCGATCGCCGCCGAGCTTGAAACCGACGGCCTGCCGCCGGCGCGCGTTGAAAAGCTCGGCTGCCGCGCCACGGTCGTGCGCGGCATCCGCGAGAGCAGCCTTGCGGTGCTGCTCTCCGAACGCGCGCGCACGCAAGTCGTGTGCGCGGGTCTTGAACCGATCGCCGGCGTTTGCTTCGCATCGATCGCCGAAGCCGATGCGACGGTCGCCGGCGCCATTCCGATGCCGCCGGTCGGCGCTTCCGCGTCTCAGCAATGAAGGCGGCGCAACCGCCGCCCCGCGGCGGCGAGCGAGGGGGAAGCGCAGATCGGAAGAGCACACGTCTGAACTCCACTCTTAACGGCGGCTGGCCAAGGAGCTCGGCATGACCGAAACCACGGGCGTAATCGATAATGGAAATGACTTCGGGCTCAACGCGGAAAAGCGCGATGTCGTTGCAATCGCCGCTCTTCACATAATCGACGATATGCGGGAAGCGCTTCTTTATCAGTTCGATGACGCGATAGCGCTCCGGCCCGGCGCCGACGCGCCGGGCGCGCCCGCCGATCGACAGCCCGCGGATCGTCGGGGACTCGCCATAGGGCGGCGTCGCCGTGATCGAGACCCGATTGTCGCGATCGATGTTCCGCGCTTTCTGCGAATGCGCGCCGCAGCCGAAATAGATGACGTCGTTGCTGTGAACGAAGCTGACGACCGTCGCCTGCGGAAATCCGTCCGGGCGATTGGTGGCGACCGTGATGTCCTTCGCATCTTTGAGAATGGAGAGGATGACCTTCCGGGTCTCGGGGTCCATCGGGATTGTCATCGCCGCACGCTCCCTCGCTTCCGGGCGCCAGCCTAGCGCGATGACCGGAGGCTCATGTTGATCGAGATCAAAACGTGAGACGGAGCGTTGCGCCGCGCTTCGGCGGCGGTCCCGCAAAGTTAACGGGCCGCGTAATGGGTTGCGACCGGCTCGAAGACGCGGCGCTCCTCATTATAGGCCTGCACCGCGCCGGTTTTGATGTCATAGACCCATCCGTGCAGCTCGAGATCGCCCCTCGCAAGGCGACGCGCGACAGATGGATGCGTCGCGACATGGCGCAGCTGAAGGATGACGTTCTGCTCGGTCAGCATCGCAAGGCGCGTCGCTTCATCGGCGTCGGCCCACAATTCGCGCGCCGTGTCGACCGCCGCCTCCGCGAAATAGAGCCATTCGCGCACATGGCGGAGCGCGCCGGTCCCCTCGCCGCTAAGCGCTGCTTTCATCGCCCCGCATTCGGTGTGGCCGCAAATGACAAGATGCGGCACATTGAGCACTGCAAGCGCATATTCGATCGAAGCGGTCATGCCGCCAGTCGCCGTCGAATGCGGCGGCACGATATTGCCGGCGTTCCTGCAGATGAAGAGCTCGCCGGGGCCGGTCTGGGTGATCATCGCGGTTTCGATGCGCGAGTCCGAGCAAGTGATAAAGAGCGCTTCGGGCTCTTGCCCGCCGTGAAGCGTTTCGAAAAGCGCTCGCTTTTCCGGAAAGACTTCCCGCTGGAAGCGAATGACGCCGGCGGCGAATTTCGGGATCGGCATCGGAGCTCCTTTGAGGAAGGCTGCAGGCGATGGCGGAGGCGGTTTTTTGCCCGAGGCCAAGATTTAAGGCAAGCGCGGCCGCGCCTCCGGCGTAGGCCAGGCTCCGAGCATGGCGGCGTGCGATTGCCGCACGCTCTGGGAGCAGATAGGGTCGGGTGGTCCAGTGGGGACGGTCACGAAAAGGGGGATCTATTTATGAGGAACGTTATTCTCGCGGCGGGGGTCGGAGCGCTCGCAATCGGTCTGGCTGGGGGCGCCGTTGCGCAGACATCCAACTCGCTGGCGACGATGCCGGGATTGCGTTCAACGCTTCCTGGATTCGATCTCGCGAGCCTCGCCGCGATCGCGCAAGAATTAGGCTTTCAAGCCGAGACGATCAGCAATGACGACGGCAGCGCCGATCTCAAGATCACGACGCCGAACGGCCCCATATTCGCGCATCCGACCGTCTGCGATGGCTCAACCTGCGTCGGCCTCGAACTCTACGCGTTCTTCGGGTCGGCTTCGAATGTGAGCCTCGATCAGCTTAATGAATTCAACAAGCGCCTGTTCGCAAAGGCGCTGACCGCGGGCGGTTCCGTCATCCTCAATCGCTACGAGATCGCCGATTTCGGAATCCCGAAAGGGAATGTCGCCGCGAACTTGACGAATTTCAAGGCGATCGCCAACGACTTCTATGATTTCCTGAGCGGCGCCGGCAGCGCGTCTGCAAAGATCGAGACGCCGCCCGCCGGCGCTGAAAAGAAGCCGGCGATCGAAACGGCGTATTCGGAAGAAGCCGCTAATTTCGAAAAGCATGTGAGATCGATAATCGCCGCGGGCAAGGCGGAAAATTTCGGCAAATAGGCGCGGGCGCGATCAAGCCGGCAACGCATAACCTTTGAACCGCTTCCGGAGCTCGGTCTTCAGGACCTTGCCGGTCGCGCCGAGCGGCAATTCCTTGACGAATTCGACGGCGTCGGGCCAGGCGATCTTGTCGAGCCGGGCCTTCACAAACTCTTTGATGTCGTCCTTTGTCGGCTCGGCGCCGTCGCGTTTGACGATGATGAGAAGAGGTCGCTCCTGCCATCTGGGATGCGACACGCCGATGACCGCGGCGTTAGCGACGGCGGGGTGAAGAAGCGCCGCATTTTCGATGTCGAGCGAAGAGACCCATTCGCCGCCCGTCTTGATGACGTCCTTTGCGCGGTCCGTGATCTGAAGATACCCATCCTTGTCGATCGTCGCGATGTCGCCGGTGTCAAACCAGCCATCGACCGTCAAGGTCGGCTTCCCGGCCTTGTAATAGGCGCCGATAATCCATGGGCCTCTCACCTGCAGGCGCCCATCCGTCTCGCCGTCATGCGGCAGAATTTCTCCCGCGTCGTTGACGATGCGCATGTCGACAAACGGCATGGCGCGCCCGGCCTTCAGCTGGTAGGGCATGCGTTCTGCTTGCGGCAGATCGAGAATATCAGACGGCAGCGCATTGACCGTGCCGAGCGGACTCATTTCAGTCATGCCCCAGCCCTGCTGAAGCTCGACCCCGTATCGCTCGAAGCCTTTAACGAGCGCCTCGGGAAGCGCCGCGCCGCCGCACAGGCCTTTCTTCAAATAGCGAAGGTCTTTGCCGTGCTTTTCGACATGCTGCAGGAGGCTGAGCCACACGGTCGGCACGCCAGCGGCGTAGGTCACTTTCTCGGCGTCGAGCAATTCGAAAATGCTCTCGCCATCGAGTTTCGGACCCGGCAGCACCTGCTTCACGCCGACCATCATGCAGGTATAGGGCGTGTTCCACGCGTTGACGTGGAACATCGGCACGATCGGCAAGAGCACGTCGCCTTCGCGGCAGCCGAGCGCAATGGGCAAGCCCGCGGCGAAGGATTGGATGACGATCGCGCGATGGCTGTAAAGGACGCCTTTCGGCCCGCCGGTCGTACCCGACGTGTAGCACATCGCAACGGCGGTATTCTCGTCGAAATCGGGCCAGTCGAGACTTTCGGCCCCTTCGGCAATGAAGTTTTCATAGACGTGAAGCTCGCCGCCGATATCGGGCGCGTGCGCTCGGTCGCAAAGCGCAAAGTAGGCCTTGACCGTCTTTAACTGCGGGCGAAGGGCGGCGATGAGCGGCGCAAAGGTCGAATCGAAAAAAAGATAATCGTCTTCGGCGTGGTTGATGACGAAGGCGGCGTTGTCCGGCCCAAGGCGCGGATTGACCGTGTGCAGCACCGCGCCGATCCCGCCGACGGCGTAATACATTTCAAACTGGCGATAGGTGTTCCAGCCGATCACGCCGACGCGGTCGCCGCTCTTCACGCCGAGCGCAATGAGCGCGTTCGCGAGCTGGCAGATGCGCTTATAGGAATCGGCGACCGTATAGCGGTGGATCGGCCCTTCGACCGTCCGCGTGACGATTTCCGTATGGCGAAAATTTCGGACCGCGTGCTTCAGAATCTCGGTCGTCAGCAGGGGTCGGTCCATCATCAGACCGCGCATCCTCTTCTCCCTGAGAGCAGCCTCTATCCGGCTTTTCGGGCGACTATCTGGAATCTCTCGGGCGACGTCAAACACTCGCGGCGCCGTCTTGCGTACGGCCCCGCGCCCGCTATCGTCGCCGCCATGACAGAATCAACGCCAGCGGCGCTTGCAGGCGTCAAAGTGCTCGACCTCTCCCGCGTCCTCGCCGGTCCCTGGGCGAGCCAGCTTCTTGCTGATCTCGGCGCCGAGGTGATCAAGGTCGAGCGCCCGGGGGCCGGGGACGACACGCGCCATTGGGGCCCGCCCTTCCTCAAGAACGCCGCGGGCGAGACGACGGACGCCGCCTATTTCCTCGCCGCGAACCGCAACAAGCGTTCGCTCGCCCTCGATATCGCGCGGCCTGAAGGCGCAAGCATCGTACGGCGCCTCGCCGAACGAGCCGACATCCTCATCGAAAATTTCAAAGTCGGCGGGCTGAAGAAATACGGCCTCGACTACGCTTCGCTCGCGAAGGTCAATCCGCGGCTCGTCTATTGTTCGATCACCGGCTTTGGACAAACGGGGCCTTACGCCTCGCGCCCGGGCTATGACTATATGATCCAGGCGATGGGCGGGCTCATGTCGATCACCGGCCAGCCTGACGGCGCGCCGGGCGGCGAACCGATGAAGGTCGGCGTCGCGGTCGCTGACCTTTTCTCCGGGATGTATGCGGCGAGCGCCATCTTGGCGGCGTTGCGCCACGCCGAGCGCACCGGCGGAGGACAGCATATCGATGTTGCGCTCTTCGACTGCCAGATCGCTATGCTCGCCAATCAGGCCTCCAACTATCTTGTATCTGGAGAGGCGCCGACGCGGCTCGGCAACGCCCATCCGAATATCGCGCCCTATCAGGTTTTCGAAACTGCGGACGGCTATATCGTCGTCGCTGTCGGCAATGACGGCCAGTTTGCTGCGTATTCTCAGGCGATCGGCGAGCCCGCTCTCGCCGAGGACGCGCGGTTCAAAACTAATCGCCGCCGCGTCGACAATCGCATCGATCTCATTGCACGCCTCGTCCCGATCATGAAGAGAAAATCGAGCCGGGATTGGCTCGCCGCGCTCGAGACTGCGGGCGTTCCGGCCGGCCCCATCAATGCGATCGACGCCGTCTTTGCTGATCCCCAGACGAAGGCGCGCGAGATGACGATCGCCCCTCGCCGGCCTGATGCGCCCGCGGTTCGCTGCGTCCCGCACCCGGTCAAATATTCAAAGACGCCCGCAAGGACGGACGGCGCGCCCCCAACTCTTGGTCAGGATACGGACGACATTCTGTCCGAATTCGGATTTGACGTCGACGAAATCGCGGCCCTCAGGACGAAAGGCGCGATCAGCTAGCTCTCGAGCCCGTCCGCCCCAGAATGGGATCGCCCCGATCGATCAAACCTATTTCTGCGAACTTCTCGATCATCGCCGCCCTGTCGAAGGGCTTCAGCATGTGATGCGCCGCGCCCGCCGCTTTCGCGAGGACGAATTGCTGCGGATCGTTTTCTGTCGCACACAGGATGATTGCTGGGCGCGACTCCGGAGCGAGCGCGCCGACGCCGCGCAGAAAATCGAGCGCGCCCATGGATGGCAAGTCCCAATCTAAAAGGACAGCGTCGGGCTTTTCCGCGCGGCAGATCTCGATGGCTTCCGGCGCGCTCCCCGCCTCACAGGTCTTAATGCCGAGATCGGCGACGATGCGGACCGCGACCTGACGGACCAGCGACGAATCTTCAACGACGAGACAGGATTTCATAGCCGAATTCCTCTTGCGGCGAAGAAATCGGCGCCGCCTTTCCTGGAACGCGGCTAGTCTCGCGGCTATCGGTTAGTTCAGGGTTAACGCGCAAGGGCGAGCGCGGGCGTTTTCGCGAAGGTCGCCCGCATCACGACCCGGCCGTCCTCGATCGCCGCATCAACGCCGCCGCCCGCGTCGCGCGCCAGGAGCCCCGCCATATAGGCGGGCGCGAATTTGGGCTTCAAGTCCGCGCATTCGCCCGCGAGCGCGCGCGTAAATTCTTCGTTCAAAAGGACGCGCGCGCCTTCGGCCACAATCTCGAACGCTGCGTCGCGACCGGTGATCGTCACCGCGCCGCCGCGCGGCGCGCAGTCGGCCGCAGCATAGCCGAGGATCAGGAGGACCTTGACCTTATCCTTGGCGGCGAGCCCCGGCGGAACGCGCCAGACAAGCGTCGCCTTCGTCCAGTTGAAAAGCTCGCGCAGCAACGCCTCAGCTTCTTCGGTAGGCAACTCGGCGCCGCGCCCGCCCGCCGCGCCATAAGCGACGCGCGCATATTTGAGAAGCGCAATCGCCTTGCCGCCGCCTGAGCGCACAAGATCAAGCGCCGCCTCATGCATCGCCGCGTCCATCGACGCATCGTCCAGCACTTCGAGCCCGGAGCCGATCGCCCCCACCGGATTGATGAGGTCATGACAAAGGCGCGACGCGAGAAGCGCCGAAAGCTCCAAAGGATCAAGCGCAGCAGGTTCGCCCGACATCAACACCTCATCCATCTTCGCGGGCGATTTTGCGCCCTCCGCGTTTAGACAAAATTAACGAGCCCGCCCATCAACGGAGGACGCTCCGGCTGCGGGGACAATCTTAAGCGCCGATTCGCGGGTGAGACGCGATGGGACCGGTCGACCGGCCGCCCGTCCGCCATGGCGTCGTCGGGCGCGATGAACTGGTCAAGACCTGCGCAATCATTTCAGACGGGCCGGTCGCCCGCAGCCATTCTAAGGACGTCGTCGAAGCCCTGGAGCGTTCTCGCTGAATTCCGCCCCAGGGATCCCCGATCTGCGCCGAACCAATAGTGCGCGGCTATTTTTGCTGCCAGTTTCCGTCCTGATCGCGATAGCACTGCCCGGCGGGCGCGTTGTTGATGAGTTTTTCCGCGAACAGCGCGGCCGTGTCTTCGATCGACACGCCGTTCTTTTCGGCAAGCTGGGCGTAGGCGGCCTTGCGCTGGAGATTGACCGAATCGACTTCCCGTTTCAGGTCGGTGCTCGCCTTCGCCGGCTCCTTGACGCCGAGATAGCCGTCCGTCTGCTCGCCGACAATGCATTCGGACTTTGCTTTCTCGATCGCCGGGCTCGCGGCGAGCGCAGCGCCCGCAAATCCGGCGATCGCGACGCCGACAGCTAGAGCAAGGCCCAGAATTTTCGTTCTCATCGCTCGCTCCATCGCTAGAAGATGTTAGGATTGTTGTTAATCAGGTCCGTCACTTCCTTGTCCATCTTGATACGGACTTCCTGACTGATATTGACGTTGAGGTTGACGACGATCGGCTTGTCCTCATTGCCCTGAAGCGTCACGGTCGTGCATGCGCCAAGGCTGCTCCCCGCGATTAACAGGACGAGGCCGGCCGAAAGAATGGATGCGTTCTTTCTCATTGGATCACCCGCCATTGGAAGGGGCCAGCCTGCCCGAATTCTGATCGGTTTCCAACCTGGACTTCCATTGCGGCGAAAAAGCGTCTGATTTCCGATATTTCAGTCATGTTTCTGCGTCCCTTGCCGCTGTTCTTTCTCGGCCTGTTCGATTTGCAGGCGGACGTCGCGGGTCAGATTGGCCTGCTTCAAGAGATCGAGGAAATTCGCCTGGATATTGATCCCGTATTTCACCGGCAAACGACTCGATGTTGCACCATACGGCACTTCGCCCGTCCCCTCAAAGTCGCATTTGAACTCAATCGTCCCGTCAAGCGCGCCGTTTATCGTGACGACAAGCGAGGTAAATCTGAGGTCGCGCAGAATGGAAAAGGCGACTTTCGCCTGATCGCCGGCGGCCGCGGCCGAATCGGCCGCTTGGCCCGTGTAACGGATAACGCCCGGCCCCTCGGATTTTAAGACGCCGTTGACGATGCGCGCCTTGCCATCTTCGAAAACAATGGGGAGTTCGCCGCCAAGCTTGCCTTCGCCGGATAGCCCCTCAACATGCACGAAATCTAGAATCTCCTTAAGCTGAACATCTGCGGCCTTGAGCTTCGTCGTCGCCGTCGCGCCGGTGAAGGCGAGAATGCTGTCATAGGCGCCGATTTTGCCGCCGAACCAGGGGAAGGATGCGTCGATGATGCGCATCGTGTCGTCCCCGGGAAGATCGAAATGGGCGACGCCATTTTGGAGCTGCAGGGCGTCGAGATCGATGAGCCGAACTTTCAGCATTTGCGGGCCGTCGCTCTTCAACGGGGAAAGGCTCGACAGCTTCAGCTCGCCTTCAAGACCCTCCGTCTTCGTAACGGCGCGCGTCGGGCCCTGGAACGACAAGTTCCGAAGCGCGAAATCGCCCGATGAACGAAAGTCCTTCGGCCGCGGCCCCCAGATAAAGCGCGCCTCGGCCGACGCCGCGCCGTCCGACCGCGCTATGATTCCCTTAAGCGCAGGAATGAGCGCGGTGATTTTCAGACCGTTCGGATCGAATTTGAGATCGCCCGTCTTGAAATCGACCTCGCCTCTGCCGGTTGCGAGGGCGTGCCGGCCGGCCCCCGCGCCGAGCGGCTCGCCTTTCGGAGATTTGGCGGTGAAATCGAAATCGAGTCGCCCTCCGGCAAGGCGCGCCTTGCCGGCCGCGAGGATCGGAGCGATCTGCACAGGGCTCGCATTTTGAGCGATCGTCAGCGCGGCGAGCGCTGCATCGCCTTGAAGACCCGCTTCGTCGGCGCGAAGCGAGAACGACCCGTCCGAATTCGACGCGACAATCGCCTTATTGACGATGACGCGGCCGCCATTGATCAATCCGCGCACCGTCGTTTGATCGGCGTTCGAGGTTGCTTTGAATTCGATCCCGGGCGGCGCTCCATTGAATGTGGTTTCGCCGAGCCGGTAGCGAATATCTTTAGCGGTCAGCACGCCGTCGACTTGGGTCTCCGCGCGCTCCTTCCAGCCGACGCTGACAAGCGGACCCGCGCCGCCGCAGAGCCTTGCGCCGTCGAGGGCCCCGGATACAGCCTGGTCCTCTGCGCTTATGTCGGCTCGGCCAAGCGCGATGCATTTGTCGCCGGTCGTTGAGACGTCGACGGATTTCGCGCTGAAATCGCTGACAAGACGAAGGCTCGCGCCAAGGGGCGCATTATTGATCCGGTAGCCGCCGAGTTTCGCCGAACGAACCGTCGTGGCGATCTCGAGTTCGGCGTCGGCGTGGGTTTCATTGACCCCGCCGCTTGCCGAAAATTTCGTTGCAGCGAGCGAAAGATTGGCGCCGGCGCGGGCGCCGAGATCGCCCGACGTCTCAAAGGTCCAGGCGCCGGACTCCTCGCTCCGCGCCGAAAGGCGCACGTCGCCGGAAACGAGCGGACCCGAGAGGGCCGCCGCCAGACTGAAATTCCGCACTGCGGGCGAACGTTCGAAAATTGGCGCGCCCCCCAAAGCGCCGATGACGATTGCATCGCCCCTGTCGGAGGCCAGCTTGAGAGGCGCGCCGTTGACCAACTCGACGCGAACGCCGCCATGATTGAGCGCGACGGTACCCCCGCCGCCGGCGGCAAGCGTCTTGATCGGAGCGCCGCCGAAGGTCGCCGGATCGAGCGCGACTGAAAGCTCGGGGCTCGACGCGACCGGAATCTCCGTAAGCTGAAGATCGAGCCGTCCGTTTCCTTCAAGCGCGTCGACGCCTTTTGTGAGCGCCTCGCGCCAGTCCCGCGCCTCGCCCTTAAATGAAAGCTTTGCGCCGTTCGCGGCCCCGATCGGCGCCCAGAGGTCGCCCGCCGCTTCGCCATCCGCCGCGGCCGAGCCGTCCGAGTTGAATTTGACGGCGGTGCGAAGCGCCGCATTTCGCGCGCCATAGGCGCCGAACGCGATCGCATTCGTCTGCGCCTCCAGCGTGAAGTCGCCGCCGTCTTTCGGAGAAAAGCCGCCGCTGAAACTCCCCGTCGCCTCGCCTTCCGGCGCACGGATCGACAGCGCGACCGTCAAAGATCTCGCGCTCTCGATC
>OBLQ010000955.1_pt1 | contig 10908 bp, 6 predicted proteins | sample 1519881 | NCBI WGS metagenome assembly OBLQ01 (sample SAMN01911456, study PRJEB22533) | soil metagenome | biome: Soil | place: Malaysia | collected 2012-04-30 | depth DG_metagenome m | reverse complement strand
CCTATCCGGGCAAGCTTGGCGTCATCGAGGAAGGCGCGTATGCCGACCTGCTGCTCGTAGACGGCAACCCGCTCACGAGCATCGACGTTATCGGCGACCCGGCAAAGAACTTCGCCCTGATCATGAAGGACGGGAAGATCTACAAGAACACGGTCAAATGATCGCCGGAAGTGGAAAACACATGAGACACATGTCGCTGAACAGACTGCTCGTAAAGACCCATTCACTGTAAACTGCTCTTTCATGCACTCGCTCGACAACCCCACCTGGGCGGCTTTGACGAGGTGTCAGTCACACTGGGCACAGATTGAAGGCATGGCGCGACGCTTCCCCGCCGACGTCTGTGTGCATGGGGCATTTGCCGGCCCGACCCCGGAAGCTTGGCAAAATCTGGCGCACCTTGCCAACCGGCCCGTGGGAATCCTCTCTCTGCAGCCGCTGGAAATTCCGCCAGGCTGGACCGTAACTCGCAAAGTTGAGCTGTATGAGATGGTGCAGGAATCTCCCGGTGGTGAGCCGGCACAGCCCGGCCAGGATATACAAATCGTCTCCCTTACTGCGGACGATCTTCCACAAATGTCAGCTCTTTATGAAGTTACGCGCCCGGGACGCAGCCTTTCCCCGCGGCTGCACGAATTGGGAGGATTTATCGGGATCAGGCGCGAAGGCTGCGTCGTGGCCATGGCCTGCCTCAGGTTGCACTTCCACGGTTATCGCGAAATCTCGACCATCGGCACCCTGCCCGGATACACCGGGCGCGGCTACGCTACCGCGCTGGCCGTTGAACTGGCCCGGCGCATTCGCGCCGCCGGCGAGACACCCTTTCTCACCGTGCGTACGGAGAATGCACGCGCCATCGCCATCTACCGGCGGCTGGGGTTCCGTGAACGCACGGTGCTGCACTCCACCACGTTGCGCCACCCATGATGCCATGGTTCAAGCAAAATAATGGTTCAAGCAGAATAGAGGACGCAGCCTGGGCGTAGCTGCGACGATGATCGAAGCTGCCAGTGGACGGTGAGACTTGTTTAAGAAAATTCGCGTCGCAATTCTGAAAATCCCTCGCGGCAAAGTGTCGACCTATGGCGCAGTCGCGCGGGCCGCGGGCTTTCCCCGCGCGGCGCGGCAAGTGGTGTGGGCGCTGCGGCAATCGCATGGATTGCCGTGGCACCGTGTGGTGGCCGCGGGTGGAAGGATTGCTCTGCCCGGCGAACAGGGCTTCGAGCAGCGCATGCGCCTGGAAGCCGAAGGCGTGAGGTTCAACGGGAGCAGAGTGCGGATGCAGGAGTGCGAGTTTGTTTTTCCGGCGAAGAAAAGGTCCGGCACGAAAAGACGCAAATAAACCCAAATTGCTTCGCGTTATCCGCGACCCCTTCTTTTCCTTTTCGAATTTACGCCGCCGCCACCGGCGCCATCGACCTCTGCGCCGCCTGGTGTATGAACTTCTTCATCACGTTCGCCCACATCACCTTCTTACGCAGCGCGCTTTCCTTGCCATGGCGTCCCTGGGCGAACATGCCCAGCAGGGCCTTCATCTTGAGCACGCGCAGAATGGCTGATTCGGACTGGGTGATTCCATAAGCATCCAGGAAGTTTTCCTGGATCTGGGAAGTAATGGCGCGATTGCAGAACGGGTACTTTTCCAGGGCTTCCACCGAGGCCAGGAAGAGCGCAAGGTCTTCAAAGGAATTGCCCCGGCGCCGCATGCGGGCAAAATCGCAAAAAGCCACGCCGTTGTCCGTTACGACTACGTTGAGCGGAGTAAAGTCGCCAAGTACGGCGGAACTGGGCAGGGACTTCCGGGTCCGGGCAAGCACGTTGCGCGTCCCGGTGAGAATCACCTGGATGGAGTTCTCGTCGAGCCCTTCCTGCAGGCAGCTCTGGCAGAGCTTTTCCAGTTCGGCGATCAGAGCGGCGCCGTCAAACGGCTCAGGCATGTCAGCCGTGGCCTTGTGGAATGACCGGAGCCAGTCGCCCGAGCGGCGGGCCACCAGGGCGATGCTGCCGTTGTCGGCGAAACCCGGCAGCAGCGCGGCCTTCATGATGATGGACTGCAACGGAAGACCGGCGATCTTTTCCGTGACCACGGCGCCAAGTTCGCTGTAATCCCCAATGGGATGCGGCACACCAATCAGCTTCTTCCGGGCCAGGGTGTGGTGAACATGCAGCAGATTTGCGTTTTCCTGCTGTGCCAGCCCCCGGGCATTGCCTCCGCACTTGCTGGCGCGGTAGATCTTGATCGCAATCCGCTGGCTGCCCTGGGAAAAATCCGCGCACGCGTCATAGATGAAATGGTCGTTCCGGGGCGTGTGGCCAACGACTCGTAAACTCCTGAATTCGCCCAGCCCCGAAAAATGCCGGGCAGCGCTTTCCTGAAGATCAACAAGGACCTGCTCTAATGCCGACTCTGCCATTCCCACTCCTGAATTTGATGTTTATTCGCGTTTCCAGGAAAACGCCTGTGGAGGTTGTCCGCAATTCAACAAGACAAATTGAATGTTGCATATTCAGTGTTGCAGTTTTACTGCCAACAGGCATGATTGAGCGCGTGCGTTAAGTGCAAGAGAAACAGAGGTTTATAAGAATATAAACATGCTTCCAGGATTCCAGATGGTACGCAGATACCGATATTCGGCAGACCTGCGGGTAATATGCGCCCGACTTCGTCAAGAGAATTAAGAAACCTTAGTTCCCTGCCAAAGCTCGTGGAGCATGACAACCCTGTATGTTCTTAGTAGTACAGGTATTTTCTCCACTTGAGATCAGACCGGCCGATCATCCGCATGATGTGGCGGCTGGTGTGGAGCGTAAACGGGCGCGGCTCCTTGAGCAGTTTCATATCGGTCTCAGACAGCAGGTGGTTGCCTTTCCTGCGATTGCAGGGATGGCAGCAGGCCACCAGGTTCTCCCAGGTGGAAGATCCGCCTCGGGAACGCGGCACCACGTGGTCCAGGGTGAGTTCGCCGGAAGAGAGCAAGATGCCGCAGTACTGGCAGGTATTGCGGTCTCGCAGCAGGATGTTCTTGCGCGAAAGGGCGCGGGTCTGATGTGGAATGCGGCGGTATTCAAGCAGCCGGATGACCGAAGGCACGCGCATGGCGATGCGGGCAGCGTGCAGGAAGTGCCCGTTTTCCTCCTCGGGCATGGCCAGCCCTTTCAGCACCAGCACGATGGCCCGGCGGGCGGCACAGATATTGATGGGCTCGTAGGAGGCGTTCAGCACCAGCACCGGAGTCTGCATGAGCAGGCTTTTCCGGGGCGCCGTCGGCTCCTGCGGCGTATCAGGATGATGACGTTTGCTTCGTCCCGCGTTCCTCTCATGCATGGCCTTGTGTACCTCCCGCGGAAGCGGCGGCGGCCAGAGTAAGTCCGGCTCCTACTTCTTTGGTGGCCCTGGCAACGGTAGCCACAAAAACCTCCGCGGCGCCCGCGCGCAGAAGCATGCGGGCGCATTCCCCGGCCGTGGTTCCGGTGGTCATCACGTCGTCGATGACCAGGACCGTGCGTCCGCGAACCCGATCCGGCCTCGTCACTGCAAAAGCACCGCGCACATTGGCCCGCCGCTGATGGCGTGTCAGCCCGGTTTGCGACGCAGTTTCACGCCGTCTGACCAGAGAAGTGGTATCCAGTTGGATGCTTCTTCCCCGCCCGGAGCGCACAAAAGATCGCGCAATCTCCTCCGCTTGATTGAACCCGCGCATGCGCCTTTTGCCCGCCCACAGCGGCACGGGAACCACCAAGAGCGAATCAGGCAGAGCCAGCTTGCCGGCAGCTTCAGCAAGAAGACCGGCCAGCACCGGTGCAGCCGGCCTGACCTGGTGATACTTGAATAGATGAAGAAGATCGCGAAGCACGCCTTCGTAAGGGCCGTAAGCCACGGCACGACGGAAAGGCGGAGCAGCGCGGCGGCACAGTCCGCACAACGGCCCGGCTTCGCCTTCAAAGTGATGTCCGAATAGCTTCTCGCCACAGCTGCTGCACAGCATGCCGTCGAGCGCTGCAATCTTCTGTAAACATGGCCGGCAAACGGGAAGCGTGGAAATCGTGGTGAGCGGGGACTTGCAGACGCGGCAATCGCCGGGAAGCAGGACAGAGAACAGGCTCTCAGCCGCGGACTGGAATGCCCTTCGGGCCCGGCCTAGGTCACTACTACTGAAGACGACCTCCTGATTACTGCTGGCAGGATTCTTGACCAAGTATAACCTAAGATGTCCGCTACCGCACGGCATGGCTACGGACCTTTCCGATTCCGCCGATCCCCGCGGCTACGGCCGCCTGGGGCGTTTCCCGGCGCCTCAGGATTTGTAATGCTGCCCCCGTTGTGCTAACTTGCAGCGATTTCAACAATAGCCCAAAAGGGAGGCGCTTGTGGCGGAGACAGCGGAAGCCATGGAAAGTACTGCAGCGGCAGGCAAATTTCAACCGTATGTGCGGCCGGACGAGGTCCGGCCCGAATTTACTCTTCGGGCCATCTTCTTCGGCGGATTGTTCGGGATCCTGTTTGGCGCGGTGACGGTCTACGTGGGCTTGCGCGCCGGCTTAACGGTTTCGGCGTCCATCCCGATCGCCGTGCTCTCCATCAGCGTTCTGCGCGCGCTGGGCAAGGCCAGCATTCTGGAGAACAACATCGTGCAGACCACCGGCTCAGCGGGCGAATCGGTGGCCGGCGGCGTCATCTTCACTCTGCCTGCGCTGATCTTCCTGGGCTTCCCCCTGGAATACTCGCGCGTCTTTCTGCTGGCCTTCATCGGCGGATGGCTGGGCGTGCTCTTCATGATCCCGCTGCGGCGACAGTTGATTGTCAAAGAACATGGCAACCTGCTCTATCCGGAAGGTACGGCCTGCGCTGACGTGCTGATTGCCGGCGACAAAGGCGGTTCTTTTGCCGGCCGCGTCTTTGCCGGACTGGGCCTGGGCGCGCTCTACACGCTGTTCCAGAATGAATTCATGTTCTCGGTGTGGCCCGCCACGCCGACCTACACCCCCAAATGGTTTCCGGGTTCGTCGATCAGCGCCAATACGACTTCTGAATATCTCGGCGTGGGCTATATCATTGGGCCGCGGATTGCCGGAATCATCGTCGCCGGCAGCGTCTTCGCATGGCTGGTGGTGATGCCGGCCATCAAATTCTTCGGCTCACATGTGCCCGGCGCGATCTTCCCCGGAACCATTCCTATTGCGGACATGACACCCGACCAACTCTATGGCGCCTATATCCGGCCCATGGGCGCCGGCGCCGTGGCGGCCGCCGGACTGATCACCCTGCTGCGTACCATACCCACCATCGTCGGCGCACTGCGCGCGGGGATGAAAGACCTGGCTGCGGGCGCCGCCGGGGCCGCTGGACAGCGCCGCACAGACAGAGACATCAACCTGAAGTGGGCCTTGCTGGGCTCGGGCGTGTTGCTGCTCATCATGTGGGCCCTGCTCACATGGTTCCCGGTCAAGCACGCGGAAACGTACGGCCTGAACAACCTTCTTGCCGCAGCCCTGGTGGTGGTTTTCGGCTTCCTGTTTGTGACCGTATCCTCGCGCATCACCGGGTTGATCGGCAGTTCATCCAATCCGATCTCCGGAATGACCATCGCCACGCTCATGGCAACGTGCGCCATGTTCCTGGTGATGGGCTGGACGGCAACGGCGTTCGCCGCCCTGGCCATCACCATCGGCGGCGTGGTCTGCATTGCTTCGGCCAACGCAGGCAATACATCGCAAGACCTGAAAACAGGTTTCCTGGTCGGGGCCACCCCGTCAAGGCAACAGCTTGCCCTGATGGCAGGAGTCACTGTCTCCGTATTCGCCATTGGCCTCACAGTGAATTTGATGAACAGCGGGTTGCAGGAGTTCCGTCCGGCGAACATCCCAGTGGACATCAACAATCTGCCCGTGGGCGTAACGCAATATTCGGGTAACTTTGACCGCCAGACCGTCCCGGTCAATATCGGTACGGGGCCGGCAGGCAGCGCAACAGAGAAACTGCAAGACGAGTCAGTCCAGGGGATGACGCTGTACACCGCGATTAATTCATCCGCAGTCCCCAACGGCTACTACTTCTATAACCCGCAGAGCGGGAAATTTGAGATCCGGTGGATCCAGGGCATCGGAAGTCCGCGAGCTGCCGCGCCGCAGGCGCAATTGATGGCTACCGTCATCAACGGCATCCTCCAGCGCCGCCTTCCCTGGGGACTGATTATGCTGGGCGTTTTCCTGGTCATCGGCGTGGAGTTGCTGGGCGTTCGCTCACTGTCATTCGCCGTGGGCTTTTATCTTTCAATTGCTACTACGCTGGCCATCTTCGCTGGCGGCGTTGTGCGCTGGGTAGTGGAATACAGCGCCAAGAAGGCCGGAGAGAAAGTGGAAGAGAGCGAGGTAAGTCCCGGCGCGCTCTATTCCAGCGGCCTGATCGCGGCCGGTGGCATTGTGGGCCTGGCGGGAATGGTGATCAATGTCATGGAGTCCAAACACTGGATACCTGAGCATGCCATCTCCTGGGGCCAGAAGATCCCTGCGCTGGCCAACAGCAATGTGCTCTCGGTCATCATGTTTGGCCTGCTGGCGTTCTCCTTGTATCACTTTGCCAGAAAGCCGTTGGGAGGGGAGAAGAAGTAGCTATTTCCGAAGCGCGGAACGTGGTGGAGGCCTCCCGCACCAATTAATCCGCGCAGAAACAATGTGGCCCAGCCGAAAACGGTTGGGCCTTTCCTTTTGCGGACAGACTGGACTGCCCGGTCGCAAGGGGTAGCCGACTTGTCAAGGGAGCAGGCTGCGACTTTCGATTCGCCTCAATTAACACTTGGAGCGCAGAAAAATTGGGGGCCGTTTGACCGGCCCCCATTTGTTCAAATACGTGAGTCCTAGAACTTGATCTTCGCGACCAATCCTATCGTGCGGGAATGACTCGAGAAGACCGTTTTGGGATTCAGGAATCCGGGGTCAGCGGGATTCAGATATGAACTTCTGGCTGCCCCGGTTGTATTGCCGAATGATTGAACGTCGTTGATCAAACCAGCAATGTATTGTGGGTGATTGAAGAAGTTCTGGAAGTTGGCGCCGAACTCCACATTGACGCCTTCCCTGACGCTGAACCGTTTCAAAAGGCTCAAATCGACGTTGTCAATGGGCGGCAGCTGAACAGTGTTTCGACCAGCGGTTGCAAGAGCGCCAAGCTGCGCGGCAATGTACTGTGCGTTGCCGTTTGTCGCCAGGTAGCCGACAAGAAAGGGGCGAGACGCGCTGCTGCCGCAAGTAACCCCGACCGGAAGCGCGCTCGTGCACAGGGCCGTAACGCCGCTACCCGTTCCCGCCGCGCCATTCGGATTAAAGATGGCGCGGTCGCCGGCGGTGTCGCCGTTCAGGTTAGTGTCAACCCCGCTCTGGACGTCACCCCATTCGCCCGTTTCGTACGTGTAAATGGGAGTGAACTGCCAGTTTCCAACCAGGTTCTTCATGAACCAGTTCCCTTCCTTGAACCAGGGAGCATCGTAAACGGCCGCAAAGGTAAAGCGGTGACGATGATCCAGGGCCGAGTTCGACCGGTCTGCATCCAGGTTCTGGAAGTCCTGCCCGCGGCGAGGAGTGATCACGGTGGTGAAGAAGTCAGCCGTGCTGTTGTCAATGTTCTTGCTGAAGGTGTAGGCGCCCTGGAACTGCAGCCCATTGGTAAAGCGGCGATTCACCTGCAACGAGAGCCCGTGGTAGATGGAACTGCCGAGGGGCGTGAATTGCGTAATTGTGCTCGTAAATCCTGCCTGTTGGAATGGGGCAAGGATCGGCGAACCATTGTTGCTGGCCAACAACGATGCCAGGGAAACGGTTGAAGCATCAAGCGTTGCCTGGGTCGGGGCGGTCAGGTAGGTGGGCAGGAATTGCGTTGGAGTCACCCTGGGACCCTTGTTGATTTGTTGCTGCACATTCAAGTGGTAGCCGTGCGTTCCCACATACCGGACTTCAACTGAGTAAGCCTTGCCGAAAGCTCGCTGGACTCCTAAAGTCCACTGGATGGCGGTAGGCAGCTTAATATCCTCGACCACATGGTTTGAAGTGGCGGCGCGGGCAGCAGCCGGGTCCGTAAAGGTGGTTAGGCCGCTTCCACCGGGCGGAATACCGCCATTGGCCAGGAAATTAGGCGTGGGATTTGTCACGTCAACGTCAATGGTGGAACCAAACTGCGGCGGCAGCGACAGGACGCCGATGTTGTCAAACAGCACATCGTAGCCCATGCTGATTCCCCCGCGAATCACCATTTTTTGGTCCGTCCCGGGCGTATAGGCGAAACCGACGCGAGGCGCAAACGCGTTCTTGGGATAATGCGGCTCCCCGAACGTCAGGACGCCAGGGACATCGGCAATCTGGTTCAGCGTCTGGAGGCGCTCCGTAGAAGGGACCGTGGTGTATTCATAGCGCAGGCCCAGGTTCAAGCTCAGGTTGCGGCGGATTTTCCAGTTATCGTTGGCAAACCAGTAAAAACCAATCTGGTCACCGTAATAGTTGCTGTTTCCGGTACTGCGCTCTCCCAGATCGTCGGGACTGAAGTCAAGCACGAAAAGGTCGAGATGCTTGTAGTCATAGTCGCCCCGCGAGCGCTGCGTGAACTGTTGCGGAGAGATGTACTTGCGGAATTCGGTCCCAAACTTGAAGTTGTGATTTCCCCTGGTCCAGGAGACGTTATCGATCAACTGATACGTGTTCTGGATCCCAAACTGCGGGCCGTTCGGGTCCGGACCGATTTGCAGGTTCAATTCCGCGATCTGTATGTTGGGGAAAGAATCGAGGCCAGGGAACGAAAAATTTCCCGTGTCGTTGATGGACGTTCTGCGGTGGAACCCCAGACGGAACTCGTTGAGCACCGCAGGTGAAAAAGTGTGGACCTCCTGGATGGTGGCAAAATGGTTGACCGTGGGCAGGTCCGTGAAGAACACGGGAAGCTCCGCGGCGATATTGATCGCATTTCGCTGGTTATAGATATCTCTCAGAGTCAGGCGATCTTGAGAATTGAAATCATAATCGCCGGAGATCACGAGCGCCTTGGTATTGACAAAGTTCGGCGGCGACAGAGGAAGCACCCCTACTTCAACGGGGGTACCGCTGACTGAGATCGGATTGGGGCAAGTCGCCAGGGTCGCCGGATCACATGGAGCCGGGGCCGCCGGGACGAATTGCTGCATCACGCCAAGGTTGGTAGCTGAGACCCCGGGAACGGCGGCTAGTGTTGCATAGCCTGCCGCAGTTGGAGTGAATACTGCCCCAGCAGGCGGGAATGCCTGCCCAACGGGATTGTACTCATAGTTTACGAAGAAGAACGCTTTGTTCTTGAGAATGGGGCCACCAATCTGCCCGCCGAAACGATTATTGTCAAAGCGGGGGTTCGTTGGAGTTTCACCAGGAGCGAACTGGCGGGCGACCGTGGCGTCAACAGCATCCAAGTTCCGGTTTTTCAGGTACTCATAAACCATGCCGTGAAAGTTGTTGGTGCCGCTCTTCACAACCTGGTTAAATTGTCCGCCGTTGGAGTGGCCAAATTCAGGGCTGAACACATTTTCCAGAACCGTGAACTCCTGCACTGCGTCATTTGGCAGAATCAACGCCGGACCGGTAACCGACTTGTTGTTATTGTCCACACCATCAATGGTGAAGTTGTTGTTGCGAGGACGCTGGCCACCCACGGAAGGCCCGGAACCGGCGCCAGTACCGCCGCCACTGGCTACGCCCGGCTGCAATAGAGAGAGGTTCAGCACGCCTGAAGCTCCCGCGGCCACCGTCGGATAGTCCTGCAACTTGGTATCGTAGGTGGTTCCCAACTGCGAGGTAGTGGTATCGATGGTGGGCGCAGCGCTCGTGACTTCCACAGTCACGCTCACCTCGCCGACCTCCATTTGCATGCGGGCGGTGGCTGTTTTATTCAACTCAACCGGGAAATTCTTCACAACGGTGGACTTGAAGCCTTTTGCCGTGGCCGTGAGCGTGTAATCGCCGACCGGCAGGTTGATGAACCGGAACTCGCCGCTGGCGTTGCTTGTAGTCGTAAAGTTCTTATTCGTATCAACGTGGGTGGCAACCACCTTTGCGTTGGGGATGACGCTGTTGGTTTTATCGACAACCGTTCCGGCGATGTCGCCGGTTGTTGCCTGGGGAAAAGCTGTCGCGGAGAACAGAACCAAACTTGTTATCAGTAACAAAAAGGTAGCTATCCTTCCGCAGCCAATGAAGTTGGGCCGCAGATTCATCTTTGTTCTCTCCTTTCAAAGCTTTCAAAATACGCGTAACCACATGACAACTATGCCGTGCTTTTCAACTGTTGGCCGGCATCTTGCATTACACGTTCCAAAGAGCCGCTGATTGTAAACCAGAGACTTGCGTTACCAAGAGTAGAAAAAATACTGGTTTCCGTAGCAGCAAAAGTGTGTTTGTTCTGATTTCCATATTCACGGCTATCCCTGGATCGATTCCGGCAGAAATTGCTACACTCACGCCCTATGGTGAAGGAAGCCGTAGCCGCCGTGCGTCAACGCATCGCAGCCGCCTCAATGCGGGTCGGGAGGAACCCCGCCGAAATCATCCTTATGGCAGTGAGCAAAACAGTCGAGCCGGAACGCATCCGCCAGGCGTATGCGGCCGGCATGCGCGTGTTTGGCGAGAACCGCGTTCAGGAGTTCGCGGAAAAGGCGCCGCATCTTGCTGAACTCAAGGATGCCCAATGGCATCTGATAGGCAACCTGCAGAGCAACAAAGCCAGAAAGGCAGCCGAACTCTTCGATGCCGTCGACGCCGTCGATTCCCTGCGGCTGGCTGAAAAACTCAATCAGGCGGCAGAGCAGGCAGGCAAAATCCTGCCGGTGCTGATTGAGATAAAAGTCGGCACGGAAGAGACGAAGCACGGCATTCCTCTGGATTCTCCGGAGCTGGAAAACC
>OBLQ010000954.1_pt1 | contig 10913 bp, 7 predicted proteins | sample 1519881 | NCBI WGS metagenome assembly OBLQ01 (sample SAMN01911456, study PRJEB22533) | soil metagenome | biome: Soil | place: Malaysia | collected 2012-04-30 | depth DG_metagenome m | reverse complement strand
TTCTCATCAGGGTGTAAGTCTCCTTCTTTAAGGATTCGGTCTCGCTTGCAGGCGATACCAACTTACACCCCCCTCCCTTTTACACACTCAAATTTACATCACCCGCGCGAAAACTCGCTGCTGGCACAGATGTTGATTTCTATAATCTGGGATCGGGGAGGTTAATGGGGTTAGAACGCCATCGTGGTAGAGGCGCCTTGCTCTTTCTCGTCACGGTGGCCGCACTGGGCTTGTTGGAATGAATACCAGCAGGAGCGTCTCGCCCCGCGAGATTCCCCCGATTTATCCGGTCGCCACCCGCTGTGCCCCCCAAGTGGCGCAATACACGTCCCGTAATAGAACTATGGTTCCAGAACTTTTAGTCCTTGACCTTGCCGCTGCGAAGAGGATACTGTATTCTCCGCCGTCAGGGGCAGCTAGAGTTCCCCCTGACCCGAAGGATGTGGGACGCACACTCGTTCATTCCTACAATCCTCCTTCAGTTCGTCCGAGTCCTCTGCCTCAAAAATTCCTCGAGCGGCTCCGGAAACCAGATTCAGAGAGGTGTAAATACTTATGTGTATTCGGGGAAACGTGCATGTTTCCGGCCGTCGAGTTGTTGCCGTCGCCTTAACTCTCTTTACATTATATGCACTTACAATCCTCCCTGCCTCTGCGCAGGCCACGAGCGGTAAAGTCGGGGTTCAAAATAATGAATCGAGCGCGAAGGGGACACCCGTAGCTCTGCAGAGAGGCCGAAGGTCAAACGACTCAGAGGGCGCTGTGACGCGCGTGGCAGTCGACACCGGCGGCGCGTTGCCTGGCGTGACAAGAAGAGTCCGCGAGGAAAGAATCCCTCTCAGCTTTGAGCCCAACCAGGGACAGACGGACAGCAGAGTTTCCTTTATGGCGCGAGGTTTCGGCTACGCGCTCTTTTTGACACCCCACGAGGCCGTGCTCAAGTTGAAGGCACCAGCGGGGAAGCAGACGCCGATTGTGCGGATGAAGCTCGAGGGAAGCAGTCCGGAAGGGCGCCGGCTGGCCGGCCTGGACGAGCTTCCCGGCCGGAGCAACTATCTCCTTGGCCGGGATGCGTCCAAATGGCACACAGGCATTCCGACTTACGGCAAGGTGATTGAGCGCGAAGTCTACCCGGGCATCAACCTTGTCTATTACGGCCGCCAGCGGCAGCTTGAGTATGATTTTGTCACCGCCCCCGGCGCTGACGTGAACGCCATACGGCTCCAGGTTGACGGCGCGCGCAAGCTGAGTTTGGATTCCGAAGGGAACCTCGTGTTAGACGTTCCTGGCGGAGAATTGTCATTCCTCAAACCGGTGGCGTACCAGCAGATCGGCAGCGGGCGCCGGCCGGTGGAAGCCGGTTATGTGGTTGTCGGCGAGAATGAGGTAGCATTCCGCGTGGGGCAATATGACCGGGCAAAGCCGCTGGTGATCGATCCCATTCTGGCATATTCGACGTACCTGGGCGGCACCAACATTGACGGCGCCAACGCCATCGCCGTGCTTTCGAGCGATGGGACGGCGTTTGTGACCGGCGGAACGTTTTCGACCGATTTTCCCACGGAACATCCTCTGCAACCCAACGCGGGAGGATCAAATGATTTCCCGACCGACGCCTTTGTGGCCAAGCTGAGCGCCGACGGTGGCACGGTTCTTTATTCCACCTACCTCGGCGGCAGCAGAGAGGATGAGGGGAACGGCATCGCCGTCGATTCGCTCGGCGCCGCCTATGTCACCGGCACGACCATTTCCGACGATTTCCCTGTCACGCCCGGTTCGTTTGACCCCAATTGCCCGCCCGACGGCCAGTGCGGCAAGTCCGTATACACGAACGGTCTCATCAACTCCGCGGGTTTCCTGAGCAAACTGAATCCGGCGGGCTCGGGGCTGGTTTATTCAACCTATCTCGGAGGGACCGGGAACACCCGTGGCCAGGCTGTGGGGGTGGATAACGATCAGAATGCCTACGTAACCGGTTCGACGCAAGCGGCAGATTTTCCTTTCATCGTTCCGCAGTGTCTGACCTTTACCCCGCCCCAGAACGCGTTTCTGCTGAAGCTCGATTCAACAGGCTCAACGGCATTGTACTCGGGGACGATTGGCGGCTCGGTTCAGGACAACGGGCTCGGAATTGCCCTGGACGGGAGTGGAAACACCTCGATCACCGGCATTACCTACTCGCCGGATTTTCTCACGACGGCATCAGCTCATCAGGCAACCTATGGGGGTGCCGGTGATGCGTTCGTCACCACCGTCAACACCAATTTGTGCGGCGCGGGACCAGGATCGATCGTCTATTCGACCTATCAGGGTGGCAGCGGCCTGGATCAGGCCAATGCCGTTGCCGTGGATAGCGCAGGGCGGGTCTACGTAACAGGTTTGACGAAGTCACTGGATTTTTCGACCTCACCCACGGGTTACCAACCCTCCTGCAAGCTCAACGGCCAGGGAGGATGCGATGGCGATGCCTTTGTCGTCAAGTTTAACCCCAGCCAGTCGGGATCCGCATCCGGCGTGTTTTCCACACTGCTCGGCGGCACAGGCGGCGACAGCGGAAACTCCATAGCTGTTGACACGAACGGCAATGTTTATGTAACCGGGTCCACGAACTCGACTGACTTTCCGGTGAGCACGGCGGTGTTTCAATCCACCTACGGCGGCGGCAACTCTGACGCTTTCGTCACCGAGCTGAACCCGACCGGAACAGCGCTGGTGTACTCAACCTATCTTGGAGGATCGAACACCGAGTCGGGCAACGGCATCGCCGTGGATACCCTGGGCGCGGCCTACGTGGCAGGGCAAACCTGCTCAACCGATTTCCCGCTTTCGAATCCGGCCCAAATTACCCCGGGCGGCAACTGCGATGCTTTCATTTCCAAGGTGATTGTTTCCGCCGGAATTGCGCTCAGCCCGTCCGGCCTCACCTTTGCGCCCCAGCTTGTCAATACAACCAGCGCGCCAAAAGCCATCACTCTCGACAATGGTGATGATGCGCTGACGATCACGAGCATCACGATATCCGGGGCCAACGCCGGTGATTTCGCCCAGACAAACGACTGCGGCACGTCGCAGCCGGCAGGCGGCAAGTGCACTATTTCGGTAACCTTTACACCGGCGGCCTCAGGCACCCGAACCGCAGCCATCAGCATCGTTGACAGCGCTCCGGGCAGCCCGCACGTGGCGACCCTGAGCGGCACTGGAAATCCCACCGGGATCCTGACGTTGTCTCCCACCAGCCTCGCGTTCGGCAACGAGAATGTGGGCAGCACGTCATCTGCTCAGTCCATCCAGGTGACGAACACCGGAAACGCGGCGCTCACGATTTCCAGCATCGTGGCCAGCGGCGATTACTCGGAAACCGATAATTGCACCAAAGCGCCGCTGCAGCCGACAACCAACTGCACCATTCAGGTCACTTTCAAGCCGAGCGTCTCCGGTTCGAGCACCGGAGCACTGACCATCACCGACGACGCGCCGGGCAGCCCGCAGGAGGTTTTGCTGACGGGTAACGGCGTGCTGGCGGACTTCTCGATCTCGACTTCGACGCCTTCCGAGACGACGAATGCGGGGACGCCGGCGCAGTTCAGTGTGACGGTCACGCCGAACGACGGGTTTTCAAACCCGGTTTCACTGGGCTGCCAGCTGCCAGCGGCGCTTACCGACACCACCTGTACCATTTCCCCGGCCTCGGTAACTCCGGACGGTACGAATCCCGTGCAGGCTACGTTGACGGTGACAACTACGGCCCGTACCGTGGCCCCGCCGGGACCGCTGAATGTCAACTGGCCGTTCCCCCATGTTCCTCTCCCGATCGCCGCGCTTGCGACGATGCTCGGAATGGCGTTGTTGGCTCTCCTGGCGAAACGGCGGAAAATCCTGCTGGGCTTTGGCGTCGTGGCACTCTCGGCCGCGATGTGCGTCGGTTGCGGCAGCGGGAAGTCGTTTGGAGGGTCTGGAACTGGCACTGGAACCACAACCGGCAAAGGAACGCCGGCCGGAACCTACACGGTGAGTATCAACGGTACCTCGGGGAACGTTACCCGCGGCACTACAGTTCAACTGACCGTGAACTGAGGCGCATCCCGGTCAATCATTGAACGGACAGCCAGAACAACAGGAACCAGGTCCCGCCGGCTACGGATTCCGTGGCCGGTAGGGTCCAGCATATTGAGGAGGAGATTAAATGCGAAAGTTTAGTTTGTTTATGATGGTCTGGGTGTTTCTCGGCGCCACAGCCATGGCGCAGAACGCTCCCAAATTTGAGGTCTTTGGCGGATACTCGCATCTTCTCGGCGATATTAGCCACACTAGCTTTAACCTGGATGGAGGTGAAGGCGCAGCAGTCCAGAACGTAAATAACTGGTTCGGCGGCATGCTTGATTTCGGCGTCCATTGGGGCACACGCAATGGTTACAACACCAACTCGCAGCAGATCATGTACGGCCCCGTGTTTTCATACCGTAAGCTCTCAGCCTTCACTCCCGCCGCCCACGTCCTGTTGGGAGCCGTGAGGGGCAGCCAGGGTTTTGCAGGCATTCCAAGCGCCGCCACCACCTTTGGAGCAGCTTTCGGCGGCAGCGTTGACATCAAAATCAGCAAAATGCTCTCCTTCCGAGTAATCCAGGGCGACCTCATCGTTACTGACTTCATGAAGGAGCACCAGGAAAGCCTTCGGGTGTCAAGCGGCCTTGTTTTCACCTTCGGCAGTACGCGGTGATTCACAAGTAGGCAGTGATCGGTGCTCGACGTCGTGGCACCAGCCCGGGACAGGATCGGAAACCAGGGATTTTGTCCGCCAGGCCCCAGTCGCCAGGGCACGGTTCGCATGCCGCGATGCTCGGGGACGTGGCGCCGGCCTAACCATGGCCGAACGTATGATTGAGCGACTGGTCTCGCTTTGAAAAAGAAAAGGGGGGCAGCCAGAATATGCCATCATGGCCCCGCTCTGCGCGGTCGAAAAGAGATGTCGCGGAACCTGGCCACCAACGATAGGCGAGCCCATAGCCAAGATCGACAAAACTTCGGCCAGTTTCTCTCTTGACGGAGCCGACTACATTATCCATGCATCACCTGCGTGATTTGTCTTCCACTTTGTCAACTTGCCGGGCCCGTAACACAAAAGTTTGGAATGCTTTTCGCCGCATATCACATGGCCGTTCTTTATCTTCGGGCTTCTCTTTCAATGAATAAACAATTTCGAGCTGCCCGCATCTCACACTTGGTTGACACACTGAAATGGGCTTTGATACGCTGACATTTTGCAGGTGAAGACTTTCCGGAAGCCCGCCAGATGTGAGGATAGGTTACCAGGCTTCGGAGGTATCGACCGGCGGGAGGGCCAACATGAAACAATACTCTAAGGCCTGTGCGGCAGCCACTTGTGCGTTTGCTCTCTCACTGGCGTTGACGGGAACAGCGCGCCTGTTCGGGCAGGACCTTGAAAGGGTAGGTCCCATCCCGTCCCCGACCGCAACAGACACCCGGGCGAAACAAACCCAGCCCGCAACGCAGGACTCCGCCACCACCGGGAGCAGCGTCCCGTCGGATTACGTGATCGGACCCGAAGATGTGCTACAGATAAAGGTCTTCGATGTCTCAGACCTCGATCAAACCGTGCGTGTCGCCAATGACGGAACCATTGCCCTGCCGCTGCTTGGCCGCATTGTGGCCTCGGGATTAACCGCTGACCAGTTGCGCGACCGCCTGGAAAAGGCCCTGGGAAAAAACCTTCTTCAGAACCCGCATGTCAGCGTTTTCGTCCAGCAGTTTCAGGCGCGCCCCGTCTCCGTGGTGGGCGCGGTTGAAAAACCCGGACTATACCAGATCATCGGGCCACGCAACCTTGTCGAAATGCTTTCGCTGGCGGGAGGACTGGCCAAGCGAAACTCGGCTGCGGCTGGCAAGACCGTTTATGTCACCAGGCCCGCGGGCTTCAAGAACCTGAATGTCGTCCCCGGCATGAAGGAGCTCGCGCCCGATAAGATTGCCATCGATCTGAAAGCGCTGCTCTACACCCAGGCGGATGGGTTGAACATCCCGATCGAGGCTCGGGATATTATTGCAGTCTCCAAAGCAGACGTCATTTACGTTGCCGGCAGCGGCGTGCGGAAGCCGGGAGGTTTTCTGCTGGAAGACCGGGACTCGGTGACAGTTGTCCAGGCGCTGGCTTTGGCAGAAGGGCTGGCTCCGAATGCAGCCAAGCGCCGGGCCCGCATCATTCATACAAAGCCCGACGGCTCCCCAGTGGAAACCTATATTGATGTTGAAAAAATTATCAACGATAAGGCCCCCGATCCTGTTCTGGCCGCCAATGACATCCTGTATGTCCCGACCAGCACAGGGAAGGCCGTGGCGAAGAAGACGGCGCAGGCAATCGTCCAAACCGTCAGCGGATTTGTGATCTGGCACTATTAAATGGAACTGGATTGATGGATTGAACCTCGAGGCCGGGTGGTGAGTTCATTTCCAGGTTCCGCTCACGTAAATCCATTGTAGCTTGCAGTTAGCCGGTCAGGCATTGTGCAATCCCCACGTCGGGGCAACTATGAGCAGGACGGCGCCGATTCCCGGCAAAATTGTGCACAATGTATGAAAGTTTGTTCCTTAAAACGCTCGCAGATTTGCCCGATATGTTCCTTAGAAGAGACACTTGTGAGGCATGCCAAAGGGGAATTTTCCCGCCAAGTTATAGAACAGACTGATTATCAAGCTGTCAGCAATCAATTTGATACGGAACGGAACCGTAGTTGCATGATAACTCTGCGCCGGTAAGGGAGGGGGGCCCTACAAGCCTGGACGACCGGACCAGATAATTCAAGTGGGGACAATAAAATAATGGCGCAGGAAAGAGCGCCACAAATCAACCTGTTGTCGCACGAATCCCGTCGCGAGGCGCTTCGGGGTGGTCTGTCTATCCTGTTCAGCAGGATGCCATCCCAGAAAAAGCTGTCCGCCAACGGCCAAAACGGCAACGGGGCAAATTTCAAACCACCTCAAATCAATCTACTAGCACATGAGCCTCGCCGTAAGGTCCTGACTCGCGGGCTGGCAACCTTGCTTCGCAAGTACCCTGTGGCCCCGGCTATCCTTCAACAGGGCATTTCCACGAATGGGCACCGAATTCCGGGATTCAAACTTCTGTCTTACGAATCACGGCGGCAGGCGATCCGCGGTGGATTCAAGTCCCTGTTTTTGAAAGACCCGCCACCTCAGCCCTTGATTGTGGGCCAGCAGGAGGTCGGAGTAAAAGAAGGCCCGAAGTTAACCGCCTTCCTCACCTCGTGCCTGATGCATTTTTCGATTGTCTTTTTCCTTCTCGAGGTGCCGTTCTTTTTCCTGATGCCGCGCTCGTCTCAGAACTTCCGTTTGCCTCAAATCGTTTATGAGTTCCACGAGATTGAGTTGCCAAGGGACCTCCCTTCTGTGAAACCGCCAGGACCTGGCGGCCAGCCGGGAAGAGGCACGCATCCGGAGAAAGCTCCGGCGCGGGGCAGCAGCGCTTTCCACCACAGCGCGACGGTGGTCTCGAATCCGCCCAACCCCGACAATAATTTCCAGACAATCATTCAGCCGCACATCAATCCGGCGCAAAAACTCGACATCAAGCTCAAGCTCCGGCTGCCCAACGTGGTGCTTGGCGGAACATTGCCGGTCCCTGGACCGCCGGCTCCGCCGCCCCCGCCGCCTCCGATGAAGCTTACGGCGCCGCCCGCCCTGAAATCTTTGACCATTCCTAAGACGACGGTCGTTTCCGTGAAGCCACCGGACCTGACCATTCCGGCCTCCGACATGCCCAACATGCCGGCGATCCCGGTTCCGCCACCGCCACTGCCGCCACTGCAGCAGCGAAAGGACGCGCCCAAGAACCTGGATCTTACGGCCATTGCAACGCAGGGTATGCAGGCCACATCAAACGGGTCTGTAACCAGCCTGTTGTCGCTCAGCCTGAATCCCGGTCCACCAACCGAGAAGCTGAGTATCCCCGCTGGTAACCGTTACGGCGCTTTCACCATCTCCCCTGAGGGCAACCACCCCGGATCGCCTTACGGCGATGCCGGCGGCAGCGAAACGGGCGGCTCGGGTGGCCCCGGCGGTGGTGGCGATGCCAGCACAGGCGTGGGATCAGGCACCAATGGTGGAGGTGGCGGCGGCCCCGGCGCGAATGGACTGGCTGTTTCGACAACTGGTAATGCCGGCGCCGCAGGTGCGGTCGACGGTGGAACCCTGTCGTCGGCCAGCGTGGCAAAACTGGTTTTCCCAATTCTCCGCGCTCCGCTGAAGAACCGCTTCGCGATGGTTGTGACCGCCGGGCCGCAGGGTGGCGGCGGACTGCATGTCTTTGGAGTCCTCAAGGGAGGAAAGATCTATACCATCTTTCTGCCGATGCCGCAGAGGAACTGGATTCTTCAATACTCCCAGGTTGACGGTACCAGCGCCCCGCAAAAAGCCCAAAGAAACGGCGTCGCACTTCAGGTGGATTTTGGCATCGTCCCACCAGCCGTTGAAAACCGCTTCGATTTTCATCGTCCCACGCTGACCGCCGAGCAAAAGCAGAAAATGATAATCCTGCACGGATTCATCGGTGCCGACGGCTCGGTAGAAAAACTGACGGTTTACCGTGGAGTTGAAAACCTGGCCGACCAGGCCGCCCAGGCTGCGTTTGAAAAGTGGAAGTTCCAGCCTGCCGTCCGGAACGGCAAGCCGATACCCATCGAAATACTCCTGGGCATTCCGCTCAGCTAACCACTGCCCGCACCCTACCCAGCCTCGCAACCTGTCCTTCAGGCATTCAACTGCCTTGTTCTCGGCACCATCTGAAATTCTATGCTGTTGGGGTCACGGCCGACTTTCATTTTTGTGAATGCCAATTCCACTGAGGCCAGTCGATCTATCGTAAAAACCCTTCCAGGTTAGTTCGAATGTTGTTATCTACCTTATTGAATTCGCATATGTTATAGATTTTACAGGCTAATTCAATCTTGCCTTGACATACGGCCACGATTTCCCTAGAATGTGAATAGTAATTCACATTGGAGACCCTGATGGCACTCGAAAAACTTGATACGGAAATTAGAAGAGAACAGATTGTGGAGGCAGCCATGGGGCTGATTGCCACGCACGGTGTTCGCCGGCTCAGCATGGCTGCTCTGGCCCGCCGCGTCGGACTGGTTCCCTCCGCGCTTTACCGTCACTTTGGTAGCAAGCAGGAAATACTCCGCGCCGCGGTGCAACTGGTCGGACAAAAGGCCAGTGAGAACCTGCAAAAGGTCCGCAAACTCACGCCGAATTCCCTTGAACGCCTGCACTTGCTTCTGACGGAAATTATCAAAATGATTCGTGATTTGCAGGCCATGCCGCGCATCATGTTTTCCGAAGGAATGTCCACTGGCCACCCTGAAGACAAACGGGAAGCCTATAAAATGCTGCAGGGCGTGCTGAACCGCATTGAGGAAATCATTCGCGAAGGACAGGAGCGCGGGGAGATCCGTCCGGACCTGGACGCAAAGTCCCTTTCGGTCATGTTCTGGGGAATGATTCCTGCGTCGGTCATACTGTGGCACATCAGTGATGGCCAGTTTGACGTGACGCGGCAGGCGGAAAAATCCTGGGAGTTGTTCCGGGATGGGATTCGTGCAGGATGAATATTTTTTTCCAGACCGTGTGAACATTCGTTCACTTCGGAGGAGCAGAAATGGCGATTGAAACAGTAGGACACAAAGCTGCGTGGCTCCGGCAACACAGAAAACGATTGGTGATCGTGGCCATCATCGCGTTGGCTTGCGTTGTGGCCTTCATTTGGCTCGACGGACGCTCGCGCGACGCCAACCGGTCGATTCGTGTTTCGGGCAACATCGAAGTGACCGATGCCGAGCTGAGCTTCAAGATTCCCGGCCGCGTGGAACAACGGCTGGTGGACGAAGGACAGATGGTGTCGAAAGGCCAGACCGTGGCTCTGCTCGACAGCCGGGAACTCTCGCAGGAAGCGGGCCGCAGCAGGGCGGAGGTCGAAGCCGCCCGGGCAGCATTAGCCGAACTCAAGGCCGGATCGCGACCGGAGGAAATCGCGCAAGCGCAGGCGGCGGCAAGCCAGGCCAGAGCGCGCCTCGATGAACTTGAAGCCGGATCGCGCCCACAGGAAATTGCCGCGGCAGAGGCGGCCTATCAAAGCGCTCTTGCAGACGCCAAACGCCTGGCTGACGACTTTGACCGCTACAGCGGCCTTTACAAGAAACAGTTGGTTTCCACCCAGCAATACGAAGCGGCGCGCACGGCTTCACGGATGGCCGACGCGCGCGAGCGCCAGGCGAAAGAACAACTCGACCTGCTGAAAGAGGGTCCACGAAAGGAAGAGATTGCGCAAGCCCGCGACACGTACGCACAGGCCGAGCAGCATTACTCGCTGGTGAAGGCCGGGCCCCGGCGGGAAGATATTGAACAGGCACGTGCGCGGCTGGAGCAGGCGCGGCACTCGCTGGCGCTGGCGGAGACCCGCCTTGGCTATGCAACGCTCGCTTCCCCCATGCCGGGCGTCGTCCTCTCCAAGAGCGTCGAGCCGGGCGAGTTCGTATCTGCGGGAACCCCCGTCGTGACGGTGGCCGATCTTGAAAACATCTGGCTGCGCGCCTATGTGAATGAGACGGACCTTGGCCGCGTGAAGCTCGGCCAGCACGTGCGAGTGACCACCGACACCTACCCCGGCAAAACTTATGAAGGGAAGGTTTCCTTCATCTCATCTCAGGCAGAGTTTACTCCCAAGAGCGTTCAGACGGAGAAGGTGCGGGTGAAACTGGTTTACCGAACCAAGATTGACATCAGGAACCCCAACATGGAATTGAAGCCTGGCATGCCCGCAGACGCGGAAATCCTTGCGGGAGGCGAATAATGGACGCCATCCGGACCGAGTCCCTCACCAG
>OBLQ010000953.1_pt1 | contig 10914 bp, 6 predicted proteins | sample 1519881 | NCBI WGS metagenome assembly OBLQ01 (sample SAMN01911456, study PRJEB22533) | soil metagenome | biome: Soil | place: Malaysia | collected 2012-04-30 | depth DG_metagenome m | reverse complement strand
GTCTCGCCGGCCTTGAGCGGAATGATCTCGGCGCCCGCCAGAATTCGGTCGATCGCTGCGTTCGGCAGCACGCGGCCGAAAATCTGCCCGACCTGGCGGCGCATCGAAATCTCTTCGATGCGCCGTTTGACGCCGGGCACCGACGCCATCAATCGCAGAGTCGCATTCCGCGGAATCTCGATCAGGATCGTCGGTTCGCCCGCGCGCACCGTCGCCGTGCGGCGGCGTCCGGAAATGAGGCCGAGTTCGCCGAAGATCGATCCGCGGTCGATGGTCACGACTTTCCGTCTGTCATTCGGATCGATCTCGACGCGCACCGACCCGTCGACGATCCCGAAAATCGACGAGCCGGTGTCATTGCGCTTAACAACGATCTCCCCGGCTTTCTTGTAATGAATTGTCGAGGCGAGCATGAATTCGCGCATCTGCAAAGGCGAAACGTCGCCCAAAATCTCGACGCGGCTTCGAATATAATCGAGCCACTGATCGACCGAGCGCGAGCCAGGCAATGGCCGGAACATAGCCGCCAGGAGCGGCGTATCCGGCGGTTCGATCGTACTATTGCCGTTGATGATCTCAATGACGTCGTGGCCCTGATTCATGCAGTGCTTGATCAGCGGATAGCCGGCGAGCGCGCCGATGACATAAAGGCCGGGAACGCTCGATTCATAGTTCGGGGACAATTCGGGGAAGGCTTCTCGGTCGGGCCCGGTAAAGCGCACGCCCGCCGCCTCGACGAATTTGCGCGGCGGCGCAGCCCCAAGGCGCGCGATCACGCGGTCGCAGGCAAGGCGCGCCTCGCCGTCCTTTGCATCGATGACGGCGATCCACGGATGCTCGCCCGAGCCCCCTTTCTCAATCCGCAGCAGCTGGGCTTCCGTCAAGAAATCGAGCCGGCCGCTTTGCTCGGCTGCGTACAGAGCCTGAACGTTCGCCTCTTTCGCCCTCGGAAAGCCGTCTGCACGCTGGATGAGCGTGACGATGTTGTCTTGGTCGCGGTTCTGGACGAGCCCCAGCGCGTTTTCGATGGCCGCATCGCCGCCGCCGATGACAATGATGTTCTCGTCGAAATATTCGCCGGGATCATCGAGCTGGTACTGAATGAAGGGAAGATCGCCGCCGGGCTGCATCAGCTTGTTAGGGTTTCCCTGAACGCCAACCGCAAGAACGATGAAATCGGCTCCAATAGTTTCGCCACCCGCAAGTTCGATCGTGAATTCGCCCTTGCGCCCGCTGATCGCTTTCACTTCGGCCTTGAGGCGCACCTTGAGGCTTATGCCGGCGGCCTGCGCGTCCCAGTTGCCGATGATCGACTCGCGAGAGCCGGCCGTGAATTCGAAATCGCTCCGGAGCGGCAATTGATCCGGCGTCGCCATGATGTATTTGCCGCGCTGATATTTGTAGATTGTGTCCGAGAGGTGATCGGTCTTTTCAAGGAGGACATAGTCGATCCCGAGCTCATGGGCGCGGCCGGCGGCGCTGAGGCCGGCAGGACCTGAACCGATTATCGCAATTTTGGAGCGTTCCACGTCCGCGGCCCCCCGGCGCATCCTGGCGAGCTTAACGGGCGGCGCGGTTCATTGCCAGCCGCGCGCCCGCGATTCTCGCGCCGGCGGCCGCGCAATCGAGTGTTGCCACGCACGCCGTTATCGGCCTACGCTTCGCGGCGAAGCCGCAGGGCGTTCGGGGGGCGGACGGCGTCAGCACGCGCCACAAAATATGGCGGCCGAGAGGGGCTCAGCAAGAACATCGGGCGACGCCAGTCAGCCTACGCGTGCGAGGGAAACCGACGGAGACCATGAGCGACCAGCTGCAATACGCCTTTATTCTGCTGATCATCTTCCAGATAAAGCATTTTCTCGGCGACTTTGTTTTCCAGACGAACTGGATGGTCGCCGGAAAAGCGCGCGCCGATTTGAGCTATCTGTTCCCGCTCACGGTCCACGTACTCGTGCATGCCGTTCAGACGGCGATCATTGTTCTTATAGTCAGCCCGGCGCTTTGGGGGCTCGCAATTTTCGACTTCGCGGTCCACTTTGTCATGGACCGCATCAAATCAGGTCCCAGATATTTAGGTCGATACAATGACGTGTCGAAGTCTTCATTTTGGATCTGTCTCGGGTTTGACCAGATGGTTCATCACCTGACGCACTTCGCCATTGTTTGGTGGATTCTGCTGTACCGCGCCGCAACCTAAGCGGCCCCGCGCCGACGCGCCGGTTCAGCGCCGAATTGAGGTTGTCACCCCCCGACCAGCGAGGGTAGGCTTGGCCACGCCAGGGGCCTAGGACCGTGAGGCGTGGGGGCAGCACGTCCGGCAGCGACGCGTGATCAAGCGCTGAGGGGGCGGCCTGTGGCTGGAACGTCGACTTGCGATTTTTCGGAGACGGGCCGAAAAGCGGCGGCGAGGGGGAAAAGAAGTTATGATTTTTGCTCGCAGCGCGGCGTGTCTGACGGCGGCGCTTTTATTTTGCGGAGCGGCTATCGCGCAAGAGCCCGACAAATCAGCCGCCGAAAGCGTCGAACGCAATCTCAACAATCTCAACCAGGTTGAAGACCTCAAGGCCGCCGCAGCCGGCGCGCCGATTCCTTTCGAGGCTGTGCTCGCCGCGCCTGAGAATGTAAAGCTCAATCTCGCCTATGCGCGCCAGCGGATCGAAGCGGGCGACCTTAAAGAAGCGGCCTCGGCGCTCGACCGCGTTCTTCTCATTGATCCCAATCTTGCTGGCGCGCGCGTCATTTACGGTCTCGTGCTCTTCCGCATGCAGATGTATGACCGCGCCCGCTACGAACTCGAAAAAGCGCTTGAGGGCGAATTGTCGGCGCAGGCGCGCGCCGAAGCCAATCGCTATCTTGACAAAATCAAGCGGCTGCAAAAACGCACGCGCGGTTCGATCACGTTGACCGCGGGCGTTGAATACGATTCGAATCGCAACGAATCGCCAAGCAGCGGCAATGTGCTGTTTCGTCTTTTCAACACGCAATTCATATTGCCGGGCGAACCGCGCAATGGCGACGCCGCCTATATAACGTCAGTGCAGGCGCGCATGACGCATGATCTCGGCATGCAAAACGGCGCGACTCTTTTCGGCGAAGCCGATTATTACCGCTCCGACAAGATTGAGGTCGACAAGCTCGATCTCGATGCGGTTACGGTCGCCGGCGGCGTAACTTGGAACTGGGGCGACCTCACGATCACGCCGGAAGCGCACGCCGCCTATCTTTATCTCGAACACGATAACTATCTGAAATCTTTCGGCGGCCAGCTCGAATTGCTGCTGCATTTGCGGCCTGATCTGCGGACTTACCTCGTGCTGCGCGGCGATGACGAAATTTATATGCCGGTCCCTGATTTCCAGGCTGATATCAACCGCAACGGCCGGCGACTCACCGCCCGCGCGGGCGTCAACTGGAACATCAATCAGGAGATGCAGTTCACTGTCGAGGGCCTCGCTGAGGACAAGAACGCCGCGAAGCCCTTCGAAGCTTTCAATCGCTATGGCGCCTACGCCCAACATGTTTGGCTGCACGGGCGCGGCGCCTTCACGCTCGTCGGTCTGTGGGCGCAGCATTCGGGCTATGACGGGCCGGATCCCTTCGTCACCCTTAGAACGCGCAGCGACTGGCTTTACCGCGCGCGCGTCTCCGCCGGCGCGCCGATTTCCTGGTTTCTGCCCCATCTACAAGCGCCGAATGCGGTCAAGGACATTAATATCATCGCCCAATATGAATATGAGCGCGTCGATTCGAACATCCTCAATTACGACTACCACGCCCATAAAGTTGAACTGCTGTTGTCGAAGCGCTTTTCGTTCTAGGGGGAAATCATGCGCCGCCATTCTTCGCTTTTGAAATCGGCTCGGGGCGCGGTCTTGCTCGCCGCCGTTGGACTTTGGGCGACTGGCGCCGAGGCCTCGCGCTGTTTCGATCATGAGGAGACGGTCACGAAAGCAGGCACGACGACAGCAGTCAAAGGTCCTGATGTCGGCCTCAAAAAGGAAGCCGCCTCCGTTTTCGTTCGACCGGCCGCCGGCGTCGACCTCTTTGGCGGCGACAGCGTCAAGACTGGCGACGCTTCGATCATGCAGATCAAGCTCTGTGACTGGAGCACCTACACATTCTCGCCGAACAGCGAATCCGCGATCAACGAGTTCTATGATGCAAAGGGCGCCGAATCTCGTCGCGTCGTTAATTTCCTGCGCGGTGGAATTCACATGCTGTCGGGCAAGGATTCAGAGCCCACCACGGATGTGAAGGTCTCCGACACCGGCGTCACCATGGGCGTCAGAGGCACCGGCGTTATCGTCGTCGAACTCGACGGCGTCATCTACGCCCTGCTCGAGGGACCGGGCCTAGACAATTCCGCTCTGCAAAATCCGGGGCTCGTCGAATTCACCAACGACCAGGAGAATGAAATCCTGGCCAAGCTCTATCATCCGGGCTTCGCCGTTCGGATCAATCCGGACGGAACGGTCTCCGACCCATTTCGCCCGGACGATGCGCTGCTCAAGCGCATCTATGCCGCCTTCACGCCGCCGGTTTCACCGAACGACCCAAACAATCCGCCTTTGCCCGATCCCGGCGGCTCTTCCGAAGATCTTTCCGGCCAAGGCGCTCAAAACGGCAATGAGGGCGCAGGCTCCGCAAACAATCAGAACAATCAACAAAATCAGAACAAGGATAATTACGATCCGAACAATGTGAACACGCCGCCGCCGCCCACAATCAACGTCGGCGACATACTGCCGCTTGGCCTGCTTGATTTCTTTGCCGCGGCGCAAACGGGGTCAGGACATTTCATCGCGCTCGTCCCGGCGACCTATAAGGATGCGAGCGGCAATGTAATCGCCAATGGCGTTGCGCTGATGCAGTTCAACATCGATTTCAGCTCGCGTACCTTCGCAACCGAGCCGCTCGCCTCATTTGTGAAATTCGATTTTTCCGTAACGAATCCAGCCGATCTGACAATCCGCAATTTCACGTTCATCATTCCGCAGGAGGTTCGCGACGCCTATCTGCTGGCGGCTGAGACGAATGCCGGCTTCCCGTTCTCCACAGGGCAATCGGGACTTGCGATCTTCGGCGGCGCCAATTATCTGCCGCTCGTCCTGCGCCAGGCGGCGAATAATTCGATTACGCTCGACGCCAGCGCATCGGTTTCCGCCACTGATCCAAAGCTCGGCGCCACGACGACTGAGGCCAGCGCAAGCTTTATCCCGCTGCTGCCGGGCGACGGCGAACTCGCCTATTTCGACCTTGACCTTGGAAGAATTTTTTCGATCGCCGAACTCACAAACTTCGGCTCGAGCGGAACGACGATCCTTCATGGATTCAGCAATTCAATCATCAATACGGGTTCGCCCTTAACGCCGGCGACGGGCCTCGTTTACGGCCAGCTTCAGATCGACTTTGGCAACCGCACGATCGGCGGCGGCGATTCCTTCCTCGCCATTATGCAGTCCGCGCTCGGCGCCAATCCGGTCGGCGTCGTCCTTCTCAATCAGGCGGTCAGCTTCAATTCCGGGCTGTTCAATCTCGCCCTTTATCCGCTTGCTCAGATGACGACGAACGGCTCCCTCGTCGCCGGACAGGCGGCGGTATTCAATGCTGACGGTCTCGGCGCCGATATTGCGTCGATTATCAACACGACGACGGGCGACCATCTCTATTCGGAGCTCTTCCTCAATTCGTCCGCTGTAGTTGGCCCCGACGCCGCCCTGTCGACAATCGCCGAACTCGACGCGCTCGCCGCAACGGTCGGCTCCGGCGCGTTCCATTTCGACGGCGTGACGTCGCCTGGCTTCGCGAGTATGACGGATGCGTCCGGCGGCTTCTTTTTCGGCAATGCAACGGCGTCTATCGATATCAGTTTCGCCAACCGCACGATCGGGGGCGGCAATTCGTTTTTATCAGCGTCGGTGACAAACCCTGCGACGAACGCAACATTCAGCTTCACCGACCTCCTCAACGCCATCAGCTTCGACGCCGCGGCGGGCGGTCAGGGCGTCTTCGCCTTGGACGGTGAAGATTTCAACGGCGGAAACGGATCGTCAATTGATTCGGCTCTCTTCCTTATCCACTCGGACGACACCGGCAACGCGGCGAACACGGCGGACCTCATATTCGACTTCAACGACGGCGCGGGCGGCCATGGCGAGGGGCAAATCTTCGGCGCACCGCGCGCGCCAGGCGCAACGCCCGCTCCAATTCCCTAGGGCTCTACAAGCACTATGGCGGGGACACGGAAATTGATCGGGCCGCGCCTCGCAGGCTTTATTGGCGGCGCGCTCGCGCTCGCCCTCGTCCTGCTGCAGCCGACCTTGATGGAAGTTGCGCGCAATCGCGTGTTCGACGAATTCCAGCGCCTTGCGCCCCGCCACAACGAAAACTGGCCGGCGCGCGTCGTCGAGATTGACGAAGCCTCGCTCGCCAAATACGGCCAGTGGCCATGGCCGCGCTGGCGTCTCGCCAATCTTGTCGATCGGCTCGGCGATGCGGGCGCAGCAGCCGTCCTTCTCGACATCGTCCTTGCCGAACCGGACCGAACGAGCCCGCCCAATGTCGCGGCGAGCTGGGTTTCCTCGCCGGCGCTTCTTCCCGCCGAGGAGGCGCTTCAGGGCGCCAATCTTCTCCTCGTCGATCACGATCGCCGCCTCGCGGCGGCGCTTGCGCGAACCCCCTCGGTTCTCAATCTGACGGCAAGCGCCAACGCCGCCGAGGGGGGCTGCCTTCCTCCTCTCCCCAATTCAAAGGTCTCCGGCATGACGGCCGCGGCGCTCGCCCGCGTTGCGCCGAGCTTCCGTCAGACTGTTTCGTCTCTACCAATCCTGCGACAGGCGGCGAGCGGCGAAGGCTTTGCGCGCGTTGCGCTGAAAGAAGACGCCGTCGTCCGGAGCGCGCCGTTGATCGCGCTCGCCTGCGATGGGACGCAAATCTATCCGAGCTTTGCGCTCGAAGCCTTGAGGGTCGCCGCGCCGAAACTCGATGCGAAATTCGCTCCGCCGGCCTTTGTCGAGGCGGCGAAGAAGGGCGAATGCCACAATAACGTCACAGGCGTCGCAGGCGAGTCCGTCGCCGAGGTTCACCTGTGCGGGCTGCATATTCCAACCGCCGAAGACGGCGAGATCTGGATTCATTATTCTCCGCCGTCGAGCGTCGCCAAGCGCCGCCTCTCGGCGATCGATGCTTTTGAGGACGATCCTGAAAAGCTGAAAGCAGAAGTAGCGGGGCGCATCGTCCTTATCGGTGCATCCGCGGAAGGCCTCGAGGACGTGCAGATAACGCCCATGGGCGACAACCGCCCGGGCGCGCATATTCACGCCGAGATCATCGAACAGGTGTTGAGCGGCCAGACGCTCTATCGCGCGTGGGACTGGATGGGTGCGGCCGAGATTGCGGGCGGCGTCATCGGGGCGCTGCTCCTTATCATTATGTTGCCTTCGATGTCGGCGGCGGCCGGCACGGTCTTGTGGGCGGGACTGACGGCGGCGCTTTTCGGCGGCGCCTTCTACACCTTCAAGGATTACAACATATTGATCAATCCGGTGTCGCCGGGTCTTATTCTGTCGCTTTCCTATTTCGGGGCCTTCGTCGTTCTCTTCCAGCAAGAACAGAATGCGCGCCGCTTCATTCGCGGCGTCTTCGGCAAATTCCTCTCGCCGCTCGTCGTTGAGCGCCTTGAAAAAGATCCTTCCCTTTTGAACCTAGAAGGCGAGTCGCGCGAGATCACCGCCTTTTTCTCCGATATCCGCTCCTTTACGACGATCTCGGAGCAACTGACGCCGCAACAAGTGACGATGATGCTCAATCAATACTTCACGCCGATGACGCGCATCGTCACCGAGAACAAAGGTCTCGTCGACAAATATATCGGCGACGGCCTTGCGGCGATGTGGAACGCGCCGCTCGACATCGATAATCACCCGTCGCATGCCTGCCGCGCGGCGCTCGCCATGGTCGAAGCCTTGAAAAGCTTGAACGCCCGCTGGGCCGCCGACAAGTCATTGCCGTTGCCGGAGATTCGCATCGGCATCGGTCTTCACACCGGTATGGCGCGCGTCGGCAATTTCGGCTCGGAGGATCATCTGCAATATTCAATGCTCGGCGACATGGTGAACCTCGCCTCGCGTCTTGAATCGATGACGAAGAATTTCCGTGTGCCGATAATCATTTCCTCCGAAACGCGGGCGAGAACGCCGGACTTCGCGGCCGTGCCGCTCGGCGCGATCACCGTCAAGGGGCGCACCGACGCAACCGAAATATTTGCGCTCGTCGGCGACGAAACGGTCGCGAGATCGAAGGCTTTCCAGCGGCTTCATGACGAATTCACGGCCGGCGTCGTCGCGCTTGACGAGAGCCGCTTGGGCGACGCCGTTCAGCATTTCGAGGCCTGCCGGACAGGCGAGATGTTCGGGCTCGAAGCGGCGATCGACATGTTCCTCGACGAGGCGCGCAAGGGCGCGTAGCGCGGCGGACTTTGCAGGCGTAAGCTCGCCGCCATGACGATCCCCGCCATGCGCGCCATGCGCCTTGAGGCGCCCCGCGCTCCCCTTTTGCTCCGCGACCTTCCCATCCCCTCGCCGGGCCCCGGTGAGATCCTTATCCGCGTTTCGGCCTGCGCCGTCTGCCGCACCGATCTTCACGTCGTCGCCGGCGAGCTTGCGCGCCCGAAGCTGCCGCTCATTCCCGGTCATGAAATCATCGGCCGCGTCGCAGCGCGCGGGGTCGGCGCCGACGCCTTCGGGATTGGCGCGCGGGTCGGCGTTCCGTGGCTCGGATTTACATGCGGCGCATGCAAATATTGCCGCGAGGGCCGCGAGAATCTCTGCGCGAAGGCGCTCTTCACCGGCTATACGCGCGACGGCGGCTTCGCCGATTACGCCGTCGCCGACGAACGCTACGCCTTTCCCATTCCAGACGTTTATGACGACGTCGGCGCAGCGCCATTGATGTGCGCGGGGTTGATCGGCTATCGCGCGTTGCGGATGGCGGGCGATGCAAAGCGGCTCGGTCTTTATGGGTTCGGCGCGGCGGCGCACATCGTCGCCCAAATCGCCGTCCATCGGGGCCGCGAAGTTTACGCCTTCACACGCCGCGGCGACCGAAAGTCGCAGGATTTTGCTCGTGCGCTCGGCGCAAGCTGGGCGGGATCGAGCGAGGAGCCGGCGCCGGCGAAGCTCGATGCAGCGATCGTCTTCGCGCCGGTCGGCGCGCTAATTCCGGCCGCGCTCCGCGCCGTCGATAAGGCGGGCGTCGTCGTCTGCGCGGGCATCCATATGAGCGACATTCCCTCCTTCCCCTATGACATTCTCTGGGAAGAGCGCGTCGTCCGCTCGGTCGCCAATCTGACGCGTCAGGATGGCGAGGAATTCCTTAAACTCGCGCCGCTGGCGAAGGTGACGACGACAACCCATCGCTATCCATTGGAGCGGGCCAATGAAGCGCTCGACGATCTTCGCGCCGGGCGTTTCGACGGCGCCGCGGTCCTCGTCATGCACGGTTGAGCGGTCGGTAGCGAGGCCGCGCAAAATGCCCTAGAAGCAGGGACGCAAAAACAGAAGAACATAAGGGCGGGAACGGGATGGAGCGGCGGAAATTCCTTGCCGGCGGGGCGCTTGGCGCAGCCGGGCTTGCGGCCTCAGCCTGCGATTGCGGGCAATATGCGAAGACCGTAACGGGTCCCCTCGCTTCGCACGAGACGCGCGAACTCAAAATGGTGACGACCTGGCCGAAGGACTTCCCCGGTCTCGGCGCAATGGCCGAACGCGTTGCGCAATATATCACCGAAATGAGCGGCGGGACGATGCGCGTCAAGATCTACGCCGCAGGCGAACTCGTCGGCGCCTTCGACGCATTCGACGCCGTCTCGACTGGCGCCGCCGATCTTTATCACGGCGCGGAGTATTATTGGGTCGGCAAGTCGAAGGTCTATTCCTTCTTCACCGCCGTTCCCTTCGGCATGACCAATATCGAGATCATGTCGTGGACGGAATTCGGCGGCGGCCAGGAATTGTGGGACGAGCTTTCGGCGAAGTTCAACATCAAGCCCTTCGCCGCGGGCAATAGCGGCCATCAACCCTTCGGTTGGTACAAGAAGCCGATCAATTCGCTCGAAGACATGAAAGGCCTCAAGATCCGCATGCCGGGCATTGGCGGAGAGGTTCTGCGGCGAATCGGCTCAGCGGCTGTCAACATTCCGGGCGGCGAGATTTATCAAGCGCTGCAATCGGGCGCGATCGACGGCACTGAATGGGTTGGCCCCTGGAATGACCTCGCCTTCGGCTTTTACCGCGAGGCCAAATATTATTATTGGCCGGGCTTTCATGAACCCGGCTCGCAGCTCTCGACCGGCGTCAATCTAAAGCTATGGAACAGTCTGACGCTGCAAGAGAAAGCAATCGTCAAAGGGGCCTGCTGGATCGCCAACAATCTCTCGCTCGCCGAATATGAGCATTTCAACGCCATCGCGCTTGACGAACTGACGGCGAAGCATGGCGTCGAGCTTCGAAAGCTCCCAGACGACGTGCTGGCGGCGCTCGCCCGCGAAACGAAGAATGTTCTCGAAGAGATCGCGGCGGAAGACGAGCTTTCAAAGCGAATCTATGAAAGCTTCCGCGAGTCGCTGAAGCTCTCGCAGGAATGGAGCCGCATCGGCGACGAGGCTTTCCTCGCCGCGCGGCGTCAGCTCTTTTCGCTGTGATGCGCGCATGCTGACGACCTTTGGCGACATTCTGAACTGGCTTGCCGCGGGCCTTGTCTTTCCGCTCATGCTGCTGCCGCTCGCCGCGATGGCGAGGACGAAGAACGCGGTCCTTGGAACGGCGGTCTGGGCCGGCCTCGTCGGCGGCGTCGCCGGGGCCGGCGCGCTCTTCATCATGCTTGCCCCGCGACTTGCGGCCGGGGCGCCCTCCGCGC
>OBLQ010000952.1_pt1 | contig 10914 bp, 10 predicted proteins | sample 1519881 | NCBI WGS metagenome assembly OBLQ01 (sample SAMN01911456, study PRJEB22533) | soil metagenome | biome: Soil | place: Malaysia | collected 2012-04-30 | depth DG_metagenome m | reverse complement strand
CGATCGGCCGGGCCCGCGCGCCGCCCGCCTCGGCGAAATGCTGCGCGTCGATCACGCCGGCGAATACGGCGCCGTGCAGATCTACAAGGGCCAGCGCGCCGTCTTCGAAAACATTCCGCACAAGGATAGAACGGCGCAGGCAATCGCAGCCATGGAGGCGGGCGAGATCGCCCATCTCGAGGCGTTCGACAGGCTTCTCGCAGAACGGCGCGTGCGCCCGACTTTGTTTTCGCCAGTCTGGAACGCCGCCGGTTTTGCGCTGGGCGCCGCGACGGCGCTGATCGGCGAGAGGGCGGCCATGGCCTGCACCGAGGCGGTCGAAGAGGTCATCGAGCGTCATTACGCCGGCCAGGCCGATGAACTCGCCGCCGCCGAGCCGGCGCTCGCCGAGACCGTTCTGCGCTTTCGCGATGACGAGCTCGGGCACAAGCAAACCGCCGAAGATCATGGCGCGCGCGAGGCCGTCTTCTATCCCTTGCTCAAGACGTTCATTCAGGCCGGGTGCCGCCTCGCCATCCGTCTTTCGGAAAAAATCTGACGCTTTATAGGGCGAGCCTGTCGACGAGCGCCCCAAGCGCTAGCAAGGCGGCGAGGCCGCCGCCATAGGCGAAGGCGTAATAGGCGCCGAGCCCCAGGACCGCGCTCGCAAAGGCGCCGTTCGCGGCGAGCGCGCGCCACGGGATCAGACCAAGGGGAAGCGAAAGCGGCGCGCTCTTGTCATCTCTTTTTCTATCGCGCCAACGGTTGATGCCGGCTTTGATCCGCCGCGCCGCCTTCGCGGCGACGAAAAAAATCGGGATCTGGAGGACGACGAAAATTACCGCATCCTGGAAAAACGCAGGCGGCCAATGGGGCGCGAAACCGACAGCATGATCGCCGGCGACGGCGAGTTTGCTGGCGATCATCGTCCCGACATTGTCGAGGCCTTTGTCGCGCGCCGCCGCATAGGCGCCGAATACGCTCCCTGCCGCACGGGAAAGAAACGCCGCAAAGGTTGTTGGGGCGGCGGCGCGAAGGAGCGAACCGAAAACGACGACGCTCGCGCAAAAATGCAGCGCCTTTGCCGCCGACGCAATCATCCTCATCCGGTCACCACCACCCCGCCCCGCCTCATCCTAAAGACGCGCCGGCAAGAAGCAACGGGGAGGCATGCGGCGATGGCGGAAAATTCGCCGCGGACGGGAAACTGCGCGGGAGCATCGCCCTGGCCGGCGGCGCCGAGCCCATCTCGCCGCGCGCCGGACGCCGTTACTCCTGATACAGACGAGTGCGCCCGGAGGCGCCGACGTCTGCAATTTCGCTTTCGCGCGCCGATGAAAGATCGCGTCGGCCGCGGATCGAAGGGCGGTTCGCGCTTCGCGGAAGTGCGGCGCCCTCAGTTCCGTCATTTGGCGTCAGCAGATGAGCCGCGCCTCGGATGCGTTGGGAGAGCAAACGCCGTTGTGATGATGCATTTTTGCATTCAGCGCTCATATGGGCTTTAGTGTCGGTCCTGAAGACCGCCATGCGGCGGATTTTTCTTTCCCCGGCCATGCTGGAGGCGCGATATGCCAAGCGCTCAGGCCATTGCAGCGTCCGGAAAGCAGGCGGCTCGCGAGCGCTTCGCGCGCGTAAGGCTGCGCACGCTCGAGCTCGCCGCGCCATTGACGCCCGAAGATCAGACCACGCAATCCATGCCCGACGCCAGTCCGACCAAATGGCATCTGGCGCATACAAGCTGGTTTTTCGAGACGTTCGTTCTCTCTCCTTACGCGACGGATTACGCGATTTTTGACCCAGCTTTCGGCTATCTCTTCAACTCCTATTACGAAGCGATGGGCGCGCGTTATCCCCGCCCGGCGCGCGGGATGCTTTCGCGGCCCTCGCTCGAAACGATCGGCGCCTACCGCGCGCATGTTGATAACGCCGTTCAATCGCTCGCCGATCGAGCCGACGCGCCGCTGTGGGAGAAGGTTGCGCCGCTGATCGAGCTCGGCCTCCATCACGAGCAGCAGCATCAAGAATTGCTGTTGATGGATGTAAAGCACCTCTTTTCACTGAACCCGCTGCAGCCGAGTTATGGCGCCTTTCCCCCGGCGATCGTACGCAAGGCTCCTCAGTTTGAGTGGATTTCCTTCGAGGGCGGCCTGCATGAAATCGGGCATGACGGCCGCGGTTTTGCGTTCGATAATGAGAGCCCGCGCCACAAAGTCTGGCTCGAACCTTTCCGCCTCGCGGGCCGGCTCGCGACCAACGCCGAATATCAGGCTTTCATTGCAGACGGCGGCTTTCATCGCCCGACGCTCTGGCTTTCGGACGGATGGGCGGCGGTCGAGGCCGAGAATTGGACGGCGCCGCTCTATTGGTCGCGCGAGGAAAGCGGCGATTGGCGGATCTTCACCCTCGCCGGCCCGCAACCAATCAATCCCGCTGCGCCCGTCTGCCATCTGAGCTATTACGAAGCGGACGCCTTTGCGCGCTGGTCGGGAAAGCGCCTTCCGAGAGAGGCCGAGTGGGAGCGCGCGTCCGAAATCGCGCTTGTCGCCGGCGATTTCGCCGAGACCGGCTATCTTCATCCGCGGCCCGCAAAAAGCGACGGCCTCGCCCAAATGCTCGGCGACGCTTGGGAATGGACGCAAAGTCCCTATGTCGCCTATCCCGGCTTTAGACCCGGCGCCGGCGCGGTCGGCGAATATAACGGCAAATTTATGGTCAATCAGTTTGTGCTGCGCGGCGGCTCGGCGGCGACGCCAGCCGATCATATTCGCGCCACCTATCGCAATTTCTTTCCGCCCGCAGCGCGCTGGGCGTTTTCTGGAGTGAGGCTTGCTGATGACCTCTGAACGCCGGCGCCTTCGCGCGCACGATTGCGACTATGCGTTCCGCAGCCATCTTGGCGCGCAGGAGAGTTTCCGCGACGCCGTTTTGAAGGGCATGGGCGCGCCGCAAAAGTCGATTCCGTGCCGATTTCTCTATGATGCGAAAGGATCGGCGCTGTTCGACAAAATCTGCGCCCTCCCGGAATATTATCAGACGCGTACGGAGCTTTCGATCCTGCGGGCGAGGGTCGAGGAGATTGCGGGATTCGCCGGCCCTGAGGCGGCGCTGATCGAGCTTGGCTCTGGGTCAAGCGTCAAAACGCGGATTCTGCTGGATCGCCTTGAGCGTCCTTTTGTTTATGCGCCGATCGATGTCAGCGTCGACCATCTTCGGGCGGCGGCGGCAGGCATTGCGCGCGATTATCCCGATATCTGCGTCGAGGCGATCGCCGCTGATTACGCCGGCGACTTCGAGCTTCCGGAAGCGCCAGGCCGTCGCGTCGCCTTTTTTCCCGGCTCGACCATCGGCAATATGATGCGCGGCGACGCACGGTCCCTTCTCGCCGCCTGGCGCGCGCGCCTCGGCGCGGGCGGGCTGATGATCATCGGCGTTGATCTCAAGAAAGATTCAAGGACGCTGGACGCTGCCTATAACGACGCCGAGGGCGTCAGCGAGGCCTTTACGCGCAATATCCTTGCGCGCGCCAATCGCGAGCTTGGCGGCGATTTCGACCAGCGTCGATTCGCCTATGTCGCGCGTTACGAGGCCGGCGCCGGGCGGGTTGAAATGCGCTTGAAAAGCCTTGCACCGCAAACGGCGCGCGTCGCCGGCAAATCATTCAATCTCGCTAAGGACGAGACGATTCACATTGAGGATTCGCATAAATACGGTCTCGACGAGTTCTCGGCGCTTGCGCGTGAAGCGGATTTCACTTCGCTCGCTCGCTTCACCGATCCCGCGCGGCTTTTCAGCGTGCATGTTCTGGCGGCGTGATCCGGCGTTGCCCGCAGAGCGGGCGCGGGGTTCATCGGCGGCGCGGCGGATTTCGCTTTAACTCAGCGATCACCGCGTCGACCTCGGCGCGCGTCGCCGCGAGATCTTGTCCGGTATCGATGACATAATCGGCGCGGCGGCATTTGTCCGCATCGCGGGTCTGCATCGCGCGAATCTTATTGAACTTCTCCTCGGTCATGCCGGGCCGCGCAAGCACGCGTGTGCGTTGGACTTCCGCCGGCGCCGAGACGACGACGACCGTGTCGACGCGGCTATCCGCGCCGCTTTCGAATAGAAGCGGAATATCAAGGACAGCGAGGCTCGCCTTGGCGGCCCGCGCGCGCTTAACAAAGGCCTCGCGGTCGGCGGCGACGAGCGGATGGACGATCGCTTCGAGCTTCCGCATCCGCGCCGAGCTGTCGATCACGAGGCGCGACAGCTTTTCGCGATCGACCGCGCCATCGGCAACCGCCTCCGGAAACTCCTTGCCGACGGGAAAAACGCCGGCGCCGCCTTTCGCATAGAGGCGGTGAACAGCTTCGTCGGCGTTCCATACGGCGGCGCCCGCCTCCCGAAACATCTCAAGCACGGTCGACTTCCCCATGCCGATTGAACCGGTGAGCCCGACAATGATCATGCGGCCCCTCGTTCGGCGAGCGCGGCTTCAAGGCGCGCGCGAAGGTCGGCGTCAACCTCAGCGCGGGCGCCGAGCCACGTTTTATAGGCGGGGACCGCCTGATGCATCAGCATGGAAAGTCCGTCTATGGTCTTCAGGCCGCGCGCCCGCGCCGCCTTGAGGAGCGCTGTTTCGAGCGGCGCGTAAACGATGTCGAAGACGATCGCCCGGTCGGGCAATGCGTCGATCGAAATCTCAAGGGGCGGGGCGCCCTTCATGCCGAGGCTCGTTGCATTGACGAGAATATCGGCGTCCGCCAGCGCGCCTTCTCGATCCGTCCATTCAACGGCCCTTGCGCCGAGCCGGCCGGCGATTTCTTCGGCCCTAGCCGGCGTCCGGTTCGCAATAACGATTTCCCCGACGCCGAGCGATGTCAGCGCGAGGACGATGCCCCGGGCCGCCCCGCCGGCGCCGAGGACGACGGCGCGCCCCGCTCGAGCGTCAAGAATTTCGCCGAGGGCCGCAGCAAATCCGCTTGCATCCGAATTGTCAGCGAAGGGCGCGCCATCAAAAGTCAGCATATTGGCCGCGCCGGCGGCAAGGGCCGTCTCGCTCGCGTCGCCGCCTCGCTCCACAGCAAACCGCAAAGCGTTCTCTTTATGCGGCAATGTGATGTTGACGCCACGATAGCCTTGCTCGGCGAGGCGCATGACGGCCCGCGCGAAGTTCTCATAGCCGGGCTCGACTTCGATCCGAGCGTAGGCGGCCTTAATCCCTTCGCGCGCAGCCCAGGTCTCATGGATAAGCGGCGAAAGGGAGTGGCCGATCGGCCAGCCGATCACCCCCGCTCGCCGCGTCGCCGCCGCCATCAAAAGCTCCCGATCCCGCGCGTCCGTAAAAAGCCGAGCAACGGCAAGAGTGATAAGCCGAGCACTGCGAAATGATCGCCTTCTATGCGCTCGAACAGGCGCGCGCCGACATTCTCGACCTGATAGGCCCCGACGCTCGATAGCGCCTTGTCGCCAGCGGCGACCAGATAGCGCTCGATTTCGTCTTTGCTCATTGGGCGCATGAGGAGCTGCGGCCGATCGAGATGGCGGAAGACGACGCGCCCGTCTTCGGCGACGGCGACCGCGTTGATCAATGTGTGAGCCTCGCCCTGCAACTCACCAAGACGGAGGGCCGCCTCCTCGCGCGAGCGGGGCTTGTCCAAGAGCCGGCCGCAATGTTCCAGAATTTGATCGGAGCCGAGCACCAGCGCGCCTTGCCGGACTACAGACAGCGCTTTCGCCTCGGCAAGCGCCATTGCAATCGCTTCAAGATCGGCGCCCGCCGCGAGCAAGCGGGCTTTCTGCGCATCCTCGTCGACAACGGGCCGCGCGACGTCGAATTCGAGGCCCGCATCACGCAGAATCGTTGCGCGAATGAGACTTGCGGAAGCGAGGACAAGGCGGGGCGTCGTCATCTTACCGGTTCTGCCGGGCCGACAGCTTGGTGAAAATCGACGCCGCTGTTTCCTCGACCGATTTTCGCGTTACATCGATGACTTGCCAGCCATATTTCGCATAAAGCCGCTTCGCCGCCACCACTTCCGCGCGGATGGCGTCCAGATCGGAATAGGACTCGACCTTCCCGTCCGCCCTCATGGCGCCAAGACGGCTCGTTCTGATTTGCGCGAGGCGCTCTGGCGCTGCGATAAGTCCGACGACGAGCGGGCGCTTTGCTGCAATGAGCGCAGGCGGGGGCTCCTGCCCCGGCACGATCGGAACATTCGCCGCTTTGACCCCGCGATTGGCCAAATACATGCAGGTCGGCGTTTTTGATGTGCGGCTCACGCCGACAAGAATGACATCGGCCGCTTCAAGGTCCCACGACATCTGACCATCGTCATGACTCAGCGTGAAATCGATCGCCTCGATCCGCTTGAAATAGGCCTCATTTAACTCGTGCTGAGCGCCGGTCCGCATCACCCTTTCATGGCCGATGTAATCGGCGAATGCGCCGAGCAAGGGATCGAGCACGGAGACCGCCGGCGCCTGAAGTTCTGAGCAGCGCACTTCGAGAAGCCGCCGCAGTTCGGGATCGACAATCGTATAAAGAACAAGTCCCGGGGCGGCTTCGATCTCGGCAAGCGTGCGCTCAAGCTGCGCCTTCGACCGGATTAGGGCGTAAATATGCTGGATAGGCTTGGCGAGCGCGAATTGGGAGGCTGTCGCTTTGAGGACGGCGTTCAGCGTTTCTCCCGTTGAGTCCGAAACAAGATGAACATGGAAATAGCTCGCAAGCGGCGGGCGGGAAGCTGAACGCTCTGATGCGGTATCAACATTCATAACCTGTGCAAGCCTTGTTCAAGATCAGCGCCTCGGCCGGCGGCCGCAATGTCTCGCCCCGTTTCTTGCCAGCCGGCGCCCAGCTCGTCCCCAAGAGCGCCGGAAAACCACGTAAATGCAAGAATCCCGTGCACCCTTTCCCGCCCCTGGTGATCTCCTGCAAATTCCAAAATGGGGTCCCTGAAAATTTTGACCCTGATACAAGGCTCTCGCCATCTTATCCCCGACACTCACTAGACGGGACGCCTGTCCGCCCTTATCGGGGATAACCGGCAACGCTATTTGAGGAAAACGCCCGCCGTCTCGCTCCTCCCCAACCTCAAGCCCTACTATTTCATTCATTCTTTCTTAAGAAAGGTTAAGAGAGAAGGACTAAGAGAAGACGGGGATGGAAAACAAACTTCTAAGAACCCTTGCTGGCGAACCTGCGGCCATACCGCCGATCTGGATGATGCGCCAAGCCGGGCGTTATCTTCCCGAATACCGCGCGCTTCGTGCAAAGGCTGGGTCTTTCCTTGATCTCTGTCTGACGCCCGATCTCGCCGCCGAAGCAACGCTTCAACCTGTCCGCCGGTTTGATCTCGACGCCGCAATTCTCTTCGCGGATATCCTTCTCATTCCCTACGCTCTGGGCCAGGACCTCGCTTTCATCGAGAGTGAAGGCCCACGTCTTTCCCCGATCATAGGCGAGGAGAAAATTGGAGCGTTCCGGGATCGAAATGTTGTCGAGCGATTGGCCCCGGTGCTCGAGACTGTGCGGCGGACCCGAGCGGCGCTTTCCTCCGATAAAGCGCTGATCGGTTTCGCCGGCGCGCCGTGGACTGTAGCAACTTATATGCTCGCCGGCGGTCCCTTGAAGGAGCCTGCATCACTGCGCGGGCTCTGGTATGACCGGCGGCCGTTTCTCAGCGCCTTGATCGAACTTCTCATAGACAAGACCATCGACTATCTGATCGCCCAGATCGACGCCGGGGCGGATGTCGTCCAGCTCTTCGACACTTGGGCCGGGGCCCTGCCTTGGCCGGTGCTGGACGCGGTTTCGGTAGGGCCGATGAACAAGATTGCTCTCGCGGTGAAATCGGCGCGTCCCGGCACGCCGGTGATCTTCTTTCCGAGAGGTGTGGGCGAAAAGGCAGGCGAATATCTCGCCATGGGAAGCTGCGACGGATTCGGAATCGATTACGCGATGGATCCGGCTTTTGCCCGGCGCGAGCTCAGTGCGCGCACCGTCGTGCAAGGCGGGCTCGATCCCCTCGCCGTCGTCGCGGGGGGAAAGACGATGACCGATGCGGCGGCCGTTTATTTGAAGCTTTTCCATGACGTCCCATACATCTTCAATCTCGGGCACGGTCTCGTCCCCGAAACACCGCCCGAAAATGTCGCCGCGCTTGTTGAATTCGTCCGATCCAGTACGTGGAGATAAAAATGCGCGACGGCCTTCTCGCTATTTATCCCTGGATCAAGGCGTTCCACGTCATCGCAGTGATCGCCTGGATCGCCGGCATGATGTATCTGCCGCGGCTCTTCGTTTACCACTGGCGCGCCCAGAAAGGCGGCGAGGCCGAGCGCAACTTCGTTGTCATGGAGCGCCGGCTTTTGAAGGGCGTCATCAATCCGGCGATGATCGCGGTCTGGCTGCTCGGTATTACCATGTTATACGCCAATCCGACGCTGCTCCATGCGCCTTGGCTTCATGTGAAGCTCGCCGCGGTCATCCTGATTTCGGCGATCCACGGCCTTTATGCGGGGGCTCAGAAGCGCTTCGCGCGAGGCGAGCGCCCGCGCAGCGAGAAGTTCTGGCGGATCATCAACGAGGTCCCCTTTCTTCTGGTCATCCTCGCCGTGATCATGGTCATCATCCGGCCGTTCTAGCCCCCGATTGACGAACGCCGCGCCGACCCTATATTGAGCATAACCCGCCTTATCGGCGCCGGCTAAAGGCCCGTGCGCCCCGTCTGTGAAAAATCCGACTTTTCCAGCCGCCGCGCCGGTCTCGCGCGCCGGGCCCGCAATCCCAGTCCAGCCTGAGGTCTTATGTCTCTCCCGTCCAAAATGTCGCTCGACGAGCTCAAGTCGAAAACGCCGACCGACCTTCTTTCTTTCGCCGAAGAGCTTGAAGTCGAAAACGCCTCGACCATGCGCAAGCAGGACATGCTGTTTGCGATCCTCAAGGAGCTCGCCGATCACGAGGTCGAAATCACCGGGGGCGGCGTGATGGAGGTGCTGCCTGACGGCTTCGGCTTCCTGCGTTCGCCGGAAGCGAACTATCTGCCCGGCCCCGACGACATCTACGTTTCGCCCTCGCAGATCCGCCGCTTCAGTCTGAAGACCGGCGACACCGTTGTCGGCGAGATCAGAAGCCCCAAAGACGGCGAACGCTATTTTGCGCTGCTCAAGGTCGGGACGATTAATTTCGAGGACCCGGAAAAGGTCCGCCACAAAGTCCACTTCGACAATCTGACGCCGCTCTATCCGGACGAGCGGCTGCGCATGGAAGTGACGACCGAAGAGGGCAAGAAGAAAGACCTGACGGCCCGCGTCATCGATCTCGTTGCGCCGATCGGCAAAGGCCAGCGCTCCCTGATTGTCGCCCAACCGAGAACCGGCAAGACCGTCATCCTTCAGAACATCGCGCATTCGATCGCCGCCAATCACCCGGAATGCTATCTGATCGTTCTGCTGATCGATGAGCGGCCCGAGGAAGTGACCGACATGCAGCGTTCGGTGAACGGCGAGGTCGTCTCCTCGACCTTCGACGAACCGGCGGCGCGCCACGTCGCCGTCGCCGAAATGGTGATCGAAAAGGCGAAACGCCTCGTCGAACACGGACGCGACGTCGTCATTCTTCTCGACTCGATCACGCGCCTGGGCCGCGCCTACAACACGGTGGTGCCGTCCTCCGGCAAAGTGTTGACCGGCGGCGTCGACGCCAACGCCCTGCAGCGACCGAAGCGGTTCTTCGGCGCGGCGCGGAATATCGAGGAGGGCGGCTCGTTGACCATCATTGCGACAGCCCTGATCGACACCGGCTCGAAGATGGACGAGGTGATCTTCGAAGAATTCAAGGGGACCGGCAACTCGGAAATCGTGCTCGATCGGAAGGTCGCCGACAAGCGGACTTATCCGGCGATCGACATCGCCAAATCCGGCACCCGCAAGGAGGATCTCATCGTCTCGAAGACGGAGCTCCAGAAAGTCTATGTCCTCCGGCGCATCCTCTCGCCCATGGGCGTCACCGACGCCATCGAGTTCCTTCTCGACAAGCTTCGGCAGACCAAGACCAACGCCGACTTCTTCGAGTCAATGAACACCTAGGCTTGCTCGTCATACGCCCAACCTCTGTGATCGCCGGCTTCATCGAACGCGTCACTGTTGATAAGCTCGGCCGCAGTTTAAGGAGGCCGCCTTGTCTGTAAGGGCTCGCCTGGCGCTTGCGATCTTTTTTGCGGCGTTTGCCTCCGTGGCTTGCCACCAAGCGCCAGCGTCGCGCGCGGAAGAGGCGGCCGAGACGCCCGGCTGGCGGATCGCGCCCGAAACCGACCTGCCGAGCCTTTTCGCCTGCCTGCGCCAGGTGGGCGTGACGCTCGTCGCCGCCCATCGCGGCGGCCCCGCCGACGGCTATCCAGAAAATGCAATCGAGACTTTCGCGCATACGCTGTCTTTCGCCCCGGCGCTCCTCGAAATCGACGTCTCGGCCTCCGCCGACGGGGTTCTCTACCTTCTTCATGACGAACGGCTTGAGCGCACGACAACGGGAAGGGGCGTCGCGGCGAGCCTTGCGTGGAGCGAGATCAAGGGTCTTCGGCTTGAAGACCCGAATGGCGAAAAGACGAATTTTGCGCCGCCGCGCTTCGATGCGGCGCTTTCCTGGGCGAAGGACCGCGCCATTCTCGAGGTCGACATCAAGCCGTCGGCGTCTTACTCCGATGTCGTCAAGACGATCGTCGATCAGCATGCGGAAAATCGCGTCATCCTCATCGCGCCGTCGTTCGGCGCAGCTGACAAGCTCGAGCGCCTCCTCCCGGAAGCGATGATTTCAGCGCCAATCGCCGCGGTCTCTGATTTTAACCGCGCGGTCGCTGAAGACATTCCGGCCAATCACGTCTTCGCCTTCTCTACGGATGCGTCATCCGCGCCGCGCCTGTTTGGCGTTTTGCGCGAAGAGGGCGCGACGAC
>OBLQ010000951.1_pt1 | contig 10915 bp, 10 predicted proteins | sample 1519881 | NCBI WGS metagenome assembly OBLQ01 (sample SAMN01911456, study PRJEB22533) | soil metagenome | biome: Soil | place: Malaysia | collected 2012-04-30 | depth DG_metagenome m | reverse complement strand
GCGACCGACTCGATGAGCCGGTACTCGGATGCGTTGATCGCACCGCCGTCGTCCAGCGGCTGGCCGAGCGTGTTCACGACGCGGCCAAGCAGGCCCTTGCCGACCGGAACCTGGATGATGCGGCCTGTCTCCTTGACCTGGTCGCCCTCCTTGATGTGCTCGGACTCGCCGATGAGCACGGCGCCGATGGAGTCCTCCTCCAGGTTCAGCGCCAGGCCGATCGTGCCGCCGGGAAACTCGAGCATCTCGCCGACCTGACAGTCGGGGAGGCCGTAGACGCGTGCGACGCCGTCACCGACCTGCAGGACGGTGCCGACGTGCTCGACGTCGATCTTCTTGTCAAAGGCCCTGAGTTCTTGCTCCAGGATGCTTGTTATTTCTTCGGGTCTGATTGCCATGGTCTATGCCTGTTTTAATAAGTCGTAGAGGATCTTGTCCTTCATTCTTTCAAGATAGCCCTTCGCCGAGCCGTCGAGGACGTAGTTGTCGAACGTCGCCCTGACCCCGCCGATCAGGCTTGGGTCTACGACGAACTCCGTCTCCACCCTGCGCCCTGTGACGGACTCGATTTTGGAGACGATCGCCTGTCTCTGGGCCGTGTCAAGCTCGGTCGCCGAAGCCACCTGCATGTACGAGACTTTCTCGTACTCGCGGCGGAGGTTGACGTATTCGAGCCGCACCTGCTGGATGCAGTGCTCGCGGCGCCTCTTCAGGAGCAGCCGCAGGGCGTGCATTGTCAGCGCGGTCACGCGGTCAGAAAACGTGCGGACGAGAAGGCGGAGCTTCTCGTCGCGGGTGGCGTTGGGGTTGCTCATGAAGCGACGCAGTTCGTCGCTTTGGGCGAGGACGTTACAGATGCCGGTAAGGTCGTCCTCGACGCTCTGGAGGATGTCCTCCTGGAGCGCCGTGTTGAACAGCGCGCTCGCGTAACGCTTGGCTACGCGGGAGTCGGTCACGCGTTCGGCACCTCGACCTTGTCGAGGAACTCTTCGACGAGTTTCCTGTTGCGCTCGTTGTCCATGTTCTCGCCAAGGATGCGCTCGGTCGCGAGCAAGGAGAGGTTCGCGACGTGTACGCGGACCTCGGTCATGACCTTGTCGCGCTCGGCGTTGATCTCTTCGCGCGCCTTTCGCAGCATCTCCTCGGCCTTGGCGTTCGCCTCGGCCTGAATCTGCACGCGCAGTTCCTGTGCCTTCTTGACCTCTGTCTGGATCCGTTCGCGGGCGTCCGACTCGGTCTTTGAGAGCTTGGCCTCATAGTCGGACTTCATCGCGTCCATCTCGGAGCGGAGTTGCTCCGCCTCCGAGAACGTGTCCTCGAGCGACTTGGTCCGGTTGTTGATCGACTCGGTAAGCGGTTGGAAGTAGAAGACGTTGAGCAGCGGGAACAGGATGATGAAGACGCCAATGAAGGCGACCGTCTTCATCAAGTCGAGCGGCAACCCGAGGTCGGTGATGAACGCTGGGGATCCCCAGCCTTTGCCCGACCCATACATGCCGAAGACCATGATGGCCGCGCCCACGACGAGCTTGAACCAATAGGACTCCCTGAACGTTTTCGTGTTGTCACTCATATGCGTGCTCCGGCTCTCTCGTCTGCCGCTCGCTTACTTGACCATGATGGGCAGGACGAAGAAGGCGAGCAGGCCCTGCAGTTCGACGAACGCGAGCGCGATGAGCATGTTGATCTGGAGCTTGCTCATGGCCTCCGGCTGGCGGGCCATGCCCTGCATAGCGCCAAGGCCGATCAGACCAAGTCCGATGCCGACTCCGAGAATGGCGATTCCGATTCCTAGGTGATTCATTTGTCGTTCCGTTTCTTCCGGTTGGTTAATCCGTGCTTTGTGCTCTCCAAATCGTGATTAGTGCGCAGGGGCTGTCTCTCCGTGCGCGTGGTCGTCGCTCGCGTGGCTCGTCACCATACCCAAGTAGACGCAACTGAGCAGACAGAAGATAAGGGCCTGGACGATGACGGTCAGGATCTTGATCGGCATCAGGAACGCACCGAGCGGGATGAGCGCTCCCGATGTGATGTTGTTCATCGCTTCGACCGCCTTGTGTCCTCCGTCGATGTTGCCGAAGAGCCTCAGGCTCAGCGAGACGTTCTTCATCAGTTCCGAGATGATCTCAATGCAGAACAGCAGGATCGTGATGAGGAAGAACAGCCAGGTCTTCGGGTCTGCGAACGTCGCAAGTTTCGGCCCCGCAAAGTGTCCAAGGTGACCCAGAACCCCGTTTGTCCTCATCCCCTCCCACTGCGCGTACCCGACCGCGATCAGCGCCATGCCGAGATTGAAACTCAGGTCTTCCGTCGGGGACGAAGCCATGAACAGCGCGACGGAGTTCCCGACGAAGATCACGAGCCAGAGCGTCATGATGAACGGGACGTACTTCCGACCGTGGGGCCCGATGGTGCTCAGACAGAGTTTCTCGACGAACAGATACGCCTGCTCGAACAGTTGTGCGGGCCACTTCTTGAAGACCTTCTCTCCAAAGCTCTTCTTCGCCATGGACAAGATCACGACGAGAATGGCCAAAACGAGCAGGAAATACATGAACAGGCCCCAGAAACTTATCTCGTGTTCTGAGGCCTCTGCGAGGAGGCTGCCGAGTCTGAAATCCTGCAGTAACATCTAAGAAGTCGCGACTAGTCCCGAGCAGCCAAAACCGCCCTCCAGACCACGGCGCAGTATACCAATCCGAGTCCGACGAGGAACCAGCCGGGGCCAAAAGGCCCCAACTTCAAAGCGACGATCCAACCGGCGTAAACGAGAGGGATTTTCAGCAACAGAGCGAGCACCATGATCGGCGTTCGGATCCGCTTTTTCCCGGGTCTTTGGGAGGCTTCCGAGAAGACGCGCACGATGATCCAGGTGCCCCACAGGAACACCGCCGTTCCGACCATTCCCAGAGCAATCGATACGAGCCCTCGCCACCCCGAGAAGACCAACGCAGCGAGGCATGCCGTGACGAGGACTGCGACAGTGATGCGCTCGAACCGCTGCATTTCAGTTCTGGTTGCTCAGCCTGACGGCGTAAACGATGCCCATGATCAAGCCCGCGACCGCGCCGATCGCGATCAAGAACCATGTGTGGAACAGGCGGTCCAGCAGGAAGCCAGCGCCCGCACCGATGAGCGGGAGCCCGATGATCGCATAGCCTGCGGTCATGCCGATCCCGATGCCCCTGGCGCTGTCGCTGTCGATCCGCGCGTTTGGATCGGCTTGCTCGTACTTCGCGCGCGCCGCGACGGCCCTCTCCCGGATCTCCGATATTTTGGAGTCGAGGTCCTCTTCAGAAGGAGGATCGGGCAGGGGATCGTTCGTCCCTGGCCTAGGCTCATCAGACATACTCCATTTAAGCACGGTGGCCCGATGGCAACGAAGGAACCCACGACCAAAGCAGGCACGGACCTGGACATGGACGTCCAGTACCTCAAGGGCGTGGGGCCCAAGAACGCGATGCTGCTCAAGAAGCTCGGCATCGAGACGGTCCGGCAGATTCTCTGGCACACGCCGAGGCGTTACGAAGACCGTCGGGAGATTCCACCGATCTCTCACCTTCGGCCTGGCCAATACGTCACAGTCCGCGGCAACCTCGTCGACATAAAGACCCGCAGGATCAGTGGCGGCCGCGTGCTTCTCAAGGCATGGATCGATGACGACACAGGACGCATCTCACTCGTATGGTTCAACCAGCCCTGGGTCGCCCGCCAGTTGCAGAAGGTGACCGGTGAGATCGTCGCCTTCGGGCTCGTCAAGGAGGGCGACCGCGTCATGGAGATGCACTCGCCCGAGTGGGAGCCGATCGGCGAAGACGAGGACAGCGACGACTTTGCCCGTCTCGTGCCTGTCTATCCCCTCACCGAGGGCGTTCCCCAATACGTCGTCCGAAAGGCGGCCCGCTCGGCCGCTGAGCGGTTTGCACAACTCCTGGACGACCCGCTGCCAGAGGCGTTCCGCAAGCGCCACAAACTGCCGGCGCTCTCGTGGTGCGTGCGGCAGATCCACCTGCCAGACGATTTGGAGGCGCGAGACAAAGCCAAGCATCGAATGGCGTTTGAGGAGTTCTTCTATCTGCAACTGATGCTACAGATGCGCCGCCAAGAGGTCCAGCAGGAGGTCGGCGTCGCCTTTCCGGTCTCCAAGATCGGCAAGGGCGGCGCGTCGGGTGCGGGAAACCTCTTCGCCGAGGGCGCGAAGAAGCCGATCAAGGAGGAGGTCGCCGAACTTTTTCCATTCGCTCTGACGGCCGCTCAGAATCGAGTCATCGGCGAGATCTGGGCCGACATGGAGCGCCCCGCGCCGATGAACCGCCTCCTCCAGGGCGACGTCGGCTCTGGAAAAACCGCGGTCGCCGCTGCGGCGATGCTCGCCGCGGTCCGCTGCGGATACCAGGCCGCGCTCATGGCGCCGACCGAGATCCTTGCCGAGCAGCACTACATCAACATCCACAGGATGTTCGATCCTCTCGGCATCGCCACCTACCTGATGGCCGGCAAGCAGACCGCCGCCCAGCGCCGGAAGGCGCTCGATGCCGCAATGACCGGCCAGGCGCAAATCTGCATCGGCACGCATGCACTCGTGCAGGAGGGTGTCGAGTTCTCCAAACTCGGCCTGGCGATCATCGACGAGCAGCACCGCTTTGGCGTCTTGCAGCGCGCCGCGCTACGTGCAAAGGGAGTCGGCAACCCCGACGTGTTGGTCATGACCGCGACGCCGATCCCCCGCACGCTGACGATGACGCTCTACGGCGACCTCGACCTTAGCGTGATCGACGAACTACCGCCGGGCCGTAAGCCGGTCAAGACCCATTGGAAGCAGGTGGGAGACCGCGAAAAGGTCTATGGCACGGTCCGCCAACTGATCAACGAGGGCCGGCAGGCTTACTTTGTGTGTCCGCTGATCTCCGAGAGCAAGAAGATGGAGGTCCAGGCCGCCGAAGACCTCTACTACAGGCTGACCAAGGGCGCGTTCAGCGACAAGCGCGTCGGGCTGTTGCACGGCCAACTCAAGACGGCCGAAAAGGAGGAGACGATGGAGATGTTCCGGCGCGGCGAACTTGACATCCTTGTCAGTACGGTCGTCATCGAAGTCGGTGTCGATGTGCCGAACGCCAGCGTCATGGTGATCGAGGACGCCGATCGCTTCGGGCTCTCGCAGTTGCACCAACTCCGAGGTCGCGTCGGTCGGGGCGAGGACCAGAGTTTCTGCATCCTGATCGCCAAGGCACAGGGCGAGGAGTCGAGGCGACGGATGGAGATCCTTGTTCAGACGAACGACGGTTTCAAGATCGCCGAGGAGGACTTGAATATCCGTGGGGCAGGGAACATCGCTGGCACTGAGCAGCACGGCAGACAACTCAGTTTTGTGTTCGCGGACCTGCTCCAGGACGGGGTTTTGCTCGAGCGCGCCCGCACGGCCGCCATCCAACTTCTAGAGGAAGACCCCGGTCTCGCCAAAAGGGAGCACGCTGCCCTTCTCGCGCGCGTCCGGGACCAACGCAGCGAAAGAGCGCTCGTCTCAGTTTCGTAGCCGCGCGGTTCTGGTAGATTCCGGCCATGAACAAGCGTCTCTTGCTGTTGGGTCTGGTGGTTGTCGCAGCCTTTTGGGGAGCCTCGTGCGGCGGTTCTGGAGCAGGCTTCTTCTTTGGAATCTTCTTTTCGGACTCCGGCAACGGCAGGCTCGTCAGGACGGCGGCGCTGAATGCACTTGACTGGGCGGAGTTTGGGGCGACGGGCACGGGTGACAACCAGTTCAACAGCCCGAAGCAAGTCGCGCGCGACAGTCTTGGCAGGTACTACATCGCTGACTCGGCCAACAACAGGATCGTCAGGGTCGACGACGTCTCCGGCGCGAACTTCACGAAGTTCGGCACCCTTGGGACGGGCACCGGCAACTTCGACAATCCGACCGGCATCGCGGTCGACTCAGCGGACAACATCTATGTGGTTGACACGGGCAACAACCGCATCGTAGAGTTCACCGATATGCTCGGCACGGGGTGGGCGACGTTCGGCACTCCCGGGACAGGCACCGGCAACTTCGCCTCGCCCAGCAACATCGCCGTCGACAAACTCAACCACCTTTACATCACGGACACCGGTAACAACCGAGTCGTCAGGATTGACGACATTCTTGGCAACAACTGGGTCGATCTCGGTACCCAGGGACCGGGGATAAACCAGTTTTCCGCTCCAGTCGGAATCGCCATCGACTCCCTGCAGAACATCTATGTGGCCGACACCGGGAACGACCGCATCGTGAGGTTTGCGGGAATGACGAACGGAAGCGGATGGACGACCTTTGGACAGACGGGCTCAAACATGAACGAGTTTTCTGCGCCCACCGGCATAGCGCGCGACCACTTCGATCATATCTATATCGCCGATACAGGCAACAACCGCGCCGTGCGTATCGACGACATCAGTGGCGCGAACTGGATGGCCTTCGGTTCTGCTGGGTCTGCCATTGGACAGTTCAAGAGCATTTCCTACGTGCTTCCGCTCACCAAGCCGTGATTCGCTGAGATCAAGGTTGCCGAGCCAGATGCACTTGGGTTCGCTAGAATCTCGACTGACTCACTTCTTCCTAGTGAATCGACGCTTCTTTGCCGGCCCCTTGGCAGCGCGCTCTTTGATCAGTTCGACCGCCTTTTCGATCGTGACGGTGTGTGGGTCGAGCCCTTTTGGCAGCGTGGCGTTTGTCTTTCCGTCTGTGACGTAAGGGCCGTACCGCCCGGAGAGCAGTCTGATCTCTTTCTCGAACCCTTCGACCTTCCCAAAGTTCTTGATCTCCTCCGGCCCCGTGCGTCGGTTGCCGCCGGAGGCGAGCGCAGCGACCGCGTCTTCGAGCGTCACAGACGGACCCTTGCGCCAGTCGCCGATGTTGGCCTTCTTCGTGCCGCAAGAAAGGTATGGCCCGAATTTGCCGAGCGCGAGCGTGATGGCTTCGCCGGACTCTGGATGCGTGCCGACCTCACGCGGATAACTCATGAGGGTCGCGAGGGTCTGTCCGTCGATCGCCGTCGGCGAAACGTCCTTCGGTAGCGTCACCCGCTTGGGCTTTTCCCCGCTCTCCTTCTCGGCGTCGGTCTGCTCGACCTCCAAGTAGTCACCGAAGCGGCCGGTCTTGTGTATAACTTTGCGGCCAGAACTTGGATCTACCCCGATCTCAGTTCCACCGGACTTCTTGGCCTCGAGAAGTTCGACGGCCATCTCATGCGTCAGTTCTGAGGGTGGCAGCCCGTCTGGCACGCTCGCAGTGTTGCCCGGCCCGCCTTCGCCGCGCTGTAGGAACGGGCCGTTGCGACCGATCCTCACGACCACGCCGTCGCCAATCGGAATCTGCGGGTACGGGATGTCCGCGCCCTTCGTCTTGACCTGCGGCTCTAGACCAGGGTGCTGCTCAGTGCCGTGATAGAACTCGTTCAAGTACTCGACGCTGTCCACGTCACCGTTCGAAATCTCGTCAAGGTCCTCCTCCATCTTCGCGGTGTAGCCGGTGTCGACGAGCTCGTCGAAGTTTTGCTCGAGCAAGTTCGTCACCGCGAACGCCGTGAAAGTCGGCACAAGTTCCTTGCCCTTCTTGAAGACGTATCCGCGGTCTTGGATCGTGCCGATAATGCTCGCGTAGGTGCTCGGCCGTCCGACCCCGTTCGACTCGAGTTCCTTGACGAGGCTCGCCTCCGTGTACCGCGCAGGCGGCTTCGTCGCGTGCTCGGTCGCCGTGATGTCCCGCAGTGAGAGCGACTGGCCGCGGTGCATCTCGGGGAGGATCCTCTCCTTGTCCTCGAGGTCCGCTTCGGGGTCGTCCGCGCCCTCGACGTAGGCGCGCAGAAAACCTGGGAACGAGATCCTCTTTCCGCTTGCCGCAAAAACGAAGTCGGAGCCGTCGTGTCGCACGGTCGCTTCGACCCGCGTGCGTTCCACTTCGGCGGGCTTCATCTGGCATGCGACCGTGCGCTTCCAAATCAGTTCGTACAGTTTGAACTGTTCGTCCGTCAGTGAACTCTTGATGTCCGCGGGCTTGCGATCGATATGGGTGGGACGGATGGCTTCGTGCGCTTCTTGCGCGTTCTTGGACTTCGACTTGTAGGTGTTCGGCTTTGCCGGGAGAAACTCGTTTCCATAAAGGCTCGCGATGACGTCGCGCGCCTCGTTGATCGCGCGATTTGCCAGTGTCAGACTGTCCGTGCGCATATAGGTGATCAGTCCGGTGCGCTCGCCGCTGATGTCGACGCCCTCGTACAACTGCTGCGCGATCTGCATCGTGCGACGCGCCGTATAGCCGAGCTTTCTGTTCGCCTCCTGTTGCAGCGTCGAGGTCATGAATGGCGGGTGAGGGTGTTCGCGGCCCGGCTTTTTCTCGATGTTGCTGACGGTCCACGGTGACTCGCCTCGCAACCCCTCGGTGAGCGTTCCCGCTTCTTCGGACTTGAGCCACCGGTGCTTTTTCGTCAGTCGCCCTTGACTGCTGAAACTTTGGCCGTCGGCAATGTCCGTTCCTCCGATCGACTTGAGCCGCGCTTCGAACTCGCCTTCCTGCGTCGCCAAGGTCGCCGACATGCCAGAGTATTCGACGACGACAAAGTCCCTTCTCTCACGCTCTCGGATGACGACCAGCCGCGTCGCGACGCTCTGTACGCGCCCGGCCGAGAGTTTCGGTGCGACGCGCTTCCACAGCAGCGGCGACAGCGTGTAACCGTAGAGCCGGTCCAGGATGCGCCGCGTCTCTTGCGCGCGCACGAGTTCGCCGTCGATCTCCCGCGGATTGGCGAGCGCCTCGTTGATGGCCTCGGGCGTGATCTCGTGAAAGACGATGCGCTTGACCTCGACGTCCTTGCCCGGCTTGATCACTTGCAGCACGTGCCAAGAAATGCTCTCTCCCTCGCGGTCTTCGTCAGTCGCGAGCAGGATGGTCGACGCCCCTTTTGCAGACTTTTTCAGTTCGTCGACGTATTTCTTCTTTGACTTGGGAACCACGTAGACTGGTTCAAAGCCGTTGTCGACGTCGACTCCCAGGTTGGCCCACTTCTCCTTTTTGATCCGCTCCGGAACCTCGTCTCCGCCTTCGGGAAGGTCGCGCACGTGGCCGAAGCTCGCCTTCAGATCGTAGCCCGATCCCAAGAAGCGCTTGATGGTCTGCGCTTTCGCCGGAGACTCCACGATCACGAGGGTTTTCGCCATGCTTGTCCTGCGACCCGCGTTTTTACCGACGCAGGGGCCGGATTGTCAACCTGGGCCTGCCTTTCCTCTTTTAAGAGGAACATTTTTGCCCGATGGTCACTCAATGTATAGGAAGACCGCCTAGTTCGGAAAATTCGAACCGATCTGGGTGGCCGTTTGTGTCGTTTAACAGGGTGTGCATATGGTGGGAAAGTTCGAATCGGCAGGCTCGCACGCCCTGTATGGTGGTTCGGAGGGCTCAAATCTGCAGTCACCGCGCTATCTTTCAAGCATTCCAAGGCAAAATGTGCCCGTGAGTGCCGATCTGTTCGTTTGCTGGCCAGTGCTGGTTCGGCGCACAAGAAGGTGGAAATAGAGTGAAACTGATCAGGCCGCGCACGGTCGTCGTTATCGTCTTCGCCGCAGTCGGAGCATGGCTGTCGGCGCACTTCATGCCGATTCTGCTCGACTCCATCTTCAACGCCGTGGAGCGGGCGAACTACGTTTCTGCCCCCGGCAACGTCGAGTCTCCATCGAAGAAGCCCGAAGCCGACAAGTCCAGGCCACAGGACTCGGACAGCCAGACCAAGCCCAATACGCCGACCGAGCAGGGAAGCGGATCTGTCGCGACTGGCGACGAGGAGCAGAGCATGTCGCCCAGGTCGACGGGCGACACTGGGCAAGGGCAGCCCAAGGGCCCCAGCACGGCTCAGAGTGATGTTTCGCAAAGCGGCGATGCCCAGACTTCGCACGGATACCCCGGGTCGGAGAACCCCGGGTCGCAGGCCGCCATGATGCTGCTCGGTGCCATCATCGGTGGCGCGCTCGGCAACATGGCCTACGGCATCGCGCTCAGGGCCGAGCACAAGTGGGACGACATGCACATTGGGGACAAGGTCTCCCTGTTCCTGGGGATCTTCGCCGGCATCGTCGCCTCTATGCCCTTCCTGTTCGTGTTCCAGGGCCTCGGGGGAATCACCGCTCCGCTACTGACCTTTGCGCTCATCCTAGGCTTCAGCACGGTCTCGATCTACGCGCTCAAGACCATGGAGGAGGTTCTTCCCTGGCAAAAGGCGGCAGGCAAGCGCCGGCGCACCGGAAAGAAGGTCCTCGACACGAACGTGATCATCGACGGTCGAATCCTTGACGTGGCGCGGACCGGCTTCCTTGAGGGCGAACTCCACGTTCCCAAGTTCGTGATCGAGGAACTGCAGCACATCGCCGACAGCGCCGACCCGCTACGGAGGCAGCGCGGGAGGCGTGGGCTCGAGGTGCTCAGACTGCTCCAGACCGACTTCGACCTCAAGGTCGGCGAGGAGGACGGACTCATCGACAACGGCGGCGAAGTGGACTCCAGGCTGGTCAAGTTGGCCAAGGCGCTCGGGGCAGACCTCGTGAGCAACGATTACAACTTGAACAAGGTCGCTGGTCTCCAGGACGTCCGTGTGCTCAACATCAACGACCTCGCCTTGTCGTTGCGTCCCAACGTTCTTCCCGGAGAGTCCCTCCGCATCAGCGTCATTCGCGAAGGCAACCAGCCCGGCCAGGGAATTGGCTACCTCGACGACGGAACGATGGTCGTGATCGAAGACGGGCGCGAGCACATCGGTGACACCGTGGAGGCCAACGTGACGCAGGTCATCCAGACCGAGCGCGGCAAGATGATCTTCGCCGACTATCCGCAGCGGGTACACGCGAGCAACGGCAGGAACGACCGATGAAGTCGGTGGCCGTTCTGCTTGCGGCGGGG
>OBLQ010000950.1_pt1 | contig 10922 bp, 10 predicted proteins | sample 1519881 | NCBI WGS metagenome assembly OBLQ01 (sample SAMN01911456, study PRJEB22533) | soil metagenome | biome: Soil | place: Malaysia | collected 2012-04-30 | depth DG_metagenome m | reverse complement strand
CAGTAGGAAAGACTAAGATGCAAAACCGCTTGACACGGGCCGGCCTCGTTAGAGATACGGCGTTAGAAGGAAACGGAGAGGCCGGAGACACGTCCGCGCTCTACAATCGCCCCGCAGAGCATAGGCGCCTCCGTAGCAGGCATGGCTTGGTGCGTTACGCAAGCCTCGACACATTCTAGCGCAGTGCGCAGCAGGGTCAAATCGAATCGCCAATGATACAATCCGGGATTCGGCGATCCTGCAGCGGCACGCGCATTAAGCCATGCCTGATAGGAAGAGAGCTGAGTGAGCGCAACGATCATTAAATCGCGCGTCGACACGAAGGCCGCGGCATTCCGAAAGAACAGCCGCGAGATGGTCAACCGCCTCACCGAAATCAAGAACGAAGAGGAACAGATCCGCCAAGGGGGCGGCGCCAAAGCGATCGAAGCCCAGCATAAGAAGGGTCGACTCGCGGCCCGCGAACGCATCGCCAAGTTGATCGACCCGAAGACCGAGTTTTTCGAGCTCGGGATTTACGCCGCCTACGAGATGTACGAAGAATGGGGCGGCGCGCCCGCCGCGGGCACGATCACAGGGCTTGGCAGCGTGGCCGGCCGACGCGTGATGATCATCGCCAACGACGCCACCGTTAAGGCGGGCGCCTTCTTCCCTCTGACCGCGAAGAAGGTGATTCGCGCGCAGAACATCGCCATCGAAAATCACATTCCGACCATTTACCTCGTTGATTCCGCGGGCGTCTTTCTCCCGCTGCAGGAAGACGTTTTCCCGGACACGGACGATTTCGGACGCGTGTTTCGCAACAACGCTGTGATGAGCGCAATGGGTATTCCGCAGATCACCGCGATCATGGGCATGTGCGTGGCCGGCGGAGCTTATTTGCCCGTGATGTGCGACCACATTCTGATGACGGAGGGCAGCGGCCTCTTTCTGGCGGGCCCCGCGCTTGTCCAGGCGGCCATCGGGCAAAAGACTTCCGCCGAAGAATTGGGCGGCGCAAAGATGCATGCGCAGGTCAGCGGCACTGTCGATTTTCGTGAGCCGGATGACGCCGCATGCCTCGAGCGCATTCGCGCGCTGGTTGACAAGATGGGCCATCCCGCCGGCGCACGTTTTGATCACAAGCCCGCGGAAGCGCCCGCATATCCTGCTGAGGAGATTTACGGAATCTTTTCCGCCGACGCGTCGCAGCAATACGACGTTCGCGAAATTCTCGCTCGCGTCGTTGACGGCAGCCGTTTCGAGGAGTATCGAGCGGAATACGGTCAGACGCTCGTCTGCGGCTACGCCCGCATCGGCGGCTGGGCCGTGGGCATCGTGGCTAATCAGAAGAAAAACATCACCATCGCCGCGCCCGGCACCGGCGAGAAACGCATCGAATTTGGCGGCGTGATTTACACGGAGGCGTCGGACAAGGCGGCCCGGTTCATCCTCGACTGCAATCAGAACCTCGTGCCGCTGATTTTCTTGCACGACGTGAACGGTTTCATGGTCGGCAAGGAAGCCGAGTGGAGCGGAATCATCCGCGCCGGCGCGAAAATGGTCAACGCTGTGGCCAATAGCGTCGTTCCGAAGATCACGGTGATCTGCGGCGGCAGCTTCGGCGCCGGCCACTACGCGATGTGCGGCAAAGCCTACGACCCGCGTTTCATCTTCGCCTGGCCCACGGCGCGCTACGCCGTCATGAGCGGCGAGTCCGCCGCCGGCACGCTTGTTGAGATCAAGATCAAACAGCTCGAGCGCGAAGGGAAGAAGCTGAGCGCCGCCGATAAGAAATCGCTGAACGAGTCGATTCGCGCGACCTACGAGCACCAAACCGACCCCCGCTACGCGGCCGCGCGTCTATGGGTCGACGCAATCCTCGATCCCGCACACACGCGCGAGGCCCTCATCGAGGCGCTCGAATCTGCCGCTCTCAATCCGGAGGTGCGCGAATTCAGGACGGGAGTGCTGCAGACGTGACCAGCCAAGGGGATGTCAGGATCATTGAATGCCCCCGGGACGCCTGGCAAGGGCTCAAGTCGTTCATACCCACCGAAGAAAAGGTCAAGTACTTAACCGCTCTCATCTCTCTCGGCTTCCGGCACATCGACGCGGTCAGTTTCGTCTCGCCGAAACTCGTTCCGCAGATGGCCGACAGCGAAGCGGTCATGCAACAACTCAGCCAGGTCAAACTGCCGTCGGGCGAGGCACCCGAGATTATTGGGATCGTCGTAAACGCTCAGGGACTCGACCGCGCTCTCGCCACGCCCGGCGTGACCACGGTCGGCTACCCTTATTCGATCTCGGCCTACTTCCGCCGCGCCAATGCAAACATGTCGCGCACCGAATCCCGTACGCTCGTGGAAAAACTCCGGCGTGGAACCAAGGCCGCGCGGCGCAACCTGGTGGTCTACGTCTCGATGGCCTTCGGCAATCCCTACGGCGAGCCCTGGGGCCCCGAGATCGTCGAGGAGACGCTCGTCTGGCTGAAGGATATCGGCGTGCGCACCGTTTCGCTGGCCGATACCGTCGGCACAGCCTCGCCGGAGGACGTTGCGCATCTTTATGGCGCGGTGAAAGACTGCGTCGCCGGAGTCGAGATCGGTGTGCATCTTCATAGCCGGCCCGACGGCGCCGCCGAAAAGGTTCTCGCGGCCTACGAAGCGGGATGCCGCCGCTTCGATGGCGCTCTCACGGGACTCGGCGGATGCCCGTTCGCGGGCGACGAATTGGTGGGCAACATCCCCACGGAGATCGTGCTCACGACGCTGGCCACCCGAGGCGTCTTCACGGGCATTGACACGAAATCGCTCGCCGCGGCCTGCGCCATGACCGGCGAGCTGCGCGAGAAATACGCCCAAGCGAGCGAAGCGTCCGAGCCGAATTAGCCGCAGCAGTGCGGACGCTGGACGTGCTGATTGCTTTTGATTTTTTTCGGCGTCGGTGATTAGCTGTTGCAGCAAACGGAGTTCGAGAAATGGGCTATTCGACGTTAATCCTTGAGCGCGAAGGCGCGATCGCCACGATCACTCTCGACCGGCCCGAGAAGCGCAACGCCATCTCCACGGAGATGCTCTCCGACCTGCTCGCCGCCCTCGACGAGGTCGAAGCGTCTCCGGCGCGCGTCACGATTATCCGAGGCTCGGGAAAAGCATTCTGCGCCGGAATGGACCTCGAAGGACTGCGGTCACTGCTAGGCCAGTCGCCGCAGGAAAGCCTCCGCCATTCGCGGCAGGTGGCCGCCATGTTTCTCCGCATCTACGGCTTCCCGAAACCCGTGATCGCCGCCGTCAACGGTGCGGCCATCGCGGGGGGCTGCGCCATCGCCACGCTTGCCGACTTCACGCTGGCCGTGCCCGGAGCGAAGTTCGGTTACACGGAGGTCAAGATCGGTTTCGCCCCCGCGCTGGTATCCGTTTTCCTCCGCCGCCAAATCGGAGAGAAGCAGGCGCGCGACTTGCTTCTCAGCGGACGCATTATCGACGCCGCCGAAGCGTTTCGCATGGGACTGGTCAACGAAATCATCCCGGCCGAAAGATTGATGGCGCGGGCGCGGGAGCTTGCGTCCGAGCTTGCCGCGGCCAGCCCGGCCAGCGTTACGCGCACCAAGCGCCTGCTCTTGGCTTGCGACCAGGCCGACTTGAAATCCGAAATCGAACTGGCCATCCGCGAAAACGCCGAGATTCGCTCGACTCCCGATTTTCGCGAGGGCCTCACATCTTTTCTCGAGAAGCGCCCGCCGAAATGGACCGGAGAATAGCCGCCCGATGAACGATTTTGTAGAAACACCCATTCGCGTGCGCTATGCCGAGACCGACCAGATGGGGGTCGTCTACTACGGAAACTATTTCACGTGGTTCGAAATCGGACGCGTCGAATTCTGCCGCCAGCTCGGTTTTGAGTACCGGCGCATGGAGATCGAGGACGACAGTTTCCTGATGGTCGCCAAAGCTTCCTGCCGCTACAAACGTCCCGCGCGTTTCGACGATCTTCTGTCCATTCGGACCCGCGTCGCCGAATCGAAGCGGCGAACGGTGCTTTTCGCCTACGAAGTCGTCAATCAAACGTCCGGCGAGACGATCGCAACCGGCGAAACGCTGCACGTGATCTGCGACCGCCAAGGCCGGCTGAAATCGTTGCCGGAGAAATACCGAAAATACTTTCCACCCGCCGCGCCCGGCGAATCTCCGCGTGAGCATCCTCACAAGAAATAGGCACACATGTCTCGTATCGCGCACAGTGCGCTCCGAGAACACGCACAGCCCAAGGCGACACCCGCATGAGCCGAGTTCAAATTGACGGCGAGCACCTGACGCTCGAGGACCTCCACCGCATCGTATTCGACCGTGCCGAGGCGGAAATCCCTCCAGCGGCGCGCCAATGCATGCTCGCCTCTCGCGCGCTGATCGAGCGTCTGGTCGAATCCGGCGCCACGGTCTACGGCGTGAACACCGGCTTCGGCAAGTTGGCCTCCACGCGCATCTCCCACGACGAAATTCGCCACCTGCAGCTCAATCTGGTGCGCAGCCATGCCTGCGGGGTGGGTGAGCCGCTCAGCGAGCCGGCCACACGGGCCATTCTGGCGCTGCGCGCCAACGCCATCGCCAAGGGCTACTCCGGAGTGCGGCCCGTCGTGCCGGAAACGCTCGTCGCCATGCTCAACCGCGGCGTGCATCCCGTGATTCCATCGATCTGGCGACCTCGCGCCGCTGGCGCACCTCGCGCAGGTAGCCATCGGCGAAGGCCAAGCCGTCTATGAAGGGCGAAGCATGGCGGGCGGCGAAGCCATGCGCGCGGCGGGCATAGCGCCCCTCGTGCTCGAAGCGAAAGAAGGCCTCGCCCTGCTCAACGGAGCGCAGGCCATGCTCGCGCTCGTCGCGCTCGCCCTGCGCGAAGCGGAAATCGCCACGGACACGGCCGACGTCGCCACTGCGCTTTCGCTCGATGCCCTGCGTGGGAGCCCTGTGGCGTTCGACGAGCGCCTCTTTCTCCTGCGCCCCCATCCGGGGCAGGCCACCACGGCGCGCAACATCGAGCGGCTCAGTCGCGACAGCGCGATCCGCGAATCGCACCGCTCGCCCGACAAGGATTCCCGCGTCCAGGACCCCTACAGCCTTCGCTGCGCTCCGCAGGTGCACGGCGCCGTTCGCGACGTGCTCGCGCACGTCCGCGCCACGCTCGCCGTCGAACTCAACAGCGCCACCGACAATCCGCTCGTGTTTGCCGATTCAGGCGACGTGATTAGCGGCGGGAATTTTCACGGCCAGCCCCTGGCGATGGCTGCCGATCAAATGGCGCTGGCTCTCGCTACGCTCGGCGGAATTTCCGAGCGCCGCATCGAGCAGATGACCAATCCCCAGACGAGTGGCCTGCCGGCATTTCTCGTGCGCCAGGCGGGGCTGAATTCCGGCTTCATGATCGCGCAGGTGACCGCCGCGGCACTCGCCGCCGAAATGAAGCCGCTTGCCGCGCCACATTCGGTCGATTCGATCCCCACCTCGGCAAATCAGGAAGATTACGTCTCGATGGGTATGGGCGCAGCCCGTCGGCTCGAGCCCCTGCTCGCCAATTTGCGCAACATTCTCGCCATCGAACTCCTCGCGGCCTGCCAGGGACTCGACCTTCTCGCCCCGATGCAAACAGGCCCGGAAGCGCGCAAGGCCTACGACATCGTGCGCTCATTCTCCCAGCGCGTGGACGCCGACCGCTCCCTCGCACCCGACATCGCTCGAGTCGCCGCCGCCATCGCCGCCGGCTCCTTCGCCGCCCTCATTCGCTAGGGCAAGATTTCAACGGCCGAGCGCCCGCGCTAGAAACTTCCCAAATCGGTATCCCGCAACGTAACTGAACGGCGGCACTCCCAGCGAATAGTGCCCGCACGGCAGCGACATGGTTTCGAATTCGACTCCGTCGCGACGAACTTCTTTCAGAAATATGTCGCTGAACTCCGGCAGAAACGTCGGGTCATACCGCCCCATTATTGCGAAGATCTTTTTGCCCGCCCCGTGCAGCTTCGGGATGTACGGGTACGGGCTGATTGGCGACCAGTACCGCCTCACGTCCTGCTTCGACAGCTTTGTCGCCAGCGGCTCCCAGACGTTCGAGGTCGTCAGCCCGTGCGCCACTACGTCTCCAAAATACGTTGAGACGTGCAAAAACGCCGCCGCGCGCAACGCCGGCTCGTGGCACATGGTGATGAATCCGATGCATGAGCCGATGCTCGTGCCTAGGATGCCGAGACGTTCATAGCCCTCCTGTTCGAGCCAGCGGAGCGTCCGCCGCACGTCCATCACCGCCTGGCGGTTTGCTTGCAGCGTCAACCCGACGTTCGGCCCCACGAGATGATCCCCGCGCGGGTGCCCCGGGATTGCCCGCCGGTCGTGATACGGCAGGCTTATCTTGATGGCGGTGATTCCCAGCCGGTTCAGCCAGCGGCAGACGTCCTGCTGCTCTTCCCACCGCGCGTTCCACTGGGCCAGCACCACCACCGCAGGCCCCATCTTTCGCGCGCGGAAAAGCTGCCCGTACACGCGGTTGTTTTCAGCCCAAGGCGAAGCGATAGCGCTGGTGAAGGTGAGAACGTTATCTTCGAGCGCGTAATCTTCGGCGGGCGCGACGGCAAACCAATCGTCGCTCCTCGCTAGAGTCCTCTCGACGAAGCGATCGAGAAACGCCCGAGGATTTGCGTCATTTGCCTCACCGCCGACGTGCTCCAGCCCCCAAGAAAAAGGCAGCGTGCGCCGGTTGGGTTCTTGCGCCCAGCGCATGTGCTCGTACCGGCGGATTCTTTGTTCGAACCAGGAAGCCACGAAGGTAGCCGACAAACGTAGCGATGAACCGAAACGCTTAGTGTAGCGCCGAGGCCTTCAGCGCGGCAAAATTTCTTCCGCGCGTCGTTGCTCAGAGCCCGCGCTGCGGCCGATCCGTGCCACCGTCCTCACCAGCGCTTTCAGCACGCTCGAAGCGCAAGCGAGGGCGCCCTCAGAAGGCGGTCGCGCACTACGCTTTGTTCAGAGGTTCGAATCGCGGCTTATGCACGGCGAGGATCGCCCACGCCTCGCGCTCGGTGCGAACCACGTGCAGGTCTGGGCGCGTCGCCTCGCCCTGCATCTCAAACATGCGCATCATGCCGTAGATTTCAGGAGACGAAGCGATCACGACTCGGCGGGGGTTCCAATTGCTCAACGCCGGCGCCAACTTGGCCAATTCCTCGATCGTTTGGGCGGAGACCTCGAATGAAGTGACTTCCGAGAGATCAACCACTCCGGCGCTGGGCTGAACCCGGGCGGCATGCTCGGATCCAATCCGAAAGAAATCCTTTAGGACCGCGTCAGTAACCCTCCCACTGAGGCGGGAACGAAGAATGCGGTTCGCGTGATCGAAGTCGAAGGTATAGGGCATCGCGCGCCCTGGTCGAGCCGTGTCCGTCTGGGCGAGATGCTCTCACTAATCGAGACAGATTGCAAACGAGCGGCTGCCGGCACGGCCGCTCCTACAATTCACCCTGGAGCACAATTCCACGGTTCTAAAAGTGAGCCCGCCGCTAGAACTCCGCGTACACCGAAGTCGTTCCTGTGTCGTCGCCGATGGTCAGGGTGAGGGTCACTGGATTGGCGAGCGCCGTCAGGTCAGCCCGCGAGGCCTCGGCTTTGAACTGGTAGCTGTTTCCCGCCAGGGGGACGATCTGGACCGATAGCGACACGCCGTCAATCACTCCGGAAAAAACGTAGCTCCCTTTCTTTGCGCCCTTCCTCAGCTGATGGAATGAGTTGGCCGGGATTGTTGCCTGGTACGTCCCCACCTGAAGCTTGACGACTTCGGAGAGCGGATTGATCCCATTGCTGCCCGCCCCCAGAGTGAATACGGACTTCAGATCAAAGCCTGAAGGTGTGGTCCCCAGAGTTGATCCCGCATGAATGTCGAGCTTGGCGGTGAATGACGAGAAAGACGAGCTACCCACCAGTTCGAAGGCTCCGACGTCGCACGCAAAACCTCCGGGTCGGCTGATGCCGCGCTGATCGGTAGCAACTGGCGTCGTCCCGTCGGGCAGCATGCAGTCGGCAACGGGAATGGCATCCACAGCGGGACTCGCGGAAAGCAACGCAATCGTTTTCGTCGGGCCACCATTGTCCTGCAGGCCATTGAAATCGAGTCCGGCCGAAATGTTGTTCTGGTCCGTCGTCGAAGTGAGGATGCCGACGCACGAGGTGTCGTCCGACAGGTTAAATCCGTCGGAAGTGAGCGTGCCGCCTGTCGCCCAGCAATTTCCGCCTGTGCTATTCGCCATGACGGTGTTCTTCAGGATCACCGTTGCGTAATAGCTATAGACGCCGCCGCCGTAGTAACCGGCTGAATTGCTCGAAACCGTGCTGTTGGCTAGCGTCAGCGTGGCCTGATTGTAGTTGAATATCCCGCCGGCATAGTAGGTGGCCGAATTGTCGGAGACGGTGCTGTTCGTCAGCGTCAGCGCGCCGAGGTAGTTGTAGACGCCGCCGCCGTAATAGCCAGCCGAATTGCCGGAGACCGTGCTGGTGGTCACCGTTACCGTGCCGCTGAAGTTGTAGATGCCGCCGCCGTAATTGTATGCGGCTGAATTGCCGGAGACAGTGCTGTTCGTCAGCGTCAGCGTGCCGTCGAAATCATAAATACCGCCGCCGTAATAGGCAGCCGAATTGCCCGAAACCGTGCTGGTGGCCAGCGTTACGGTGCCGCCATAGTTGTAGATGCCGCCGCCGTAATAGGTAGCCGAATTGCCCGAGACCGTGCTGGTGGCCAGCGTTACCCTGCCGCCGGTGTTGTAAATGCCGGCGCCATAGAATGCTGTGCCGTTCTCAATGGTGACGCCCGAAATGCTAACCGCCACTCCCGAGGAAACGTGAAACACCCCAACTGCGTTATTTCCGCTGATCGCAAGGTTCGAGGCGCCAGGGCCGCTGATTGCCAGGTCGGTGCCGATGTCGAGCGTGCTGGCCAGCGTGATCGTTGCCGGATATGTCAGGCCGAAGTCGATCGTATCGCCGGGCGAGGCCGCGGCAATTGCAGCACGTAGCGAGCCGGGGCCGCTGTCGCTCGTATTCGTCACTGTGATTGTATTGCCCAACGCGGGCAGCGCGGCAACGAGCGCCAAAACGAGCGGAACGAAGACACGAAGACGTTTTTCTCCCATGCTAGCCTCCCGACTAATTATTCACATTCCCTGGTAGTTGGCGGGGCTGCCGGACGGCTAGATCGGCGTCTTCCAGGATGACACGCAGGAGGACGGACCGAGTGCCATTGAAGATTCCGGTTCAGCGCGCTCAATCAATTGCTTCGTTGTTGGGGCAAACCGAGAATTTGTTCGCATGGCCCGATAGTATGGTCCCAGCGTACCCGCGTCCATAGACCGGAAGTACTGCCTCAGATGTTTATATATTGGTAACCGGCATACCGCCTGACGGCAAGTACTCGCGCGGCCGGAGCTGCTAAGGTTCCAAAGGCGCATGCTACCGCGACTCGAGTCGCCTGCTGCCGCACGAAGTGCGGTCGTAAACTAGCGCACCGGCCTGAGTTTCGAGAACACGTCTCCGGGCATTCGCTGGACGCTTGCCCCCAAATCTGTCCCTTCGTCCAGTAAATTCGAACCTAATCGTGTGCCAGCGTCGATAGGCGCCACGAGCTCCGAAACGAAAAACGCAACAGGCGGCATCGGAGGCGAGCGACAGCCCGATGGACTGGCACCGCTCCACCCGGCCCGCCCACCGCGGGCTTTTTTCCTGCCTCCGCGTCCGGCACGCTACGCGTCACTGCATGCCGACTAGAAGAAGATGCAACTTATTGAAAACAGAGGATGGCGTTCCCTTCTACCCGTCACTCTTGGCGCCAGGTCCCAAATTTCACGTTCGGGCGCTGCGTTAGAAGTCGGGCACGGTCGCGAGGGCGCGCCTTGTGACGCTGCTAGCGATATGGCAGATTCAAATAGTGGCCCCTTCGACATTGATCGTCATATTTGTCTTCTGTTTTGGCTTGATCATCGGCAGCTTCTTGAACGTATGCATCCTCCGAATTCCAGAGCGAAAATCGATTGTCTTGCCCGCATCGGCCTGCCCGAAATGCGGCGCCCCGATTCGGCCCTACGACAACATTCCGATCGTGAGTTATCTGCTGCTTGGCGGCGAATGCCGCGCCTGCAAAGCCAAAATCTCGGCAATGTATCCGTTGGTCGAACTGCTCACCGCACTGCTCTTCCTCGCCTGCTATCTCGCCTTCGGGCTGACGCTCGAAACCCTGAAATGGACCGTCTTTGCGGCGTTGATGATCGTCCTCGTATTCACAGACTTTCGCGAGCGAATCCTCCCGGACGTCGTCAACTTCACGGGATTTGGGCTCGGACTTTTGCTGAGCCTTTTTACGCTACCGGCGGACGGAACGGCGCGCTGGATTGCCAGCCGCCTGTTAGACTTCCCTCCCCCGGCGCCAGCGCTGTCGTTGGCGGATGCGCTGCTGGGAGCCGCCGTTGGAAGCGGTCTCTTATGGCTTGTCGCAGAAGCCTATTTCCGCCTGCGCAAGCGCGAAGGAATGGGACTGGGCGATGTGAAGATGATGCTCATGGCCGGGGCGTTTCTTGGCGTGAAGCGGACGCTGCTCACGATCATGGCCGGATCATTGCTCGGAAGTATTTTGGGTTTGGCTTTCATCCTGGTTCGGCGCAAGGACTCGACCTACGAATTGCCCTTTGGAACCTTTCTCGGCATGGCGGCCCTGCTGGTGGTGTTTTTCGGTACACCGGTAGTGAACTGGTACCAGTCAATTCTGTTGGCGCGATGATGACCACGAAAGAGTACTACCGATGAACGTCTCCCTGCCGCTTCACCCTTCCGCCATATCGTCGGTCGGCATGGTCTACGCCATTATCGCGCTCGTGTTGTTTCTGGCTGCCATGGTCGCTCTCGTGGTCCTCCTAC
>OBLQ010000949.1_pt1 | contig 10925 bp, 10 predicted proteins | sample 1519881 | NCBI WGS metagenome assembly OBLQ01 (sample SAMN01911456, study PRJEB22533) | soil metagenome | biome: Soil | place: Malaysia | collected 2012-04-30 | depth DG_metagenome m | reverse complement strand
GGCGAAGAAAAGTGCGAAAAGGGCGCCATGAATGTCTCCGACGCCCTCAAAACCCGTATATCGGTCCGCGCCTTCCTGCCGACCCTGGTCGAGGAAGGCCTTATCCGCGAAATTTTGGAGATCGCCAAGTTCGCGCCGTCCGGCGGCAATGTGCAGCCTTGGCAAGTGCATGTCGTCCTCGGTCCCGCGCGCGACCGGCTCGTCGCGACGGTGAAGAAGGCGATCGCCGAGGATCCGCTCGCCGACGAATCTGACTTTCCGATCTATCCGCCGTCCTTGTGGGAGCCCTATCGCACGCGCCGCTATGCGCTTGGCGAGGCGATGTACGAGCTTCTCGGCATCCCGCGCGAGGACAAGCCGGCGCGGCTCGCCCATGTCGCCCGCAATTTCGAATTCTTCGGCGCGCCGGCCGGTCTGTTCTTTTCGCTCGACTGCAATTTCAATCCGAACCAGTGGGCCCATCTCGGCATGTTGATGCTGGCGGTCAGCCTCGTCGCCGAAGAAAAGGGGCTTGCGACCTGCATGCAGGAATCATGGATGCTGCGCGCCAGGACCGTCTCAAAATTTCTCGGCCTGTCCGAGACCCAACAGCTCTTTTGCGGCATGGCGCTCGGCTATGCCGACCCCGACGCGCCCGTCAACAAACTCCGCTCCGAGCGCGCGCCGCTCGAAGAGTTCGCAACTTTTATGAAGAAGTAACTCGCGCTTGCCGACTTCCTCCTCCTTGGGTCGTTAATGGCGTCACGCTCGATCGACTGTGCGCGCCAGCCGCAAACGACAAAGCAGCCGCCAGCGTAAGAAGCCGCGCCTTCCAGCCGCGTCATATTGACAGAAAGCGTGCCCCGGCCGGCTCGTTTCTGACTCATCCGTACAAAGAATGGCGGGCTCGAGGCCGCCCCTCGCTAATTCGGCAACGGCGCGCCGCTCGCCTCGTGCCAATCCGTTCGCTCGGTCCCCACAAGCTCCTCCCGCGATTTGTGTCCCGTACACCCATTGGGGCCGGCCGCCGGACAGTAGATGTAATTCACGCTAGCGCCGCCGGCGGTCTTACCGCTTACGGCTATCTGGCCGAAGTCGTTCATTTGGAAGGCCTGCGTTTCGACCGCGTTCGGCGCCTCGAAGATCGTCCAGCTTTTTAGGTTCGATTTCAGCACGAAGCCGTGTTCATGGCCGTCTTTGTCCTCCCAACTGCCCGCTATATCGCCGTTGTCTTTTATCGACTGCGGACGCGTATTTCCCAACGCCATATCGCCCAGAGTTTGATGGTGCACGATTTGCGCATTCAGAACCCACACTTCGACGCCTTCGCCTATCGTCCGCATGACGAAACCCTGAACCGAACCGTTCGCTTTCCGGAAAAAACCGACGATATCGCCCTGAGCGTTGATGCCGCGTGGCGCGATACGAGCGATGCATGTCGGCGACAGCTTATCGGCGCACACCCACGGCAGAGTAATATCGGACACGCGGACCGCGGATACTGCGTTGATTTTGCCGAGGTACCCGATGGTTTTTAGTTCGGGATGGTCTTTGTCGTAATGGGAATATTCGCCGACAAACGATCCCTTTGAATTAATGCCCATGCCGATGCCGTGTATCGGCGCGCGACCGGAAATTGTTATCCAACGCAGTCGGCCGCTCGGATCGCGCACGAACCCGCGACAGTCATTCATATTAACAGGAGTTCCGCAGTCGCCGCCTAGCGACGAGTAAACTCCGATCACCATCCCCGCGTTGTTAATTCCGCGGGGCGCGGTGCCGTAGTACTGGGCGTAGCCGTTTGAGTTATCGCCGGAAAACTGAAATGTTTGATAGGGCCCCTGTCGCGGACCGACAAATCCATGATCGTCTTTAGAATCGCCGGGCTTGGTCGGCTGATAGGAGCCGGCAATCCAGCCGTCGTCGTTTATCGCCGAAAGCGCGGATTCAATGCCTTCGCCTGGCGCGAGACTGATCAGGAACGTACCCGCGTAAGCAACCGAAATCGCCGAGCCAAGGACCGTCAAGGCAAGAGCCGCTCTTGCGGCGGCAAATAGTCTGTGCATGTCTCCCCCCAAAAAAGAGTGTTCTTACAGCAGAGATGAACGGCCTCCTAGATGGTCACGCTGCAAAGCAAACAAGCGCCGCTATGCGCCTGGCGAGGCGATGTATGAGCTTCTCGGCATCCCGCGCGAGGACCAAGCCGGCGCGGCTCGCCCATGTCGCCCGTAATTTCGAGTTCTTCGGCGCGCGGGCGGGTTTGTTCTTTTGTCTCGGCCGCAACTTCGATCCGAACCAGCGGGTCCATCTCGGCATGCTTATGCTGGCGGTCAGCCTCATCGCCGTCAAAAAAGGCCTTGCGACCTGCATGCAGGAATCATGGATGCTGCGCGCCAAGACTGTCTCAACGTTTCTCGGCCTGCCCGACGACCAGCAGCTCTTTTGCGGCATGGCGCTCGGCTACGCCGACCCCAATGCGCCCGTCAACAAACTGCGCTCCGAACGCGCGCCGCTCGAGGAGTTCGTGACGTTTACGAGGGAATAAGGCGCGCCCGGCGCGTCCTTACGGCCTCGCCAGATAGCGCTGGCGCGTCGTCCGAACCCGCTTCGCGACCTCGCCTCTCCCAAAGGAGAGGCGAAATCCATCAAACCCTACTGGTTCGCGCCGAGATTGTCGGTCGTGCGGATGAAGTCCGCGACATTGTCATGGAGCTGCTTCAGCGATTCCTCATGCGCGTAGACCATGTGTCCTGAATTGTAGAAGGCGTAGGAAATGTTCGACATCATCGATTTTGGAATCGTCAGGTGTCGCATTTCGTAAATGCCTTCATAGAAGGGCGTCGCGAGGTCGTAGTAGCCGGCGTTCAGGAGAACCTTGAGGTTCGGATTATATTTCATCGCGAAGGCAAGGTCCGGCATGACATTCGTCGCGCTGCCGAATGGGAACCCGCCAGTGGGCTGTTGATGCTCGAAACTCCAGCCCGGAAATGTGCCGGCGAAAAGCTTGTATGTCTTGCCCTCGCCGAATTTGAGATCAGTGCGGACATAGTCGTTGAACGCTGAGACGTAAGCCGAGCTGATCGCCGCCGACTGCGGATCGTAATCGGCGCGCTGGCTTAAGGGGTCGATGGTCGGTCCCGAAAACCGCGTATCGAGACGGCCCGTCGTCAGATTGGCCTCGTCCTGCAAGCTCTTTTCGAATTCGCCGCCGTCGATCCTGAGATCGGCCTTCTTGATGTAGGATACGGGCAGCCCCGTATATTCATGGAGCTTGTTTGCGATTTCGTCGCGCTTTTCGTCCGAAAGCGCGCCGCCCGCTCCGAGCGCAAGCGCATAATCGTTCATCGCGAAATTCTCGACTTCCTTCAGGAGCGCCGACAGATCGGTCGGTGCGCCGTCGGGCAGCTTCTTGTGGTACCAGGCCGTCGCCGAATAGGTCGGCAACGCGACCTCATAGGCCGCATCGACGGCGGGATTTAAGGTCGCGCCGTCAACGCTCAAATCGAAGTTCAAAATCTGCGACAGCAGGATGACGCCGTTAAGATCGACGGCGTAGTTATTTTCGAGCATCGCCGCGACCACCGCCGAGCGCGTCGTGCCGTAGCTTTCGCCGAAGAGGTATTTCGGGGAATTCCAGCGGTCGTATTTCGACAGGAACGCGGTGATGAACTCGCAGAAAGCGTGCGCGTCCTCGTCGATGCCGAAAAATGCTTTCTTCGCGTCCTTGCCTCTGAGGCGCGAAAATCCCGCCCCCGGCATGTCGATAAAGACGAGATCGCTCGCGTCCAAAAGGCTCGAGTCGTTATTGACGAGCTTATAAGGCGCGGCCGGCGTATGCGTGTCGTCGCTCGTGACGACGCGCTTCGGCCCGAAGGCGCCCATGTGAAGCCACACGGTCGCCGAACCGGGCCCGCCATTATAGATGAACGTCACCGGGCGCGGGCCGGCGCCCTGTTTGAAATAGGCGACATAAAACATTTCGGCTTCGGCCGGCTTTTCCTCATCGCCGCCCTTGCCCTTGTCGCCCGACGCGCCGCTATCGCCCGCCGAATCATCTTTCGCGTCGTCCCAGCCTTTCGGATGCACCAGGATCGTGCCGGCGACCGCCTTGTAATCGATGCGCCTGCCGGCGACCGTGACCGAGCCCGTCGTGGTCGAATCCGGCATGTTGAAGAAAGAGGCTTCCTCGGGCGTTTTCGCCTTGTCGGCGTCGTCGCCCTTCGAAGGCGGCGCGGCGAAAGCCGTGGCCGTAAGGCCAAGCGCAAGCGAACAGGCGGCGGTCATCAAAGCGACGCGCTTCATGCGAATAACTCCCTTGTTTTCATGGCCGAAGACGGCGCCGCGGCCCCCGCACGCCGTAAAGTCGATCGCCAGGCCCTCTCGGGCGTCGGGAGACTAGGCAATCTCGCGGCCGCGCGAAACCGGTTCGACCGTAAAAATCGCACGCTCCGCCGCAAAACGCTTGCCCAGCGACAAAATCGCCGCGGCGCGCCGGGGCCCTCCTTCATTGAAAGGAGGCCGCCCGCCGGTCTATAGGCCCATAGGCGGCGCACCTGCCGCATCCGAAAGGCCGAAGACGTCTCGTGAAGATTGCGACCTATAACGTCAATTCGATCGGCGCGCATTTGACGCGCGTTCTCGAGTGGTTCGACGAAGCAAGGCCCGACATCGCCGTCCTCCAGGAGATCAAATGCGTCGACGAGAAATTCCCGGCGGGCGAGTTTGAAGACCGCGGCTACAATGTCGCCGTGCATGGACAGAAGACTTACAACGGCGTCGCGCTCCTTTCGAAATATCCGTTCGAGGAAGTGAAAAAGGGTCTGCCGGGCGACGAAGCCGACGATCACGCCCGCTATATCGAGGCGATGGTTTTCCCGGCGGAAGCCAAGCCCGTGCGCATCGCCGGGATCTACCTGCCCAACGGCAATCCGGCGCCGGGCCCGAAATACGACTACAAGCTGAAATGGATGAAGCGGCTTAAGGCCCGCGCCGAGGAATTGCTGGCATTCGAAGACGCTTTCGTGCTCGCAGGCGATTTTAACGTCGTTCCGCAAGCGGAGGATGTCTACGATCCGCATGAGTGGGAGGGCGACGCGCTCTACCGGCCTGAAACGCGCGCCGCTTTCCGGGAGATTCTATATCTCGGCCTCACCGACGCTATCCGCCAGATCAATCCCATGGGCGTCTCATACACTTTTTGGGATTATCAGCGCGGCGCCTGGGAGAAAGACCACGGCCTCAGGATCGATCATCTGTTGCTTTCGCCGCAGGCCGCCGATCGCCTGAAAGACGCCGGCGTCGATCGCGCGGCGCGCGGAAAAGAAAAACCATCAGACCATACGCCGGTTTGGGCGGAGTTTCGCTAAGTCTAATCCCATAGATTGGTCGAAAGATATTTCATTCCTGAATCGCAGATAAGAACGGCGATGGTCGCGCCCTTCTGCGGCCCGCGCAGCAGCTGCAGCGCCGCCGCGACGTTGGCGCCGCCGGAAAAACCGCCAAAGACGCCTTCTTCCCGCGCCAAGAGCCGCGCCGTCGCTCTCGCCTCAGCGCCGCCGACGGTCAGATATCCGTCAATTTCGGCGCCATCCATCAGCGCGAGTTCGCTCATCGAGTAACCGCCGCCCTGGATGGGGTGACCGGGATCGCTCACCGCTTCTCCGGCGAGCGCCGCAGCCCCCTCGGGCTCGACCACATAGCAGGCGATTTCGCGGTCTTGTTCCTTCAGGAATGTTGAAACGCCGGCGAACGAACCGCCGGATCCGACAAAATCGCAAAATGCGGTGATAGCGCCGCCCGACTGGCGCCAGATTTCCGGGCCGGTATGCCGATAATGCGCCAGCATATTCCCGCGACGGCCGAACTGATCGGCGCGAAAGGCGCCCCGCTCCTTCGTTAATTGCCGCGTGCGTTCTTCGACAAGCTTCAGATCGTCGCCCGATACCTCGCCGAGAACCGAATTCGGCGCCTGGTCGACAATGACCACCTCCGCCCCGAATGCGCGCATCATCTTTGCGCGTTCGATGGAGTTGCCGCGCGACATCACCGCGACAAACGGATGGCCGCTCTGGCGGCAGACGATCGCCAGACCCGTCCCCATATTACCGGAAGTGAGTTCGACTACCGTCTGGCCAGGCGCGAGCGCGCCCGATTTCTCCGCCTCAAGGATAATCTCGAGCGCGGCGCGATCCTTCTTCGAATAGCCGGGATTGAAGAACTCGATCTTCGCAAGAATTCGTCCGTCTAGGACCCGCGTTATCCGATCAAGCGCGAGCAGAGGCGTTTCCCCGATGAGATCGGTTATGGATTCGGATATCCCGGTCATGGAGATGCGCTGTAACTCCCGGCTTTGCGCAATACCAGTAAAAACATTGTGCTGCGCGAAGCGTCTCGTTAGCAACGCCTAAGCACTGAACCCGCGAACAAGACGCCGCGCTCAAGGCGGTCGATGACTGGTTGAATAAGCGCGACAGCCAGGCATTCCGCCTGTTCGGCTATGCTGGCGCCGGTAAGACGACATTGGCGCGAGGGCAAGACAGGCCCGAACGGGCGTTGTCCGGCGCAAGACATCGGCGCGCGCCAATGTGGATCCTATGAAATTATATACCTTGTAATACGAGGTATCTTGGTATAAAGGGGATTATGGCGCGAAACGAAACCTCGGGGTTTCTTGGCAATTGGACGTCGCAGGCCCGCAAGGGCTTTTTGGAACTGGTAGTGATGGCTTCGCTCGGCCAGCGCGAGTTCTATGGCTATGAGCTCGTCCAGCACATTAAAGCGCGGGGCGGCATCGAGGTCGGCGACGGCACGCTCTATGCGATTCTTGCGCGCCTTCAGCGCGACGGATTCATTCGGCACCGCTGGGAGCACCTCGATAAGGGTCCGGCGCGCAAATATTACGCGCTTACGCGTGAGGGCCGGGCCGCGCTCAAAGGCATGAGAAGCGTCTGGGACGCCATGACCTCGGCGATCGATGGGGCCAATCATGTTTGAAGATCCGCGTTCACGCCGCGAATGGCGCCGGTTTCGTCTGCATACAAGTCTATTGCTTGGCGGAGTCTCGGGAGCAATCCGCCGCCAGCTTCTTGAAGACCTGACGGCCCACATTAGGGATTGCGTCGAGAACGAGCCGCACGAGCTGCCCGAATTCGAACGCGTCAAAGCGGCGCTCGCCAAAGTCGGCGATCCGCGCGAATTCGTCGCGCCGCTTCTTGCGGACGCGGTGCTGAACGCCTCTCCCCGCCGCGCCGGACTCGCCGCAAGCCTGCGCGCTATTATTCAATACGCTGGATTCGGCTGGGCGTACCTCGCAAGAGCCGCGATGCTTTGCGCGACGCTGGCGGTCGGCGGCGGGCTGCTTGTTTTGGCGGTAAGCGCCATCCTCAGGCCAGACGCCGCCGGCGTATTCGTCGCGCCGCCGGACAATGTTCAATTTAGCATTTTTGGATGGTCCGAACACGAAGGAACGCCGTTTCTATATCCCTGGCTTGCCATTGCTTTGGGAATTATCGGCGGCCTGCTGCTGTGGCTCGGTTGGCGTTCGGCGCGGCGCATTCTGAGCGAAATTCTGATGATGAAGCGGAATCCATAGGGGAATTGGGGGCTATGGCAAATCCGACGATCGGTAGACCGGCGCCGCGCCTTTTCGTTCTTGAACTCGCAACATTCGCGGCGATTTTCTGGGCGGACTGGGCGGGCTACATTCCATTTTCGAAGACGCCGTTTCTCTTCATTGCGGCTTGGATATTCATGGCGATCCGAGGCGTGAGGTGGCGATCGGTCGGCTTTAGCTTGCCTGCAAACTGGAAGACGCTCTTGATGATCGGCGTGCTCGCCGGCGTCGGCATGTGGCTTCTCGAATTCTTCGTCACGCAAAAGCTGATTTTGCGGATGACCGGCCATTTGCCGGATCTTCATTTCTTCGACAATCTCGTCGGCAATTTCAAACTCTATGTGATTTATATCAGCCTTTCGTTCGTCCTAGCAGGAATTGGCGAAGAGCTGGTCTGGCGCGCTTATGCGCTTCCGCGCGTGGCGAGCCTTCTCGGCGGCAAAGGCTGGGCGTGGATCGGCGCATTAATCTTCGTGAATGCCGGCTTCGGTCTTGCTCACCTCTACCAGGACTTGCCTGGCGTCATCGAAAACCTAATCGCCGGCGTTCTGCTTGGCGTTCTCTATCTTGCGACAGGACGCAATCTCATTGCCCCGATCGCGGCGCATTTCGTCGGCGACGCCACCGATTGCACGCTGATTTACCTCGGTCTCTATCCGGGCGTCGGACATTGACTGCCAAGCGAGGGGGCGCGGCGCCATGCTCAGAACGCATGGCCGCGAAAGGCGCGGCGCGGTGGCGTCGTTATTTATCCCCGGCGACAATGCCCGGCAGACGCTCAAGCGCGCGCTTGAAGGGGCCCGTTGAGCCTTGCGCGCGCGAGACAATGAGCGCGCCCTCGATTTCAACGATCGCCTGCTCGGCGCGTTGTTTTGCTTCCTTGGCGCTGGCGCCCGCATCCCTGGCGACTGCTTGAAACGCATCCTGGAGAGCGCCCGCCATTGATCTTGCGACGCCCGGCGCCGCTTCATTCGCCTCGCCGACGGAAAAGAGATTGACGAGACAGTTCGCCCGGCCGCCGTCGAAGAACTTCGAGAGGCCGGCGGCCGCTTCGCGCAGGCGTGCGGCCGGCGCGCCGTCCTTCAGAAGGGGGGCGATCGCCAATTCCGAGACCGTGGCCGCGACATGTTCGGCGGCCGCCTTCGCCATATCTTCCTTGCCGCGCGGGAAATAGTGATAGAGGCTCGACTTGCCGAGGCCGGACGCCTCCGAAAGGCGCGTGAGGCTCGCCCCGTCATAACCGAGCTTGCGGAACTCGCGCGCGATGGCGGCGACCGCGTCATCCCGCGACGATTTCACTGCCGGCATGGACCGTCCTTTCTGTACCGAACGGACGGTATATAGCCGCGCGCAAGCCGGCTATCCTTCGCACCGCGACGGCGTGCGGCAAGCAAAAGTCGCAAGCGATTACGGGGCGCAGGTTGCCTATCTTGGGTTGCAGGTTGTAGGCAGCGCGGGTCCCCTCTCGATCTCCGATCTCTAACCTCGCCCGATGACCTGGTCTCCGCAACAAGACGCCGCCTTGAAAGAAGTCGACCGCTGGCTGAAAGCGCCGGACCGGCAAGTCTTTCGCCTGTTCGGTTACGCCGGCGCCGGCAAGACGACCTTGGCGCGCCACATCGCGGAGAATGCAGGCGGCGACACCGCCTTCGCCGCTTTCACCGGCAAAGCCGCGCATGTGATGCGCCAGAAGGGCTGCGCCGGCGCGACGACCATCCACGCGCTGATCTATCGCCCGGCGGATGAGGATGAGGAAGGCGGGCTCGTCTTCGCGCTGCGTCCTGACGCACCGGCTTCGAAGGCCGATCTCATCATCATCGACGAATGCTCGATGGTCGATGAAGAATTGGGGCGCGATCTCCTTTCCTTCGGCAAGCCGGTGCTCGTGCTCGGCGATCCGGCGCAATTGCCGCCGGTCAAAGGGGGCGGCTATTTCACCGAGGCGGAGCCCGATTTCATGCTGACGGAGATCCATCGTCAGGCTGCGGACAATCCGATCATCCGCCTTTCGATGGACATTCGCGAAGGCCGCGAACTCGAGCCGATCGCCGGCGGCGCCTTGCGCTTCATGTCGCGCCACGAAATCTCATCGGAGGAAATCCTCGCCGCCGATCAAGTTCTTGTCGGCGTCAACCGCACAAGGAAGCGCTTCAATGACCGCATTCGCGAGCTGAAAGATCATACCGATCCGACGCCCGAAGCCGGCGAGAAACTCGTCTGTCTCCGGAACAACCGCCGCAAGGGCCTTTTGAACGGTGGCATCTGGATTGTGACCTTGAGGAAAGCTGCAAAATCCGGCCGCGCACGCATGACCGTGGCGCCCGAAGACGGCGGCAAGCCGGTCAATATCTCCGTGCCGATGGCTTTCTTCACCGACGGCCCCGAGACCGTCCCCTTCCCGCTCCGCCGCGGCGCCGACGAATTCGACTATGGCTACGCCTTGACCGTGCATAAGGCGCAAGGCTCGCAATGGGATGATGTCGTTCTCTTCGACGAAAGCTTCGCCTTTCGCGACCACCGCGCGCGCTGGCTTTACACGGGCGTCACGCGCGCCGCCGTACGGCTCACTCTCGTGCGTTAGGCTCCGCCTGCACGAAAATTTGCGGCGAGCGCGTCGATCAGCGCGCGCACCGCGGCGGGAAGGCCCTGACGCGTCGGGAAGACGACGTGCACAATGCCTTCCGGCGCGCTCCAGCCGGGAAAGACTCGCACCAGCCGGCCGGCGGCGAGCGCTTCCTCGCATTGCTCCTCCGGCAAGAGCGCCGCGCCGAGCCCCGCCTCCGCTGCGACGCGCAGCGCCGAGAAATCGCCGCAGGAATAGCGCGGCGTGTGGCGCCAGGCGCGTCGCTCGCCGTTCGGGCCGACAAGATCCCATATCTCTTCGCCGGGCGCCTCGCCGCTGCTTAGCACGCCGACGGAACGCATCGCCGAAAGATCGCTTTGATCCTCGAGCCGGTTCGCCGCGGCAGGCGCCGCGACAAGAATGCGCCGGCTTCGCCCGATAGCACGCATCGTCAAGAACGCGTCGGTCCCTGGCTCCTCGCGCACGCGCAGCGCAAGGTCGATCCCTTCGCTGATGAGATCGACCCGCCTGTTCGTCGCGATCACCTGGAGATTGACCTTCGGGTGACGCTTCATGAAATCGACGAGCATCGGGCCGACCTTGCCGAGCGCGCCCAGCGGGCAGGAAAAACGGATCGTCCCTTGCGCCTCGTCGCGGCTCGCGCCGACCGCCGCTTCCGCTTCAGCGACTTCGGCGAGCGCGCGTTCGCAATGGGCGAAGAAGGCGCGGCCGAGCTCTGTCGCTCGAAATCGCCGCGATGAGCGTTCGATG
>OBLQ010000948.1_pt1 | contig 10925 bp, 12 predicted proteins | sample 1519881 | NCBI WGS metagenome assembly OBLQ01 (sample SAMN01911456, study PRJEB22533) | soil metagenome | biome: Soil | place: Malaysia | collected 2012-04-30 | depth DG_metagenome m | reverse complement strand
GTGCGTCGCCCGCAAGAGCGCCTCCATCTCCGCCCCCCGGCGCACCGCTGCGCTTGCACGCGCCATAGCACCGACGGCCGAGCGAACGCACTCCTTCGCGCCACCGCTCCTTCGCATCGCGCGACCAAACTGGCCTGCCCTCTCAAAACAACTTCTTCGCGACGCTGAGGCCGACGGCGTCTCCCTGAAAGCGGTCCTGGGCGGCGAACTCGTGGAACCAGTGAGCGCTCACCGCGAGATCCCAAGGGACGTATGCGATGCCCAGGTGCAGACCCGTTGCGTGCACTTCGTCGCGTACGTTCGTCGCTGCACGACCCCTGTCGGCCGTAACCTGCCACGTGTCGTAGCCGGCGAGCCCCACCTCGAGAAGCAGCTTCTGATCGCTCGAGAGTGGGAGGTACTGGCTCACTCCCCAGTTCAGCGTCAGGTTCTGGCCGGGGGTCAGGGCGAAATCCTCCTTCTTGGTGTTGACTTCGTGTGTGAGTGCGAGGCCAACCGCCGTTCCCTTGCTGGAAAATGGATACCAGTAGCCCGCGACCTGCGTCTGCTGCGTCCAGAACCCGAGACCGATGTTGTCGATGGCTTCGCCCTTGATCGTGCCGAGGCGTGGCACGGTGACGGACCGCACGTCGTACTTTCCGGTGGGAGCGTAGAATCCCATGCCGAAGGAGACGTCATAACGTTCGCCCGTCCAGCCCAGCCAGATCGGCTGAACGTAGAGATCTCCGATGTCGAACTGCGACGTCTCGGCGCTCAGCGCCCGATTCGAAGTCGTGGAAAGCGCCGCGCCGACGCTCGCGTTCGCAAACGTTGGCATGATGATCGCACCAAACCTGGCGCCGAGGGGCTTCCAACGGGAGACCCAGATCAGCGTCGGCGCCAAGGCATAGACGTCGACGTCCAGATCGAGGTGGAGGGTGACACGGCGTCCACCGAAGGGCCCTTTGATGGTCACGTTCTCGATCTGGTCACCGTGCCGATCGTTCAGCCGGCTGGTCGTGTAGTAGTAGTTGTACAGCACGCCGTAGAAGCCAGGCTCGGGCACGGCGAAATCTCGGATGTTCAGCAACCCACCGGCGTAGTGCCCGGTCTCGGAGGTGTGCCCGACCCCGATACCCAGGATGAGCAGCCAAGTGATCGCGCTCCAAAGCATGAGCGCTCTTGGGGGTCTCGTCACCGTCTCCTCCTCTTCATTCCGTCGATGGCGAGCTGACTCCTTTTCGTATCGATTCCCGGTCGCCGTCGTCCTCGTCGCTCATGCCGACGCCATCCGTGGGCGGGGGGTAGCCTGCGGCGAATCCGATAGAGAAGGCGGCACCCGCGGCGTGACTCGGCGCCAGCGCGCCCCTCACCAACGTCGTCAATGCCTCTGTCTCGTCGCCTCCATCCCTCCTCTCGTGACGAGCGGCGCGTCGGTGCGGGCGTTGCCGTCGTCCGCTCGAGCAAGCGGGCAGGTCGCGGGTTCTCGCCAGGCGCAACGACCTTGGGGGAGTGCAGGTGACGTGCCAGGCGAGCGGCGCACGCGCTGCGGGGTCTCCGTTCGGTCGATTCCTGCTGTTGATTGTGAAGCGCCATTCCGCCCGCAAATCTGGGAATGAGGGACGCCGCGGCCGGGACAGAGGGTGGCGCACGAAGTGAAGCGCACCAGACTTACCTATTTCGATCGCGCCCCGGGGAGGCCCTCTTCGGTGATCCATTCTTGGCACGCGACCTGCACCCCGGCTTCCGCTAGATGTCTGCAAGACGGGGAGGAAGGGGGGGAAGCTGATCTCGCGCATCCCCAGGGGACGTGGACCCGGCTCGCCGAAGCGTCCACACGCACGATGGCTCGGGCCGGTGATGGTGCTCACTCTCGTGGCGGCGTGTGCCTCGCCGCTGCGGGTCCATCGCATCGCTGCGAGAGACTTCTACACCACGCAGACACGCAGCGCACTGTCATCGGGCGTGAGCGAGCTCACGCGCACGACGCTTCGGCGACACGATCTTCTCGACCGGTACGAGGAGGCACCGGACGAAACGATCGCCCTTCTCCGCGAATCACTCGCCCGGGGCCGCGCGGGATCGGACGAGCTGTTCGCGATGGCGGAGCTCTCGCTCCTGCGGGCCCAGGAAGAAGACAGTCGGCCCCATTATCTCGCCGCAGCCGTCTACGCGTACGCGTTTCTGTTCCCGGACGATCCGGGCGACGACACCGACGCGTTTGATCCACGGGTGCGCATGGCGTGCGACATCTATAACCGAAGCCTGGCGAAGGCGTTCAGGGTCGGTTCGAGCGATGCGGTGTCGTTGGAAGCCGGCACGCGTTCGCTCCCGCTCGCATCGATGACCATCGACTTCGATCCCCGCACTCTGGCGTGGCACGGCTATCGTCTGGTGGAGCTGACGCCCGTGGACGAAATCGAAGTCATCGGCATGCGGAATCGCTACCACACGTCGGGCATCGGCGTCCCCCTCGCGGCCCGTCCGGAGCCACCTGGCGGCACCTACCGCGACGAGGATCTCGTCGGCCCGAACATTCGCGTAGCGGTGACGGCCGTTCTGAGGATCGATCACCCGCGCCAACAGATCCTCGCGCCGGCGATCAAGGGTACGCTCGAGGTGCATGCGACTATGGACGAGGAGTCGATCCGCATCGGACCACGGACCGTCCCCCTCGAGGCCGATCCAACGGCCGTGATCGCCAGCACCCTCGTCGCCGCGCAACCCTGGAAGTTCGAGATCGCCCTTTTCCTGGGCGACGCCTTCCCGTCGATGAATACCCACAGCTTCCTGCGGGCGCTCCGGCCGTATCAGCCCGGCAAGATTCCCGTCGTTTTCGTCCACGGTACCGCCTCCAGCGTGTTTCGCTGGGCCGACATGACGAACGACCTGCTCCAGGACCGCCGCATCCGCAGCGCCTACCAGTTCTGGTTCTACACGTACGATTCCGGCAACCCGATTCTCTACTCGGCGTACAAGTTGCGCCAGATGTTGAGCGCCCGTATCGCCGATTTCGAGCGCGACTCTCCCGATCCAGCGCTGCACCGAATGGTGGTGATCGGACACAGCCAGGGGGGCCTGCTCGCCAAGCTCGCGGCCGTTCGACGAAGTGCCGATGACTCAGCAGACGCGAGAGATGCTGCGAGGCGCGATCTTCGTCAAGCCATTACCCTTCGTGACGCGCCTGATCTTCATCTGCACCCCGCACCGCGGCAGCTTCCTCGCCGGTCCACAGATCATTCGTCGTCTGGTGCAGCGCCTCATCCGGCTCCCGTCGGATGTAGCGAGCATAGGCGAGGAGATGGCCGGACTGTCGAGCGGAGAACGCTACCTTTCGCTGGAGCGTCTCCCGACGAGCATCGACAACATGGACCCCGGCAACCGACTCATTCGAGCTCTGTCGACCATTCCCATCGCGCGAGGCGTCGCCGCACATTCGATCATCGCGGTCGATCGGGACGATGACATCCAGCACGGGGATGATGGGGTCGTGACCTACGAGAGCGCGCACATCGACGGCGTCGCGTCCGAGCTCGTCGTGCGCTCCGGCCACTCGGCGCAAGCGAATCCCCACACGATCGCGGAGGTGCAACGCATCCTTCTCGATCATCTCGCGAGCGTTCGCGCCGAGACGAGCTCCATCGGAACGAGCCACAGGACGTATCCCGCCGGTTCACCGGCAATGGGCACAAGGAGGTCGACATGAACATGACACGACGGGGTCTCGCACTGACAGCCGTGGCACTCTGGCTGCTCGCCGGTAGTATCACGACGAGCCATGCGGCCGGAGCGGCGGAAATCCGCTCTTCCGCCCGCAAGGCGCTCGACAAGCTCTACGCTTCGTCCCCCAGCACGAAGATTCTCGGGGAGAAGGCGAAAGGCATTCTCGTCTTTCCGAGCATCCTGAAGGCGGGCTTCATCGTCGGTGCACAGGGTGGTGACGGCGCCCTGTTCCAGGGTGGGAAGACCACGGGCTACTACCGCACGCTTGCGGCCTCGTACGGCTTCCAGGCCGGCATGCAGAAGTTCGGCTACGCGCTCTTCTTCATGAGCGACTCCGCGCTCAAGTACCTCTCGAAGTCGGGCGGATGGGAAATCGGGACCGGACCAAGCCTCGTGATCGTCGACCAAGGATTTGCGAAGTCGATGACGAGTACGACGCTCACCCAGGACGTCTACGTGTACGTCTTCGACCAGAAGGGATTGATGGCAGGAGTCGGCATCCAGGGGTCGAAGATCACTCGGATCCATCCGAAGTGACGAGTTGCGGATGGGAGCCTGTAGGCTGCATGGAGCGCCGCGGCTACGAGGTGAAATGGTGATTTCCTCGCGTCGTGCCGAGAGAGCGAAGTCCGGATCGCGATCCTGCCGCTCGTGGGAGCGGCGGGTCGATCACTCCCGTCGAACCGAAGGCGTCTGCGGGCACGACCGTCGATCGAGGCCACGGTCGGCTGCCGTCCGTGCCGCCGCACTGATTGGCTGCCTCCTCCTGACCCCGCCCGTCGGGGCCGAGGAAAGGGAGGCTCCCGCCGTTGCGAACGATGAGGGCGCCTCCGATCTGGCGATGAAACTGCAGAACCCGGTTGCTTCGCTGATCAGCGTGCCCCTGCAGAACAACTTCGAGTTCGGTGGCGGACCGGGCGGCGACGGGTTTCGGTACCAGCTCAACCTTCAACCCGTCATCCCGATTCCCCTGTCCGACGACTGGAACGTGATCTCCCGGACGATCGTTCCGATCATTCATCAGGACGACGTCGTCCCCGGGACGGCGCAAAGCGGAATGGGAGACGTCCTCGAGAGCCTGTTCCTTTCGCCGAGCCGTGCTGGACCCGCACACCTGATCTGGGGCATCGGGCCGGCCATCCTCCTTCCCACGTCCACGGACGAATTTCTCGGCGCCGAAAAGCTCGCGATCGGCCCGACGGCCGTCGTCCTCCGTCAGGAGGCGGGGTGGACGTATGGCTTGCTCGCAAATCACCTCGTCTCGATCGCCGGCACAAGACACAGGGCGGACGTGAACGCCACGTTCATTCAGCCGTTCTTGAGCTATACGACCAAGACGTACACCACCGTCGGCTGCACGACCGAATCGACGTACAATTGGGAGAACGGCAAGTGGACCGTCCCGCTGAACCTGAGCGTCAGCCAATTGCTCAAGATCGGCGAACAGCCGATTCAGCTCGCCCTCGGTCCGAGGTTCTACGCGGAAGGTCCCAAGGGAACCGCGGACTGGGGGATTCGCTTCGTCACGACCATGCTGTTCCCCAGGTAACTCCCGGCTTCGGGCTCTCCTGATGACCATACCAAGGCCAGCGGCACTCAATGGCGAGTGGATTCCGCCGGTAATCAAGCAGGCAAATTAACGGCGATGGAATTGGTGTTAGCGAAAGAATCGCTCGACCGAGGAGAAGAAGATGACACGACTTATTGAAATATGCTGTGCGACGGCCTTGGCTGGCTTCATTTTTCCTGCCTTCGCGCAGGACTTGAGGATCGATCCTGCCGATATCAAATCGCCGGCGCCTGAATACTCGCCGTATCTGGAACACAACTACCCCGATCGTGTCTTTTTCGGTGACACCCACGTGCACACGTCGTATTCCACCGACGCCGGCATGATCGGCAATCGGCTCGGCCCAGATGAGGCGTATCGGTTCGCCATGGGCGAGGAGGTCACGTCCAGCCTGGGTGTGCGTGCACGTTTGCAACGGCCGCTCGACTTCCTCGTTGTCGCAGACCATGCCGAAAATCTTGGCTTGGCGCCGATGATCGCAGAGTCCAATCCGGAACTGTTGAAGACGGAATTCGGCCGCAAGGTCCACGACATGGTGATGGCTGGCAAGTATGGTGATGCCTACACCGCCTGGGGCGAAGGGATGGCGGTGGCGAAGGATCCGCTCAAGGGGCAGGACGCCCTGACGCGATCGATGTGGGAACGGCTCACGATGTCGGCCGAGGCCTACTATCGTCCCGGCCGGTTCACGACCCTGATTGGCTTCGAGTGGACCGCCAGCCCGGGCGGCAACAACCTCCATCGCAACGTGATCTTCCGGGACGGCAAGGCGAAGGCGGACCGCATCCTGCCCTTGTCCAATTACGACACCAGCGATCCGGAAAAGCTGTGGCAGTGGATGGCCGACTATGAGAAGAAGACCGGTGGCCAAGTGCTGGCGATTCCGCACAACGGCAATCTTTCCAATGGATTGATGTTCGACGATGTCACTCTGACCTCGAAGAAACCGCTCGACCGCGATTACGCCGAGCGCCGCATGCGCTGGGAGCCGCTCTACGAAGTAACCCAGATGAAGGGCGACGGCGAAACCCATCCCTCGCTCTCGCCGACCGACGAGTTCGCCGACTTCGAACGTTGGGACAAGGGCAGCTTCGGTCCCGAGCCGAAGACACCGGACATGCTGCCGCGCGAATATGCGCGTGAAGCTCTGAAACGCGGTCTCGCGTATGAGCAGAAGCTCGGCGTCAACCCGTTCAAGTTCGGCATGATCGGCAGCACGGATACCCACACCTCGCTGTCTACGACGACCGAAGACAATTTCTTCAGCAAGGCAACGCCGGCGGAACCCACCGTGAAAGCATTCCCGGGTCGTTTCGAAGAGAAGATCACAGGGTTCTTCCAGAAGGCCGGCGGGCCGGATATCACGATGCGCAGCTACCGGACCTCCGCGTCGGGTCTTGCTGGTGTATGGGCCAGGGAGAACACCCGCGAGGCGCTGTGGGACGCGATGGCGCGCAAGGAAGTCTACGCCACCACCGGTACGCGTTTAGTGGTGCGTGTATTCGCCGGGTATGACTTCGTTGCGGATGATGTGCAACGCCCCGACTTTGCCAAGCGCGGTTATGAACATGGTGTGCCGATGGGTGGCGACCTGGCACACGCGCCAGCCGGTAAGGCTCCCGTGCTGATGATCCGCGCATTACGTGATGTCGATGGCGCCAACCTCGACCGCGTGCAGGTCGTGAAGGGCTGGCTGGATGCCAACGGCAAGACGCACGAACAGGTCTACGATGTCGCTTCATCGGGCGATCGCAAACCGGGCAAAGATGGCAAGTTGCCGCCGGTGGGCAACACGGTGAACGTGGCGGAGGCGTCCTATACCAACACGATTGGCGCGCCGATGCTGTTCGCCTACTGGAAAGATCCGGCGTTCAACGCGAAGGAGCGCGCGTTCTACTACGTGCGGGTGATCGAAATTCCGACGCCGCGCTGGACGACCTACGACGCCAACTTCTTCAAGGTGGATCTGCCCAGGGGTGTGCCGACGGCCATCCAGGACCGGGCCTACACGTCGCCGATCTGGTATATGCCTGGAGCCCGATCCAATGAAGACCATAATTAAAATCCTTAAAGACCCATTACTGCATTTCCTGCTGCTGGGGACGGCGTTGTTCGTTGCCTACGGCATGTTGCAGAAGCCCGGCGGTGACGGGTCGAATGAGATAGTCGTGACGACCGGGGAGATTGAGCACCTCGCGGCTGGTTTCGCGAAAATCTGGCAGCGCCCGCCGTCACCGCAGGAAATGGCAGGGTTGGTGAAAGCCCGGGTGCGCGAGGAGGTGTATTACCGCGAAGCCATGGCGCTCGGCCTGGACAAGGACGACACGGTGATTCGCCGCCGCTTGCATCAGAAGATGGAGTTCATCGCCGATGACGTAGCGGCCAACTCTGAGCCGACCGATGCTGAACTGTCCGCCTACCTGCAGGCGCACCGCGATGCGTTCCGAGTCGAGCCGCGCCTCACGTTCCGGCAGGTGTATCTCGACCCGGAGAAGCACGGCAAGAACCTCGCGCGTGACAGCGCACAGCTACTTGCAACATTCAGAAGTATCGGCGACCAGGCGGCCGAAGAAGCCGGTGATCCTTTCATGCTGGGGTACGAGTTCACGGGGCCGAGCAGCGAAATCGCCAAGCAGTTTGGAGCCGGCTTCGTCGCAAAGCTTTCCGAGTTGTCACCCGGCCAATGGCAAGGACCGATCCAGTCCGGTTACGGCATGCATCTGGTACTGATCAGTAAACGCACCGACGCGCACCTACCGGCATTGGCGGACGTGCGCGAGGTCGTGCGTCGGGAGTGGGATAACGCGCGGCGGCTGCAAGCCAATGAGAAGTTCTATCAGCGGCTATTGCAGCACTATACGGTGATCATCGAGGGTCAGGAGTCCGCGGACCAGAAGACTATGTTTGCGGTAAACGCGTTGAAATGAAGCGCCCGTCCTTCCTTTTGATACTGCTCGCTGCGCTCATGTCGAATGCGATGGCGCACGAAGTGCGTCCCGCGTACCTGGAGATCAACGAAACGGCGCCGCAAACCTATGCCGTGCTGTGGAAAGTGCCGGGCATGGGCGAGAATCTGCGGCTCGGGCTCTACGTAGAATTTCCCGCCGACACCATAAATGTGACCGAGCCGCGCGCTTCGATGGCCAACAACATTTTTGCGCAGCGCTGGACGGTGAAACGCAGGGGCGGGCTGGCGGGCGGGATGATCAATATAGCGGGTCTAAGGGCGACCAGCACCGACGTGCTGGTGCGCATTGAAAACCTGGATGGTTCGTCGCAGGTCACGCGGCTCACCCCCGCCGCGCCTTCGCTCACGGTGGCCACTACGCCGAACACGGTGGATGTCGCTCGCACTTTTACCATGCTCGGCATCGAACACATCCTCACGGGCATCGACCATCTGCTTTTCGTGCTTGCATTGATCATCATCACGCGCGGTGGCTGGACGCTGGTGAAAACGGTCACGGCGTTTACCCTCTCGCACAGCATCACGCTCAGCCTGGCAACGCTCGGCTATGTCCATATTCCGCAGCGACCGGTCGAAGCCGTCATTGCGCTGAGCATCGTCTTCGTCGCGTCGGAGATTGTCCACGCGCGGGCCGGACGGCTGGGGCTGACGGCACGGGCGCCGTGGGTGATGGCATTCGCCTTCGGGCTGGCGCATGGTCTGGGCTTCGCCGGCGGCTTGAGCGAAGCGGGATTGCCCACGACCCATATTCCCACGGCATTGCTGTTCTTCAGCATCGGCGTCGAAACCGGCCACTTCCTGTTCATTGGCACGATGCTATCGTTCTTTGCGGTCGTACAGCGCGGCCGCGTCGCGTTGCCAAACGGGGCAGAACTTATACCGGCCTACGCGATCGGGACCCTGGCCATGTTCTGGGTTATCCAGCGCGTTGTCGCCTTTTGAACCGGTCCATTCGCAGGTGGCAGCTGGTCATCCAAGAGTGCCGCGGCGGCCGGTTTCTTGTTGCTGAACGCTGAGCACACGATCAGCGCGCGCTGGTAGCGATCCAGGACCTTCCCGGCCGGGGCGGCTCGCAGCGAGGGCGAGGACCACGGCGACGACGCCGAGGCCCAGGCCAAGCAGGACCAGCACCGGATGCAGCGCCGGCCCCATCGAGGCGACACCCCGCGACCCTGCATGACGAAGACGGCAGCGACGACGAGGTACGCGACCGGCGCGACCATGAAGGCGACCCAGAGCAGCGAAGCAACCGCAGACGGGCCTCCGATCATCGCAACACACCTCCTCCTGGGCTTCCGCCCGGGCGTGATCCCCCCGGCGGGTCTGCCCCGGTGCGGCCCTCCCCGGCAGGGGACGAGCCCGGCCCATTGACAACTGGGCTGCCCCCACCGCCATGATGCGAGCGAGAGCCACGTGGCTCAACGACCCCGCGTGCCGAGCCCGCAGGTCGGGGCAGGGAGGGCGTGATGGAGTCCATCGCCCAGGTGCTGGAGATCGTGGCCGCCATCCTGCTGCTGGGAGCGGTCGGCGACTTCGTCTTCTCCCGCACCGGCATTCCGGATGTGGTCTGGCTGGTGCTGGCCGGAATCCTCGCGGGACCCGTGTTCGAGATCGTCTCCCCGGACCTCCTGCAACCAGCGGTGCCCCTCTTCGGCGCCATCGCGCTCACCATCATCCTCTCCGGCGGCGCCTACCGGCTGCGGCTGGAGGACGTGGCGGCGGCCGGGCCCAGAGCCCTGATCCTGGGCGTCGGGGGATTCGTCCTGTCCATCGCCGCCGTCTGCCTGTGGCTCTGGCTGATCACCGAGATGGGGCTCATTCGGCCGGCGCCATTCCTTGCGTGGCTGCTCTCCGGCGCCATCGTCGGCGGCACGAGCTCCCTGATCATCATGCCCACGACGGCGGCGGGGAAGATCGACCCGCAGACCGCACGGCTGCTCGAGGTGGAATCTTCATCCACCGATGCCCTGTCCATCGTGGTGACCATGGTGATCGTCGACCTGCTGGTCACCGGCAGCAGTGTCTCTCTGGCGCGCCCGATCCTGGCGCTGAGCCGGGAGCTCGGGCTCGGCGTTGGCGTGGGCGCGCTCGCCGCCTCGGCCATGCTTCCCGTGGTGCCCGCCCTGAAGGCCAGCCCCCATTTCTACACGGCCTTCGTGCCGCGATGCTCGTCGTCTACGGGGTGACGTCTCAGATCAACGGGAACGGCGCCATGGCCGTGCTCACCGCCGCGATGTTGCTGGGCAACGCCCCGTCGCTCGTGCCCCGGCTCATCCCGGGCGCCCAGCCGCAGGCATTCGTGGCCGACCCGAAGACCCGCGTCATACAGGACCAGATGAGCTTTCTCATCAAGGCGTTCTTCTTCGTGCTGATCGGCCTGATGTTCCCGACCTCGCCCCGGCTGATCCTGCTCGGTGCCCTCCCCGTGCTGTTCCTGCTGGCCGCACGCGTCCCCGCGGTCGGGCTGGCGACCCTGGGCCTCGGCCTGTCACGGAAGCAGTCCTGGATGCTGACCGTCGCGGTCCCGCGGGGATTGGCGGCGGGGGTCCTGTCGGCGATCCCGGTGCACCACGGCATTGCCGGCGCCGACTTCCCTCGGGCGATCTTCTCCCTGATCGTGACGAGCATCTTGGCGTTCTGTCTTGGGGTGGCGCTGGTCGCGCGGATGCGTGATCGGTCTTAGGG
>OBLQ010000947.1_pt1 | contig 10927 bp, 10 predicted proteins | sample 1519881 | NCBI WGS metagenome assembly OBLQ01 (sample SAMN01911456, study PRJEB22533) | soil metagenome | biome: Soil | place: Malaysia | collected 2012-04-30 | depth DG_metagenome m | reverse complement strand
CTCATGCCGCCCTTGAGGTTGTATACGCTCGTATACCCGTTCTTTATGAGCAGGTCTCCAAGCTCGTCTCCCATGGGGCCGCCGTGACAGACAAAGACTATCCTGTCCTTTGGAGAGAGTTCCTTCAGTACCCTTGAGTGCGCGCCGTCATAGGGTATGTTTATCGCCCCGGGGATGTGTCCCTTTGCAAACAGCTCGGGCTCGCGCACATCCACTATCGTCAACTGTCCGCCGTCCTTCATCATCTTGCGGAGCTCGTCGCCGTCTATTCTGTTCAGCGTTGCCGAGAAGGCGAGCTGAAAAGCCAGGACGACGAAGGCAATGGCCGCCGTCGATACGTAAAGCGCCTTTTTCATCGTGTTACCTCCTGCGGGTTAAAGGGCCTCAAGGCCCGCTCATGGTATAATCATAAAAATATCAAAAAGGACGCTCCAAGTCAAAGAGCTTAAAAGGTTGCCTCAGCGGCGTTTATGGTTTATATTTTTATTGTTCTGAAAATAACGCATTTCTAGATCAAGGGGTGGCCGTTTTGTCAGTGACTCCGGAAAAAGACGTGATACGCTTCGCTGAATACCGCTCCCCATCGGGGGTCATACTGATGGCCGGGGGAGAGTCGGGCATAACCGCGCTCTCCGTAACCGGGGACCGCAGGGCTTTCATGGACGGCATCGGGAAGAGGTACGGCTATCGGCCGCTTTCATGGACGGCATCGAGAGGAAGTACGGTTATCGGCCGCGTGAAGACAATACTTTCTTCAAGGAAGCCTTTGCCCGGCTCGACCTCTACTTTAGCGGCGTCCCCGTGGAGTTCGCGATCCCGGTGGACCTCGTTGGCACGGCCTTCGAGAAGAAGGTCTGGCAGGCGATCCGGGATATACCCTGGGGGCAGACCCGCACTTACGGGGAGATAGCCGCTGCGATAGGAGCTCCGGGTGCGGCGCGAGCAGTGGGAGGCGCGTGCGGAAAAAACCCGGTACCGCTTATAGTGCCGTGTCACAGGGTCGTTGGAAGCAACGGGTCGCTTGGTGGTTACACCGGGGGATTGGAGATCAAAAAGAGGCTGCTCGGGATAGAAAAGGTGTTTTTCTAACCTTCGGGGGCGCTATGGAAGAAGTACTCCCCGGTTTTGCGGGATTGGAGATTAAAAAGAGGCTCTTGGGGATAGAAGGTGCGCTTTTCTGACCTCCGGGGCGCTATGGAAGAAGTACTCCCCGGTTTTGTGGTCACGGCCGGCCTTTAAAGACCCGGGTGTGTCTGCCGGAGGGTCCCCCCGGCGGCTCATCCCCTCAGAAAAGACCCCCGCCGTGTGCCACCAAAGCGCCGGCCGCCGCGGCCACCAGAGATATGACGACCATGAAGTAGTGGAGCCTGTTAAGCCTTATGAATATCGTGTCTATCTCCAGCTTCGCCCCTCCTTTGGCCATGTTCTCCAGCATCTTTCTTATGATGATCGGCTCAAGGCCGAAGAGCATTACGAACCAGAACACCCAGACAAGCGTCATGACGGTAAGAGGGATGCCGCCCCTTGTGAAAAGCGTCTGGTACCAGCCGGTCATGAAGATCATTACAAAGCCGCTGATGCCGGTTACGAGATTGTATAAACGGGCTATACCGGCGAAGCGGTGCTCGACCCTCTGGAACAGAAGCACCTTCTGAAGCGCGTCCGGGGTCTTTATCGCCATCGGGAGCACAATCATGGTAACGAAGGCGAGTCCTCCGATCCAGAGTATAACGGTCAAGAGGTGGATTATGTGCATCAGGACAAAGAGCATCGGGGCCTCCTATTGGCTTCAGGGTCTTTTCCCTGGACTGTCTTACATTTTGAACGGATTTTAACTTATAATGGGCGCTTCGGCCACTCTAATCTTTTCAAGGCGTCCGGAGCTGATTTATAACGAATATCATTCAAATATTCTTTTTTAAATGACTAAAATCAGGTCATCGGCCGCTGTTAGCGGATAATATAGAGGGCGACGCGGCGGTAGAGGGTTTTTTTCCAAAAAGCGCCCTGGGAGAAACGTCGCCAAACAAACAGACGAGGAGATACGGATGAAAGAGGCAGTCATAAAGGAGGTACGCAAGACCTCGCTGTGGATCGCGTTTTTCGCGGGCTTTTTCATAATCATGTACACCGGGGTCGTGCTCCTCGTAAAATCCAAGTTCATATACTTCAAGGGGTATATCCCCGGGGTTGACAAGATGATCTTAAGGGTCATCTTCTACGGGTTTGCGGCCGTGTCCGTCTACGTATTCGTATGGCTACAGAAAAAACGCTACTCCAGAGCCACGCTCAAGGCCCTCACGGTCTCCATAGACGACCTGATGAAGCACCTGATACTTTCGGTCGCTTTTTCCGTCTCACTGGCCGAGGTCCCGCTCATAAGCGGTTTTTTCCTCTTCTTCCTCGGCGCCATGTATGCCGATTTTTTCATCCTTGCCGCAGTGGCCGTAATCTTTGTCATCATGGGCATCCCCGGCACGAAGTTCCTCTCGGAAAGGCTCGGGGATTTCTGAAAAAAGCCTCTTTCCAGGCGTATTCCCCGCCTGGTATCTCTCTCCACCAACCCCCCCGTATATCTCTCTCCGCCAGCCACGGGCGTACACTCTCTTGACCATCCCCGTCCTCGCGCTTACGAAAAGGGCGTTACGGCTTAGCTATCCCTCCGGAACGGATTGACCCTGGCCGCGCTTTAGTTTATAATTAATGGTTAAAGTAACGGCTTCAGGCACATATCGCATAACAGACTATTCGAGGAGCGCGCGGTACAGATGACGAACCATGAAAAAGAGGTCAAGAGAAGGCGCACATTCGGCATAATAAGCCACCCGGACGCCGGTAAGACGACCCTCACGGAGAAACTGCTTCTCTTCGGAGGAGCCATACAGCTGGCCGGCACCGTCAAGGCGCGAAAGGCCAGCCGCCATGCCACGAGCGACTGGATGTCGATCGAGAAGGAGAGGGGCATCTCTGTTACGACCTCCGTGATGCAGTTCGGCTACAGGGGTTTCGAGATAAACCTCCTGGACACCCCCGGTCACCAGGATTTTTCCGAAGACACCTACAGGGTCTTAACGGCCGTGGACAGCGCCCTGATGGTCATTGACAGCGCCAAGGGGGCCGAGCCCCAGACCGAAAAGCTCATGGGGGTCTGCCGGATGAGGAACACCCCGATAATAACGTTCATAAACAAGCTCGACAGGGAGGGGCTTTCTCCTCTGGACCTCATGCACGACATCGAGGATAAGCTCCAGATAGAGTGCGCCCCGCTTTCCTGGCCCATAGGCTCGGGCAAGGGCTTCAGGGGCGTATACAACATGTATAAAAACGAGTTGAACCTCTTTACCCCGGGCAGCGACAGAAGAGACCTGGACGCCGTCACTATAACGGACCTCGGGGACCCGCTCGTGGACGAACTCCTGGGGCGTGACGCCGGAAGGCTCCGCGAGGACATAGAACTCCTTAACGGCGCGGCCAACCCCTTCGACTACGATCATTACATAAAGGGCAACCAGACGCCTGTATTTTTCGGGAGCGCCATAAACAACTTCGGGGTAAAAGAGCTCCTTGACGCGTTCGTGGAGCTTGCCCCGTGTCCGGGGCCCAGGGCCGCCGTCTCAAGGGAGGTCTCGCCTTTCGAGCAGGCCTTCTCCGGCTTCGCCTTCAAGATACAGGCGAACATGGACCCGGCCCACCGCGACAGGATAGCCTTCATAAGGATATGCTCGGGGAAGTTCACCAGGGGCATGAAGGTCATGCACCACAGGACCGGCAAAGAGATAGCTCTCTCGAACGCCACCATCTTCATGGCGCAGGACAGGACGAACGTCGAGGAGGCCTACCCCGGCGACATAATCGGCATACACAACCACGGCACCATAAAGATAGGGGACACCTTTACCGAGAAGGAGCCCTTGAAGTTCACCGGGATCCCGAGCTTCGCCCCTGAGCACTTCAGGAGGGTGATACTCAAGAACCCGTTGAAGGTCAAACAGCTCCAGAAAGGGCTTGCCCAGCTTACCGAGGAGGGGGCCGTGCAGGTCTTCAGGCCCGTTGCGGGAAACGACTACATCCTCGGGGCCGTCGGAGCGCTCCAGTTCGATGTCACGATGGCGAGGCTCAGGGACGAGTACGGGGTCGATGCGGTATACGAGGCCACAAGCCACGCAAGGGCCCGCTGGATAAGCTCCGAGAGCGTTAAAAAGCTCGACGAGTTCACCAGGGACCAGACCTCGAGGCTGGCGTACGATTCCGGCGGGGATCTTGCCCTGCTTGCCCCGAGCGACTGGCAATTAAACTACATAATGGAGCAGTGGCCCGAGATAGTCTTTCGTAAGACCCGGGAGCATGTCTGAAGAGACGCTCCGCGGTAACGCTATTCAGCCCGGACTAAAAAGCCCGCTGCCTTGTCGGCAAGCGGGCTTTTTAGTCTGTTCTTGACTATGTTTTAGGGTTTTAATTTTCTGCGGAGCACTGCAAAGCCTATCAGGCCGCTCCCGAGTAGCAGCAGGGTGGACGGCTCAGGTACAGGCTGAGACTGGGCGTCGTGCGAAAACGGGGCGAACTCCGTGACGTATACGTTGCTTCCGCTCGTTGACGTATTGTACAGGTCGAAATGTATGTAGTACGTGGAGGCCAAAAGAGACGTATCTATCGTGAACGCCGCATAGTACATGCCGCCTGAGCTGTTAGGGGTCAGGTTTATGGGGGTCCCGGCTATTGCCCTGTCAGCGGTATTGTACTTGCTTATCTGGTCGCTGGAGTTGAACTGGAACCCCAACTCCGTGTAGTACGTTGGGAATACGCCGTGCTTGGGAAGGTCTCCGGGCTGAAACGACAGTTGGCTCTCAATGGGCGGCGTGCCGTAGACCATGTCTCCGGTGACATTGATGTTGGTCCCGTTAATGGAAAACGAACCGAGGTCTGCCGAAGAACTTACCCCGGAGGCCGTCGGATCGATCGATAAAACGGCAGCCGAGAGATAATAGGTGTCTGAAAGCGTGTTGCTGGAATTCGGGATTATAAGCGCGTAAAGAGTGAACGGGTCGCCGCTTGCCACGATCGTCTGGGTCGAAGTGTCGTATGTCCCTCCTGCTATGTCGAGCTGCAGGGTCGGGATGGCAAAACTCTTTACCGGAGAGATGAGGAGCATCAGCGCCGCTATGATGATGGTTGCTTTGATCTTCATTTGACACCTGCCTCCCGCTGACTTAAATGCTCTGTTGCTAAAAAATGCAAAAACCTTGCCAATCATATGGATAAATCAAAAACCCTTATTTTTAAGCATATTTTAACATTATCTCTTATTTTTGATGAGAGTCCTTGTAAAAAAAATGAACACAAGATTCACCATATTTAACATAGGATATTGTAAGGGGTGTTTTTTTGGCAAAATATCCAATAAAAGCAGCAAAAAGTACTCTGACATTGCCTGTAAAAAAAATATACGGTCTTTTAAAGATTCCTCACGACCAGGCCGTACGCCGTACAACGCCACCAATATACAGACCTTCTAAAAAACAGAGAGGCAATTACATAAGGCCGTCTTTAGCCGAACCCTTCTTATCGACCCCGCGGCATCCAAACCTCTTAATGTCATATTTTAACATTATATCGCACTTTTCAAGAAAGTGAACGATTCTAGCTAATAGATGTGTTGCCGTTTTGCCCTAAAGCCAGGCTTGATGGCTTTTAAGCGCCTACTTTTCTGTAAGCAATAAAATTTTTTTAGAATTAATGATTATAAAACAAGATGTTACGGAAGGAGACGAATAAAGAGGATAAAAAAGGTCAAATTAGTCTTGACAAAGCTCCCGGGCATAGTATAATGGAATTATTCCAGGATGATAATGATTCTAAAAGAGGCCGTATGGAAGACATCGTCAGTAAATATAAAGGAAGCGGTTTCAAGCTCACCCCGCAGAGGATAGAGATACTCAAGTTCCTTGACGGGAATACTTCGCACCCCACAGCCGAGGATATCTACAGGGAGGTAAAAAAGAGGTGCGCAACGGTCTCTTTCGCAACCGTATACAACACCCTTGAGGCCCTTAAGAAAAGGGGTGAGCTTCTTGAGGTGACCATAGACCCCGAAAGAAAGCACTTCGACCCCAATCCGGCTCCGCACCACCACATAGTGTGCGCATCATGCGGAAGGATAGAGGATGTCTTTGAGGACTACTCCGAGACGCTCAGGCTTCCGGACGAGGTCCTCCAGAGGTTCACCATGACCGGCAACCACATTGATTTTTTCGGTTTTTGCGCTGAGTGCGAAAAATTAAAAACATAACACAAGGAGGAATAAGGACATGTCAGCAGCCATGGTTCAGAACGAGGCGCCGGATTTCAAGGCCCAGGCGGTGATGGAGGACGGAGCGGTAAAGGAGATAAGGCTTTCGGACTACAGGGGAAAGTATGTAGTGCTCTTCTTCTACCCGCTTGATTTTACATTCGTATGCCCTACTGAGATTCTCGCCTTAAGCGACAGGATCGAAGAGTTCAGGGCCAGAGGTACCGAGGTGATAGGAGTGTCCGTTGACTCTCATTTCTCGCACATCGCGTGGAGGGGCACGCCGAGAAAAAGAGGCGGCATAGGGGAAGTAAGGTACCCGCTCGTATCAGACCTCGACAAGAGCATCTGCAGGGACTACGGGGTACTCATCGAAAAGCCCGGTATAGCCTTAAGGGGGCTCTTCCTCATAGACAAGGCCGGAAAGATCCGCCACATAACCATAAACGACCTGCCGCTCGGCAGGAATGTGGACGAGGTCCTGAGGATGGTCGATGCCGTTCAGTTTAACGAAAAGCACGGCGAGGTCTGCCCGGCGAACTGGAACAAGGGCGCGGAAGGCATGAAACCCGACCAGAAGGGGCTCGAAAAATACGCCGCCGCCCATTTTTAAGGACTGAAAAAACAGGTTCGCCGGAGGTAGCTCGATGGCCACATGGAAATGCAAGGACTGCGGATATTCAAAAGATTCAAGGTGTAAACCCAGGAAGTGCCCGGAGTGCGGCAAAGGGTCTTTTGAGAAAAATGAAGACTCCTGAGACCATGCTCCCTGAGAGAAGGGAGGGTTAAGATGATACAGGATTGCTTGTGCTACGACCAGAATAAGTTTACGAACCTCCCTGTCGAGAAGGAAGGCGGCAGGTCCTACGCAAAAGCGGGGACGGATGTCAAATACCGCCACGGTGACGAGAGGAGGTCCGGCAGCAAAAAAAGCGTCGAGTCCGCGGAGAGAGGCGGCAAAGACGGCTTCAACACGGACTCGGTCAACATATACTTCAACAGCATAAAGAGGTTCGAGCTGCTGACGAAAAAAGACGAGAGGGTCCTGGCGGAAAGGGTGGTAAAGGGCGACACGGATGCGCGTAGGCGCATGATAGAGGCTAACTTAAGGCTCGTGGTGAATATCGCCAAGCACTACCTGAACCGCGGTCTCTCGTTTCCGGACCTCATAGAGGAGGGCAACATCGGGCTTATAAAGTCGGTTGAGAGGTTCAGGCCGTCGCGGGGCTGCAAGTTCTCGACATACGCGACATACTGGATAAGGCAGACCATCGACAGGGCCATAGCCAACCAGGCGAATACCGTGAGGCTGCCGATACACATCTCCACCGATCTCGCCAAGCTCTCCAGGGCCACAAGGGAACTGAACTCCACGCTTGACAGGGAGCCGAGCATAACGGAGCTTTCCGAGAGGTCCGGGCTTTCCGGAAGGTATGTGAAAAAGCTCACCTCAATAAGCAGGAAGAGCTACTCGCTCGATACCGCGGTCTCGGAGGACGGCGAGCAGACACTGCTTGACAAGCTCGAGGATGAAAAAGCCGTCTCCCCGATCGATGTGGTGGACGAGGCCTTTAGGACGGCCCTTGTAAACGCATGGATAGACCGGCTCGATGAAAACGAGCGCAGGATAATAAAACTCAGGTTCGGCCTTGACGGAGAAGAAGCACTGACGCTTGAAGGGGTCGGCAAGGCGTTCGGGATCACGAGAGAAAGGGTAAGGCAGATAGAGGCGAAGGCGCTCAATAAACTCAGGAAGATAGTCGAGGAGAACGACATCGCCTTCACGGATGTCGTATAGGGTTTACCCGCCGGTACTAAAGAACCCCCTTCACACATTCTCCCCCAGGTTTTTCCCAAAAAGCAGGGGGCGGACCCAAAAGGTCCGCCCCCTCTCTCTTTTAAGGGGGCTTTAACTGCGCCCCCGCCCCTGCACGCCCACCCAAAAGGTCCGCCCCCTCTCTCTTTTAAAGGGGCTTTAACTGCGCCCCCGGCCCCCCGCACGCCCCACCACGGGCATTTAAACGGAAGAGCCTGAAAAACGTCGTTTTTTCGATTACAATCAGCCCTTGATTCTGTTATACTCCCGGGTGCAACGAGCAAACGACGGAAGGGTGCTGAGCATATGAACTACGATTGCATTATCGTCGGGGCGGGCCCCGCCGGCATATTCGCCGCCCTTGAGCTTGTGATGAAGAGCGAGGGCAAGAGGTTTCTTATCATAGAGAAGGGTAAAGACCTGCCGGGCCGCGACAGAAAAGAGATATTCTCCGGGTGGGGAGGGGCCGGGACCTACAGCGACGGCAAGCTCAACATCTCAAGGGATGTCGGAGGTTTTTTAAACGAGTACACCGCCCCGGCGGAGCTCGACGAGCTGCTCTCCTACGCCGACGGACTGTACCTCAAGTACGGCGCCCCGGCGGAACTCAAGGGGTATGACGCGGCATCTGTAGCTCCGATCGAGCACAAGGCCGCTCAGGCAGGCTTAAGGCTCATCCCCTTTCCCATAAGACACATCGGCACGGACAGGTGCCTGGAGTTGTTGAAGAACCTGAGGGGCGCCCTTGAAGGCAGGGTGGATATGGTCTTTGATACCGAGGTGGCCGAAGTCATAAACCGTAACGGCAGGGTTGAAGGCGTACGGACCGCGGACGGTACGGAGTACCTCTCGGAGTTCGTCATACTCTGCCCCGGCAGGATCGGGGCGAAGTGGCTCCAGGGGGTTGCTTCCAGGATAGGGCTTTCCACCGACACCAACCCGGTTGACATAGGCGTAAGGGTCGAGGTGCCCGCAACGGTTCTGAGCCATGTGACCGACGTTGTGCACGAGGCAAAGCTCGTCTACAGCTCAAAGAAGTTCGACGACCCGGTGAGGACGTTCTGCATGAACCCCTACGGCGCGGTCGTAAAGGAGAGGAACGCCGGCTTTTGCACCGTGAACGGGCACAGCTACTCGGTCAAAAGGTCCGAGAACACCAACTTCGCCCTGCTGGTATCCACTGTTTTTACTCAACCCTTCCACGAACCCATTGCCTACGGCGAGTACATAGCGAGGCTTGCCAACCTCCTCGGGGACGGCATCATAGTCCAGAGGCTCGGCGACCTCCACCACGGCAGGCGCTCTACCGTTGAGAGGATAAAGCGCGGGGGTGTTGCGCCCACGCTCAAGGACGCCACCCCCGGAGACCTCTCCTTCGTGCTGCCCTACAGGTACCTATCCGACATCATGGAGATGCTCGAGGCCCTCGACCGGTTCGCCCCCGGAATAAACTCGCCGTCGACGCTCCTCTACGGGGTGGAGGTCAAGTTCTATTCCTTGAGGCCCAGGCTCACCGGGTCGCTCGAGACGGAGGTCAAAAACCTTTTTGCCGCGGGCGACGGCGCCGGGGTCACAAGAGGGATACTCCAGGCGTCGGTATCCGGGGTCATGGCCGCAAGGGAAGTCCTCAAAAGGCTCTGAGGCTCGGATAAAAAACGGGAGAATGAAATAAAGCGTCATGAGAAGGAACGCGAAGCCGCGGGAGAAGAAAAAAAGGCCTCTCCTTGAAAATATCGAGATAGTGCTCGTGGAGCCTCAAAGTCCGGGTAACGTCGGAAGTGTGGCCAGGGCCATGAAGAACACCGGGTTTGGAAGGCTCGCTCTCGTCAAACCCTGCGACTTCACCACGAACGAGGCGCTTTCGATGGCCTGCAAGGCCGACGACCTCCTGCGCGCTTCCGTTGTATATCCCACGCTTGACGCGTGCGTAGCCGACACGGGTGTCGTGGTCGGGACGACCAGAAGGCAGGGCAGGGTCCGTTATCCGATACTCACGCTTGATGAGGCAGTGCCCAAGATACTCGAGTTCGCGTCCGGGAACAAAGTCTCGATACTCTTCGGCAGAGAGGACCGCGGTCTCGAAAACGACGAGATACCGGTGTGCGACATACTTTTTGAGATACCGACGAACGAGGAGTACGGTTCGCTGAACCTCTCTCACGCGGTCTTCCTCGTCTGCTACAGCCTTTTTACCGCTGTCGGCGCGGCCGCGCCGACAGTTAAAGTGGCGCCCAGGGAAGAGCTACTGAAGATGTATCTGCACATGGAGGAGACGTTCAGGTCCTTAGGGTACGGGGATATGGGTGGAGAGCACCTCCTTGAGACGATACTCCGTAGCTTCAGGCGCCTTTTCGGAAGGACCGGCCTCATGCAAAAAGAGATAAACATGTTAAGAGGCATATTCACGCAGATACAGAGCAGGGTCCCTGATTCGGGGGCCGGTAAAGGCATGAAGACCCCGGTCAGGCAGAACCCTCAGCCCGGCGTTAAAGACACCGCTGCTGCGCCGTGTAAAGGTGAAAAGTCTTGACACGCTGTCGATAAAAATGTCAAGATGCGTATGCCACAGCAGCACTAAAACAGAATAAGATATCAGGGTGATCCCCTTTCAAGGGGGATTTAAAAGGGAATCCCGTGGTCCGCGCAAGCGGAGACTCGGGAACGGACCCGCCACTGTAAACGGGACGAAACCCGCATCAACGCCACTGGCCGCAAGGCCGGGAAGGCGCGGGGAGTAGGACAAACCGTAAGTCAGGAGACCTGCCCGGATATGCCTCACGGAACTCTTCGAAGGTAAAGAAGGTGAGGGAACTCGATATTTTTTC
>OBLQ010000946.1_pt1 | contig 10929 bp, 6 predicted proteins | sample 1519881 | NCBI WGS metagenome assembly OBLQ01 (sample SAMN01911456, study PRJEB22533) | soil metagenome | biome: Soil | place: Malaysia | collected 2012-04-30 | depth DG_metagenome m | reverse complement strand
GTTGAGGAGCACGTTGGCGACCATCGTCATCGCGGCGCAGTCCGCCATCGACGCGCCCTTGATGTAGGGACCGTCCTGCGCGCACAGTTTCTTGGCGGCATCTTCGTCGCTCTTGTAGTTCTCCAACTGCTGTTCGTAAAACTTCGTCACCCGCGCAGTCTCATCCTCCGTCGGCCTGCGCACCAAGCACCGGCGGAACCCGTTCTCAATTCGCTGACCGATCTCGCCACTGGCCTCCATCATCCGCTGCGCCAGTCCGCGCGCCGCACGCTGGAACGCCTCGTCGTTCATTAGAGTCAGCGCCTGCAGCGGCGTGTCCGTCTCTTCGCGCTTCACCGTGCAGCCCTCCCTGCTGATCGCGTCGAAGTTGATGAACGACGGATACGGCGCAGACCGCCGCCAAAACGTGTAGATGCCGCGCCGGTAAAGGTCGTCACCCGTGCTGTCCACCCAGTGGTCGTCGTTGTAGGGCAGTTTCCACACGCCGTCTGGCTGGTCGGGGAACACGCTCGGCCCGCCCATCTTATCGCTGAGCAGGCCTGCGGCGACCAGCGCGTTGTCGCGAATCAGTTCGGCGGGCAGCCGTTCGCGCGCTCCCCGCGCTAGCAGGCGGTTGTCGGGATCCCTCGCGATCAGTTCCTTCGTAGCAGTAGAAGCCTGCCGGTAAGTCGAGGACATCACGATCAACTTGTGCATGTGCTTCATGTCCCAACCGCTGTCCATGAACTCCACCGCGAGCCAATCGAGCAGGTCAGGGTGCGAGGGCCGCTCGCCCATCGTGCCGAAGTCGCCGCTCGTCTTGACCAGCCCTGTGCCGAAGTACTGCTGCCACATCCGGTTGACCACAACGCGCGCCGTCAGCGGGTTGTCGCGCGAGACCAGCCACCGGGCGAGGCCCAGCCGGTTCTTCTTCTCGCCCGCCGGGATAGGGGGCAGCACGGAGGGCGTGTCAGCGGTCACGGTCTTGCCGGGGTTCGTGTAAGTGCCCTTGATCCTCATCGGCGTCTTAGGCGGATACGTCTCGCTCTCCTTAAAGATAAGCGTCGTCTCCCCGCTCAGCGCGCTCGCCTCCGCGCGCACTTCGGCCAGAGCCGCCTGCACCGCCTTGTACGCCGGAGTGTCCTGCTTGATGCCGATCAGCGCCTTCTCAAGTTGCGACACCCTGGCGTTCAGCGCTTTCACCTGCCGCTGCGTCACCGGGTCGAGCACGCTCATCGTCGGCTCCTCGCAGTTGTCGAAGAACGCCAAGAACTTATAGAACTCCTCGTTCGTGAACGGGTCGTACTTGTGGTCGTGGCACTGCGCGCACGCCAGCGTCGTGCCCAGCCACACGGTCGCCGTCGTCCCGACGCGGTCGACCATCGTCAGCCACCGCTGCTCGCCCCGGTCGACTCCGCCCTCCTCGTTGTACATCGTGTTGCGGTTGAACCCGGTCGCGATCAGTTGGTCGCGCGTCGCGTTCGGAAGCATGTCGCCGGCGATCTGGTCGATAGTGAACTCGTCAAACGGCATGTCGTCGTTGAACGCCTTGACCACCCAATCCCGGTATGGCCACATCGTCCGCCTGCGGTCCGCCTCATAGCCGTTCGTATCGGCGTAGCGCGCCAGGTCGAGCCATCCGATCGCCTGCCGCTCGCCAAAGTGCGGAGAGGAGAGCAGTTTGTCCACGAGCCGCTCGTAGGCACCGGGCTTCGTGTCCGCCAGGTACGCCTCCATCTGGTCGATGGTCGGCGGTAGACCAACGAGGTCGAGATAAAGCCTGCGCACCAGCGTCGCCTTGTCTGCCTGTGGACTTGGCTTCAACCCCTCCTTGTCGAGCCGCGCGAGCACGAAAGCATCGATCGGGTTGCGCACCCACGCATCGTCGGAGGTCTTCGGCACAGGTGGCCGCTCGGGCGCGACGTAAGCCCAGTGCTTGGTCGCGGCTCCTGCGTCGAACTTCGCGCCCGAACGGATCCAGTCCTCGATCGATTTGATCGTCGCTGCATCGAGCGGATTGAAACCCATCGGCATCTGCGGCATCCCCTCTAGCCCCTTGATCCGCTTGACCAGCAACGACGCCTCCGGCTTTCCTGGAACGATGACCGCCCCGTCGAAACCTCCCTTCTTGATCCCCGCAGCGCTGGAAAGGTCGAGCCCGCCCGAAGGGTTCGCACCACTGTGGCACGAGGTGCAATAGGCGTGGAAAGTGCCAGAAACCTGGCCGTAGGTGACAGTGCTCTGAGCCCCGTCGTCAGGAACGAACGAGGCTGCCGCCAGGGGCACGAGCCCCAGCACGAGGACCGCGACCTTGGGGCGCTTCATGCGACCCCAGTATACGGAATCCTAACTCGTCGGTGCGCCCGCGTTGATCCAGTCTTCGACCGTCTTGATCTTGTCGTCGCTCAGTTTCGGCCGGTTCAGCGGCATCGTCGGCTGACCGTTCGATCCCGTCATGCGAATCACGATCCGGCTCTTCGCTGCGTCCTTCGGGACGATCGCCTGCTTGATCCCGTCCATCGTGTCGAGCGAGGTCGCGCCGGAGGGTCTGCCAGAAGCGTGGCACGGCATGCAGTTGTCCTTCAAGATCTGCTGCACCTGTTGCGCCTGCGTCGGGGTCGTACCGGCCGTGTTGCTAGCGGTCGCCGTACCGGCGCCTCCGTTGCAACCGATCCCTGCCACCAAGAGCCCGATACCCAGAACTAGCGCCGCCGTGTCTACTTTTCGCATTTGTATGTTCGTCCTCTCTGCACCGGCGCGTCCGGTCATGGACAAGCGGCACCAGGCTCGATTCTGGCACGGTGTCGACGCCGGTATGCTTAAGGCCTAATGAAACCGTCAAGGCGCGACGTCCTCAAGGTCGGATTCTCCGCCCTCGCAGGCACCACTCTCGGGAAACTCATGATTCCAAAGCAAGACCCCCCGCAGAAGAGGATCGTGACCGGTTCCGGCGATTACGTCTATGAGGTCCATCACGACTGGCTGACCCCGCCGCCAGGCGTCGTTTGGGGCGACACTCACGGCGTCGTCCAAGACTCCGAGGGCCGCATCTACATCGCGCACACGGTCCACCCGAGCAGCACGAAGCCACACGCGATCGTCGTCTTCGACCACAAGGGCCAGTTCGTCACCTCCTGGGGCGAGGAGTACGCCGGCGGCGCGCACGGCCTCGACATCCGATACGAAGGCAGCGAAGAGTTCCTCTATCACTGCGACATCAAGCACCGCCACGTCACCAAGACGGACCTCAATGGCAAAGTCGTGTGGCAGAAGGGGATGCCCACCGAGCCCGGCGTCTACAAGGAGGAGAACCAGTGGTGCCCGACCAACGTCGCCTTCGCCCCGAACGGCGACATCTTCGTCGGCGACGGCTATGGCAGCAGTTACGTCCACCGCTACACCATGGACGGCGAGTACAAGTCGCTCGTCTGCGGCCCCGGCTCGGGCGAAGGCCAGGTCAGTTGTCCGCACGGACTCTGGGTCGACCGCCGCGGTGAGACCCCTTACCTCGTCGTCGCGGACCGATCCAACCACCGCCTCCAGTACTTCACCCTCGACGGCAAGTTCGTCAAGTTCGTGACAGGCGGCATGCGCATGCCGTGCCACCTGCACTTCCGCAACGGAAAGATGCTCGTGCCCGACCTTTCGAGCGTCGTCACGATACTCGGCGACGACAACCAGGTCCTCGCGCAACTCTGTGACGGCGATCCGTCCAATCTGCGAGGCGCCCCACGCAGCCAGTTCATCCCCGGCAAGTTCATCCACCCGCACGCCTCGATCTGGATCAATGGCGACGACATCATCGTCGTCGAGTGGGTCCCCATCGGCCGCGTCACGCTTCTCAAGAAAGTTTAAGGCCCGCGTTCCCTCCCCCCTGGGGGAGGGCGAGGGAGGGGGTGACAAGAGTTCCCCCTCTCCACTACGCTAGTGGAGAGGGGGTGAGGACGGGCCTACTTCCCGCTTATCTGGTCCATCAGGACTTGGATCGCCTTGTCGAGTTGCGGGTCCTTCCCCGCCAGGTACTCCTCGCGAGTGATGTCGACGAAGTAGTCGGGCTTCTGCCCGTTGTCCTCCATCGACGACCCGTCGATCCGGTACGACGCGGAGTTCGGCATCCGAGCGCTCGTACCGTCGACCAGCCGCAGCCCGCTCGTCCAGATCACGTACCCAGGAGTCGTCACGCCGACCAGCGTCGCCAGACCGCGCGCCTTCATCCCCGCCGGGAACATTTCGGCGTTCGAGTAACTGGTCTCGGCCATCATCACCACCAGCGGCATGTCCAGGCTCCGGCCCGGGGCTTTACCCGGCACGCCGTCGCGCGTCTGATAGATCGCGTGCGGCTTGCGCTCGATCATGTCGATCAGAGCGTCAGCGATGTTTCCGCCGCCGTTGTCGCGCACGTCGATGATCATGCCCTTCTTGCCGATCGCGTACTCCCACGCCTCCCTGTTGAAGACGTCCATGTTCCGTCCGCCCATCCCGGCGATGTGGATGTACGTCAGTTTGCCGCCCGACTTCTCCTCCACGTACTTGCGCCGCTCGCGAATGCGGTTCTCATAGTCGATCGTGCGGAACTCGAACGAACTGAGAGCCCGGTACTTCACCTCGCGCGCGTCCGATCTCAGTCCGTCAGGGCTGACCGACAGCGTCAAGTCGCGCCCGCCCTGACCGTTCAGCACGTCACGGAAGAGCAGCGTGTCCCCCTTCACGTCCTTTCCGTCGATCTTCAGCACGATCTCGCCTGGCTTGATCCGCGTGTCGTCGTAACTTCCAGGCGCGCCGTCAGGCACGTCTAGAACTTTCAGCCCAGGTCCGGCATACGACCAGTCGATCGTGAAGCCGGGGTGGGCGGACGATTCGCCGCGCGGCCCGCCGTCCGGCGCGCCACGGATCTCGGAGTGCGACGACTCCAGTTCGCCGGTCATCATGTTCAGCACGTTCGCGAACTCCTCGTTCGTACCGACAGACGAGAGCAGCGGTTCGTACCGCTTCCGTATCGCCAGCCAGTCACGCCCGTGCATGTTCGGATCGTAGAATCCCGAGTTGAACGCGCGCCAGAACTGCGCGAAGGCCGCGTGCCGCTCCGCGTCGATCTTGTGCAGCCAGTCCGCGCGGAAGTCCACCACAGAAAGTGGAAACTGCGGCGACTTGATGTTGATCGTCGCCAGTTTTCCGTTCGTTAGCGCAAACAGTTTCGACCAGTCCTTGTCGGGCTCGAACGTCCGGATTCCTGCGCTGTTCGTGATTTTGCGCGCACCTTCCCCGCTGTAGTCGGCCTTCCACAGGTCGCCACTGACCACGTAGTACACGTCGCCCGTCTCCGGGTTGACCTGCACAGGGCCGGACGCTGCCTGGTTGATCAGCCGACGGATGCGCTTGTCCGTGTCGTTGAAGTCGAAGTCCAGCGTCACCGCCCCGTCCGGCTTCTTGTACTTTTTGTCGAGTTCGGTGACGCGCGCTTTCTCCCCTTGCAGCGGCAATACATAGATCGCCATCGATCCGTCGCGGTCGCTGTTGAAGAACAGGAAGTTACCGTCCGGCGACCAAGCGGGCTGGACGTGGAGCGCGTTCAGGTCGGTCACCTGGTGCGCCACCTTCGTCTGCGTGTCATAGACGAACAGGTTGATGTTCGGCGTCTCGTTGATGAGAGTGCCGAGGTTGTTGTATGAGTACGCGATGTATCGGCCGTCGGGCGACACCGCGTAGGTCTGCCCTTCTGAGAAAGGCATCCCGACGACGACTTCGGGCTGGTCGCCGTCGACCGCGACACGGTAGATACCGCCAACCTTGTCGTCCTTCAGATAGAAGTAGAGGAACTTCTTGTCGGGAGAAAGGCTGAGTTGGCTGACGTCGTTGCCCTCGCGGCTGAGTCCCGTAGACTCCTTGGTCGCCGTGTCCATGCGGTACAGCCGCTCGGCACCGTCCACGTCGCTGGTATAGAAGAGGTGCTTGCCGTCCGGAGCCCACACGACGTTTCGGTCGAGACCTGCCCAGTCGGTGAGTTGGGTCGCGTCGTCCTTGTTCGGCCCTTCGCCCTTCTTGGTCGGCACCAAGAACACGTCATCGTGCACGACGAACGCGATCTGCGAGCCGTCTGGGCTCAGGGTGCCGTCCGTCGCTCCGTCCGTCAGCACAAGGCGCTCGTTGAAGCCTGTCTTGCTGTCGCTACCGGCCATGATCTCGACCTCCTTCGGGTCGCGTCCTGGCCGCATGGTGTAAATGTGGCCCTCGTGCGTAAAGGCGACCAGACCGCCCTTTCTGGCGCGGGTGAGGAATCGCACGGCACCGCCGACGAACGACGTAAGGCGCTTCTCTTTCCCGTTTGAGGAAAACTCGTACACGTTCGGCGTCCGGTCGGCGTCGTCGGTGTTCTTGCCGATCGAGTGCCCAAGAGGACTCGAACTCGGCGTGAGTTCGGACACGCTGACGGCGTAGGCGCTGCCGTCCTTGCCGCTCAGCGTTGGCCAAAGTTGCTGGAACGAAGAGTCGAACCACTTCTTCGTCTTGCCGGTCGAGCGGTCGACGCTCCACGTCTCCGCAGCGGCCGAACCGCTGTAGCGCGGACGGTACCAAGGGAACCCCTCGCGCTCATAGACGACCTGCGTACCGTCGTCCGAATAGCGCGGATCGCGGATCCTCCGCATGTCGACCAGGTCCTCAGTGATCCGTCCGCTGGCAACGTCGATCTCATAGATGCCGTTGATCGTCTTGTCGATCGTCGCGCTCGTGACAATCCGCTTTCCGTCAGGTGACCAGTCGCCGGGTCGCAGGCCCTGCCAAGTGATCTGGCGAGGCGCACCGCCTTCTGCCGGTACGACGTACGTGTCGGCACCGCCGTTGCGACTGGAGGAGAAGGCGATCCACTTCCCGTCCGGCGACCAGACTGGGTCGTCGTCGAGCGCGACGTGCGTCGTGACCGGATAGGCGCGCCCACCGTCCGTAGGCACCACCCAGATATCGCCCCGGTAGACGAACGCAAGCCTCGATCCGTCGAAGTTCAGCGCGAGGCTGTGGGCACCGACGATCGGCTCGACCTTTGGGTCGGGGAGTTGCGCGCTACAAAGCGCCGGCAGAGTCGAGAGGGCAACGACTAGCCCGAGCGTGGATCTTGATACCAGACTCATGGAGCGGATATTACGCACATTTGGGGTCCTAAATGTCGGGAGGACCTTTCTTCCGCCCCTGATCGCGCCATAATAGCAACTGCGACCTGACAGCGGGACCCTACGGGGCAGGACTGTCGATCGGTCGGGTTTCTCATCCCGGTTCGTCGGGAGAAAAAACAAACGATGCGAGGGAAACTTGATTGACGATCTACCTAGCAATATTGGTCTCGCTCCTCGGAGCGGCTGTACTGCCGCGCACCGAGGGCCGGCTCCTTAGTTGGCTCCGCCGACTGGGTAGCGGCAGGCGACGCGTCTCGAACGCGGTCGCTCCCCCTTCGATTGAAAACGACGCCGGTTGGCAACTCGTCCATTCCGAAGACGCCGAGCGCTTCCGCGCCTGGCTCGGCCGCGACTCCGAAGGCATGCCCTATCGCGAGGACGAGGAACCCTCGCTCGGCTCGCACCTGCTCATCGAACTGTTCGACTGTGACGAGAAGTCCCTGAGAGCCGAGGCCAGCGTCGGCGAGGCCATGCTGCGTGCCGCGCAGGAAAGCGACGCCTCCATCGTCGCGTCCTCGTTCCACGAGTTCAAGCCTTACGGCGTCTCGGGCGCGGTGATCATCCAGGAGTCGCACTACACGATCCATACCTGGCCTGAGCACCGCTACGCCGCGGTCGATCTGTTCTATTGCGGAGGAACCATCCACGTGGAAAAGGCGCTCGACGTCCTGCGCGAGAGGTTCTCGCCTGCACGGATCAAGTTCCTGGTCGTCCGCCGAGGAATCCAGAGCGAAGTCGCAAACCGCTAATTCACAGGGCCCCAGACCCCTAGGATCACGACTCGTGACGAGCAACTTGCGACTCATGATTCAAGTGTTCCCTCCCCCTTGGGGGAGGGCTAGGGAGGGGGTGAATCACCCAGTGCACCTATCTCTTCGGCGGACGTTTGTTGAACCCGCCGGGCTTTCCGCGTCGGTCGCCACCGCCCCTTCCGTACTTCGGCTTGTCGCCATAGCGCGGACGGTCGCCGCCATCCCTTCTCTCGGGCCGGTCTCTTCGCTCGGGTCGATCCCTTCTCTCGGGCCGTTCTGACCTCTCAGGGCGCTCGAACGGGTAGTTGCGCAGTTTCACCATCCCCGTCACATAGTTCTCGCCGAGGTCCAGGACGAACTCCCAGATCAGGTCGGTCCTGTCCTCGGTGATCAGCGTCCGCGACTGCGTCTCCTCGGGCTTGCTCGCCTCCCACAGCACATCGATGTGCTGCACCATCGCCTCCATGTCGCGCTCGTTGCTTCGCGGCACCTCGACCTCCGCCGCGAACAGCCGCGAGGCCATCCCCGGCTTCTGGAACAACTTCCGCGGCTCCGGCAGCGCCGTCTCGACGAACTGCGTAAACCGCTCGAACCACTCCTTGCGCGTCTCCTGCGCGACAGGGACAGACCGCCGCATCAGTTCGCGCCTAAAGGCGTCGAACCGCTCGGCCTCCCTCGATTGCCGCGCACCGTATGACATGGGGCTAGATTATGGTGCGTATGTCAGACACGGCCCCGCCAAATGCCTTGCGTTCCCCTCTCCGTTACCCTAACGGAGTGGGGGCCAGGGGGCGAGGACACTACGCCAACGTCCGCGCCTTTCGCTTCAGCGCCGCCTTCACCAAGCCCTTAAATAAGGGATGCGGCCGGTTCGGGCGCGACTTGAACTCGGGGTGCGCCTGCGTTGCGATGAAGAACGGGTGCGACGGCAGTTCGATCATCTCGACCAAACGGTAGTCCGGCGAGACCCCGCTCACCACCATCCCCTTCTCGATCAACAGTTCTCTGAAGTCGTTGTTCACCTCGTACCGGTGCCGGTGCCGCTCGTCGATTCGGGTCGACTCATAAAGTTCGGCGGCCAGCGTCCCGGCGGTGATGTTGCACGGGTACGAACCAAGCCTCATCGTCCCGCCCTTGTCGTCGATCCCCACCTGCTCGGGCATGATGTGGATCACCGGGTACGGCGAGTCGTCGGTGAACTCTTCGCTGTTCGCACCTGCGAGCCCGCACACGTTGCGCGCAAACTCGATCACCGCCATCTGCAATCCCAGGCATATACCGAGGAACGGAACGCCGCTCTCGCGCACATGCTGCAGAGCCTTGATCTTTCCCTCGATCCCGCGCCCGCCGAACCCCGGCGCAATCACCACCGCGTCCGCGCCCGCCAATAGCCCGACCGGATTGGATGTCTCCTCGAACTCGCTGCTCTCGATCCACTTCACCTCTACGCGGCAGTCGTTCGGGATGCCTGCGTGCACCAGCGCCTCCGCGATCGATTTGTACGCGTCGCCGTTGCTCGTGTACTTTCCAACGACCGCGACCGTGCAAGACCCCTTCGGGTTCTTCAGTCGCTCGACCAGCGTCTCCCACTCTTTGATGTTGCTCGGCCGCGGCTCTAGTTCCATCCGCTCGACCACGAAGTCACCCACACCGCTGCGCTCATACACCAGCGGTACCTCGTAGATCGTCTTCGCGTTCATGCTCTCCACGATCGCACGCTCCGGGACGTCGCAGAAGAGGCTGAGTTTCTCGCGCACGTCGCCCGGCAAAGGAACCTCGGTGCGGCACACGAGCATGTCCGGCGAAATGCCGATCTCGCGAAGTTTGATGACGCTGTGCTGAGTCGGCTTCGTCTTGATCTCGTGCCACGGCCCAACCTGCGGGATCAGCGTGACGTGCACGAACAGCGTGTTCTCCCTCCCCATGTCCTTGCGCAGTTGTCGGATCGCCTCCAAGAACGGCAACGACTCGATGTCGCCCACCGTACCGCCGATCTCCGCCAGCACGACGTCCGCCTCCTGTTGCTTGCCGACGTCGATGATCTGCCGCTTGATCTCGTTGGTGACGTGCGGGATCACCTGCACCGTCGCGCCCAGATAGTCGCCGCGCCTCTCCGCCTCGATGACGTTCTTATACACCTTGCCCGTCGTGACGCTGCTGCCCTGCGAGCACGAGACGTCCAAAAACCGCTCGTAGTGCCCCAGGTCGAGGTCCGCCTCCGTCCCGTCGTCCGTCACGAACACCTCGCCGTGCTGGAACGGGTTCATCGTCCCCGCGTCCACGTTGATGTACGGATCCAACTTGACCGGCGCGACCGTGTACCCCCTGTTGCGCAACAGACGGCCCAGGCTGGCGCTCGTGATCCCTTTCCCGATCCCGCTCACCACGCCTCCGGTCACAAATATGTACTTCGTCATCGCCCGGACACCCTGAAACACGGCGACGCGCGCCGAATTGACCATGGGGTCTTACGGATTATACGAGATTTGCCCAACTGCCGCAAGCCATCTTTCCACTAGTTTTGGGCCCATGGAGCGCGGGCATTCAGCCCGCATCCCGGTTCGCGAGCCTTCAGGCTCGCAGACCGCTCACTCTCCCTGCAGGGAGAGTGAGCGGCGAGGGTCAAAGACGCGCCCTCGAACCTCGCACCCCAGTATCATTAACCGAACGTGCTTCTCGCCCTCCTCCTCGCCGCCCAGACAAAGAGCGTCCGCTTCCTCCCGCCGACGCCCCTGCTCGTCGACGGCGCGCCGATTGAGGTCGACGGCGGACACGGGGTTCCGACGTTCGTCGACCTGAACGGAGACGGCAAGCCGGACCTCGTCGTCGGGCAGTTCACGCGCGGCGAAGTGCAGGTCTTTCTAAACAAAGGCACAAAACCCGGCCCGACTTTCCAAAATCCGACGCTCCTCCAGGCGGGCGGCAAGCCCGTGAGCGTCAGTTACGGCTGCTGCATCGGCGCGGCGCCACAGTTCGGCGATCTCGACGGAGACAGCGTGACCGACCTCGTCTCCGGCTCCTACACCGGCGGG
>OBLQ010000945.1_pt1 | contig 10933 bp, 9 predicted proteins | sample 1519881 | NCBI WGS metagenome assembly OBLQ01 (sample SAMN01911456, study PRJEB22533) | soil metagenome | biome: Soil | place: Malaysia | collected 2012-04-30 | depth DG_metagenome m | reverse complement strand
GATCACGAGCGTCGGAACGCGGATCTTCCGCAGCGACTCCGTGTGGTCCATATCGCGTATCGCCGAGCAGCATCCCGCGTATCCGACCGGATCGGTTGCCAGAATCGTGGCGCGCACGGAGCTCGCGTGGGGCTCGCCCTGCGCCAGCGTCTCCGGCAGAAAAAAGCGCTGCATCGCCGTGTCCACGATGGACGCCATCCCGCCTTCGAGCACCATCCGCCGGCGTTCATCCCAGTTCGATCTTGGCGCGACGCATGGTGAAGTATTTGCCAGCACCAGCCCCGTCAGCCGCTCCGGAACATTGATCGCGAGCCACTGGCCGATCATGCCGCCGAGCGAAAGACCGCAGAACGCGAATTTCTTGATCTTCAGCGCGTCGGCGATGGCCAGCACGTCGCGCCCGAGCTGCTCCATCGTATATTCCGCTCGCGGCGCGTCGGACGCGCCCAGGCCCCGCGTGTCGTAACGCAGCACGCGAAAATACGGCAGCAGGTCCGCCACTTGCTGCGACCACATGCCGTGGTCCGCCCCGATCGAGCTCGAAAAAACCAGCACCGGCGCGTCATCTCTTTCCAGGCGGCCCTCGTAGCGATAATACAGGCGCGTTTTGTCAACGGTGACGAAGGGCATTGTCCTAGTCCTTCCTCCTCTTCCTTTTACTTCTTTCTTGCCGCCCGGGACCTGCGACCAGGCGTTCGCGAAACTCCTCGGCTGCGCCGAGATAATCCTCGGGCTTCTCCAGATCGCGTAGAACCTCGCTGTCGAGCACGCGAGTCACTTCCGGTATTTCGGCGAGCACTTCCGCGAGACGTCGTTTCTCTGCGGTGCTGCGGCGCGTCGCTACTTCGAGGATCTTGTGGGCCACGTCGCGGCCCAGCGCCGCCCCCAGCAGCATGGTGGCGCGCTCGGCAAACACGGCGCCGCGAGTGGCGTCGATGTTCGCGCGCATGCGAGCGCTATCCACATCGAGCCCATCGGCCGCTTCCGCCATGGACGCAATCGCCAGTCCCGCTGCCTGAATTGTCGCGGCAACCGTGGGCCACTCCGCTTGCCAGCCGCCCAAACCGCGCTCGTGCTCCTGCACCATCGACGCGAGAAACGCGGCCACCAGCCCCGGTACTCGGTTCGCCGCGGCCAGCGCCAGCGTCGACGCGATCGGATTGCGCTTTTGCGGCATGCTCGACGAGCCACCGCGCCCTTCACTGCCCGGCTCCGCCACCTCGCCAGCTTCGCTCTGCATCAGCAAGCCGATGTCGCGCGCCATTTTCCCGAGGCTGCATGTCAGGACGCCGCACGCCGCCACCAGCGCTGCCAGGCGATCCCGGTGCGCGTGCCAGGGCGCGTCCGGAAAGCCCACGCCCAGTTCCTCGGCCATTGCACGGCCGATGGCCAGCCCTTTGCCACCGAGCGCGGCCAGCGTGCCGCTCGCTCCGCCGAATTGCAGGACGAGCGCGTCGGCAAAGGCCACGTCGAGCCGCACCCGGCCCCGCCGAATTGCGGCGAGCCAGCCTGCCGCCTTCAATCCGAATGTGACGGGCAATACTCCCGCGCTGCAACAGGTGGGCCCGGGCGCTGCTTGCAACAGCGTCCGGCCGAGCATCACGGTGTGCTTGTGTTGCTCGGAGAGACGGCGAAGTGCTCTTTCGAGGCGGGAGAGGTCGGATCGGAGAATGGGCTCACACCGCTTCAGCAAAAGGATCAGCGCGGTGTCGGCCACATCCTGGCTCGTCGCGCCCCAATGCACAAACCGCGCCGCCGCGGGATCGGCGGACCGCACACGCTGTGTGAGCGCTTTAGCCAATGGGATTCCCGGCGTGCCCGCACGAAGAGCTTTACCGGCCAGCGCGGCAGAATCGAAATGGGCGGCTTTCGCCGCAGAGGCGATGGCTTTTGCCGCGGCCTGCGGGATGATGCCCGCGCGCGCCTCCGCGCGTGCGAGTGCCGCTTCAAAATCCAGCATCGCCTGCAAGACGGAATCGTCGGAGAACAACTCGGCGAGCGGGCCTGTCGTCGACAGACTATCAATCAGCCGCGCTGCCAAACGTTTCTCCCTCCGAGGCGCGCTTCCGTCACGCCCCGCAACGAACTACGGTTCAGTGCAGTTTTCCCAGGCGCGATCACACATCGAAGAAGGCCGTTTCTTTGCCACCACAGAGATAAATGTCGAAGCGCCAAGTGCCCGGGTGCTCCGCCACCGCATGCGCCATCAGCGTCTTGCGTCGCTGCTCGGGAACGAGTGCCAGCACGGGATCTTCTCCGTTGGCCGGATCCCCGACGAAATAGATTCGCGTGGGAAGGCGTCTCATAACGCCGCGGGCGAACACGGAAACGACCAAGTGGGGCGCCTGCAAAACGCCGCCCTGGCCCGGCACTCGGCCCGGCTTGATGGTTTCGAACTCGCAGGCCCCCTCCTCATCAGTCCCCTGGCGCCCGAAGCCCAGAAATTCCTCGTCGATCGGTTTTTCCTGTTTATCGTCCGGGTGATTGTACTTGCCATCGGAGTTGGCTTGCCAGATTTCAATCAAAGCGTCGCTCACGGGCGCGCCGTCGCCGTCGAAAACAGTACAGACGAGCTTCACGCGCTCGCCCTTCACGCTCGGCCCTGCAATTTGCTTCATCGCGTGAGGGCCCATGAGCGAGATGCGAAAATACGGCCCGACCGTCTGCGACGGAATGGGCGTGAAGTCGGCCTTACTTCTTGTTTTCAAAGAAGGTCTCCTCGCGCCCGCGCAGCACGATATCAAAGCGGTATCCGAGCGCCCATTCGGGTTCCGTGAGGCTCAGATCGAATTTGGAAATCAACCGCTGGCGTGCTCGTTCGCTCGGAATGGAATTGAGGATCGGATCGAAGGGAATCAGCGGATCGCCCGGGAAATACATCTGCGTCACGAGGCGCGTGACGAACGCGTTGCCGAACAGCGAAAAGTGAATGTGCCGCGGCCGCCAGGCATTCGGATGGTTCTTCCAGGGGTACGCTCCGGGCTTGATCGTCACGAAGCGGAAGTGGCCGTCGGCGTCGGTCAGCGTGCGACCCGCGCCGCTGAAATTCGGATCGAGCGGAGCAGCGTGTTGGTCCGTGTTATGCAGATAGCGTCCCGCCGCGTTGCACTGCCAGATTTCGATGAGCGTGTTCGGCACCGCACGCCCGTTGTCGTCGAGCACGCGTCCGGCCACGACGATTCGTTCTCCCAGCGGCTCGCCCGCATGCTGGCGCGTGAGATCGTTGTCGGTTTCGGCGATGTCGCCGTGGCCGAAGAGCGGTCCGGTGACTTCCGAAAGCGTGTGCGGCAATACGATCAGCGGCTTGCGCGGCGCGCGAAGAGCGGTGGCAAGATAAGGCTTATATACAAGCGGCGGCTGGCTATTCGCGGGAGAACGGTGGTACGGCGCTACGACGTTCTTTTCTCTGCTCCCGGCAAGGTTTGTCTGCTTTGTAGATCTGGTTGACCTAGCTGTCATGGCCGCACCTCAGTGCTCCTCCGTCGTGCCTCCGGTTAGGTGCCGAATATCCTGCGTACAATCCATTACCCGTATTTCTCCTTTCCCCTATCATGTCTGGTTTGCTGGTGCGTGGAGCGGAACCGAAAGGTCGTGCCTGCCACTCGCATTTCCTTCGGGTGGTCATGCCGCGCGCGGGGCGCGATCAGTTTCCGAGCGCCCGGCGCATCCGTTCGAACGTGGTCGAAAGGTCCTCGGGCTCGACGCGCGTTTCGCCCACCACGGTCATGAAGTTCGCGTCGCCGGCCCAGCGGGGCAGGACGTGCAGGTGCAGGTGACCAGTGACGCCGGCGCCCGCGGCGCTGCCGAGGTTCATCCCAAGGTTATATCCGTGGGGGCGGTACGTTTTCCAGAGCGCCACCTGGACGCGCTGCGCCATACCCATCATTTCCGATAGCGTGTCCGGTTCGGCGCTCGCGAGTTCGGCCACGTGCGCGTACGGCACCACCATCACGTGGCCGCTCGTATACGGGTAGCGGTTCAGGATGACGAAATTCTTTTCTCCGCGCAGGAGAATCAGCGTGCGAACGTCGTCATTGGCGGCCAAAGCGTCGCAGAAGATGCAGCGCTCGTCCTTCGAGGCGTCGGCGACGTAGCGATAGCGCCACGGCGTCCACAGGTAATCCATCCCGCTCAGTCCTGCGCGCCGAGCTTTGTGGGGTCCGCAGCGGTGCTTGCCGGCTGCGGATTGTTGACGTAATCCTTCAGCTCTTTGCTGGGCTTGAAGAAAGGAATCTTCTTGGCCGGGACTTCCACCTTCGCCCCGGTCTTCGGATTTCGTCCTGTGCGGCCGCGACGCTGGCGCGTGCGGAAGCTGCCGAATCCGCGAATCTCGATCTTGTCGTCGGCCTGGAGCGCGGCGATGATGCTTTCGAAGATGGTCTCGACGGCCGCCTCCGATTCCTTTCGCGGCAATTCGGTTACCCGCGTGACTTCTTCGACGAGCTCCGCCTTCGTTACCGTATGATCTTTGCCTTCGTGCTCTCCCGCAACCTCTGGCATCACTAGAGAGCCTCCTCTCGCAATGTCTGGCATTTCGGGGCCGTTTGCGGGCCGGGGCGGGGCTCCGCACCATCCGTGAATATCATCAATCTACGCCAAGGTAAACGGATTTTCCGGCCGGGGATTGTTTCGGCAGGCCGGGCCCGTTTTTCCGGCGGTCCGTTATATCGACTGCCGCTTGGCCAGAATGGCATCGCCAATGGTGGCCGTCGGAGACGATTTCGATGACCGGAACGACTCCATGTCCTGCCGTTCCGCCTGCTTCTGCGCGGCGCGATAGCTCAGGCTGATCTTGCGTTGGTCCGGTTCGAGCCGAAGGATTTTGAAATCGTATTCCTGACCCTGTGAAAGCACGGATGTGACGCGCGCATCGCGCGGCAGCTTCACCTTTTCGCGCTCGCCCTTCGGGCGGCGCTCTTCAATTTCGGAGACGTGACACAACCCCTCGATGCCTTCGGCCAGTTCGATAAACGCTCCAAAATCGGTGGTGCGCACGACTTTTCCCTTCAATATGTCGCCGATCTTGTGTGCGGTGAACCAATTTGCCCAGATGTCGTTCAGCTGCTTGATGCCGAGCGACAGCCGCCGGTTTGCCGAATCCACCTTCAGCACTTTGGCTTCGACCGCGTCGCCTTTCTTGAACTTCTCGCTCGGATGCTTGATGCGTTCGGTCCAGCTGACGTCGCTGATGTGGATCAGTCCCTCCATGCCCTCCTCGATCTCCACAAACGCACCGAAATCAGCCAGGTTCCGCACCCGCCCGTTAACGATCGTGCCTACCGGGTACTTTTCCGCCGCCGCTTCCCACGGATCGGGCATCGTTTGCTTCAGGCCGAGGGAAATGCGCCGCTGGTCCGTCTTGACTTCCAACACCACCACTTCCACTTCATCTCCAACCTTGACGATCTTCGAGGGATGCTTCGCGTGTTTCGACCAGCTCATCTCGCTCACATGCACCAGACCTTCGACTCCCGGCTCGATCTGCACGAACGCGCCGTAATCGGTCACGCCGACTACTTTCCCCTGCACGCGCGTTCCCACGGGAAATCGCTCCGGCACCGTGGCCCACGGGTCGGGCAGCAGTTGCTTCCGCCCGAGAGAAATGCGCTGCTTGTCCTTGTCGAACTTGAGGACTTGGACTTCAATTTCGTCACCGGGGTGCACTACCGAGGAGGGGTGCGGGACGCGTCCCCATACCAGATCGCTGACGTGCAACAATCCATCCAGTCCGCCGAGGTCTACGAATACGCCGTAGTCGGTGATATTCTTCACGCGCCCGGTTACCACTGTGCCCTCCGCGAGCGTCTCGGCCAAAGCCTCGCGCTTCGCTTTCTGTTCCTCGTCCAAGATCGTGCGGCGGCTGACAACCACGTTCCCGCGCTTGCGATTGAGCTTCAGAACGCGCACTTCAATCTCGCGGTCCTTCCACGCTTCCAGATCATGCACGGGCCGCAGCTCGATCTGCGAAGCGGGCAAAAACGCGCGCACGCCGATATCCACCACCAGCCCGCCTTTGATCCGTTCGAGGATTTTCCCCGTGAGGTTTGTGTGCTCGCGGTGCGATTTCTCGATGCGCTCCCAGACGCGCCGGCGGTGCGCGCGCACGTGCGAGAGCAGAACGTAGCCGTCCTTCTCTTCGTGCAGCCGCTCAACTTCGATCGTTTGCCCGGGGCCAAACTCGATCACCGTTCCCGAATCCGCAAACTCTTGTGCCGGAACCAATCCCTCGAACTTTCCGCCCACATCCACGACCACACCGGCGTCCGTAACGGCCAGCACGTGCCCGTCAAAAATCTCTCCCTCCGCTGCCGGTTCAGGCGCGGAGAATTGGTCGAGCAGCCGGTCCATCGTCTCCGTCGCGTCTGCCTCGGGGCTCTCCGTTGCAGGAGTGGCTTCCGCATTCGCATCCGCGGCTGGCGCAGCGGTCGAGGCGGCGGGGCTGGATTCGGCGGGAGCCTCGGTCACTGGCGCGGCTTCCGGCGCGCGAACTGGGGCTGTAGCGGCACCCGCTGCTTCTTGCAGCTGCTCCATCGCGGTCGCGGGAGCCGCGACCGTAGTCTCGGCGCCCGACTCGGGCGAAACGGTCTGCACAGCAGAGGGTTGTAGGTTGTTGTCGTGTTCGGGTGACATGAAAAACGGCCTCCGTACGGATTCGCGCCCAACGTGCCGAGGGTTCGACTTCGGTTACTCCACCCTACTTGGGGGCTAGAGCAATGAAGGGGATAGAGCGCCCGGGCCCGGACGCTGTACCGTCGAAAATGATACGCGCCCGCTTCGCGCGTTGTCAACCAAACCGCGAGCAGCTTTAGACGCACGATTCGAGCTACCGCGGGACCGCCCGCCGTTGTCTGGGCAGGCGGATATGGTAGAGTTGCGGGCCGATGCGCATTTTCGTTTTGGGAGCGGGAGGCACCGGCTCTTTGCTGGCGGAGTTGCTGGCGCGCCAGGGCCATTCCGTGTGGTGCGGTGACCGCGATGTCGAGCGCGCGCGGCGATTTCTGGACAAGAGGAGCCAGATCGAGATCGTCGAGGCGAACGCCCGAAATTTGTGGTCGATCGTGCGCGCCGGCCGCAGTGCCAACCTCCTGGTCAACGCGTCGCCGGCGGTTCACAACAACATCGTTCTGCGCGCAGCCTTGCGCCTGCGCGCCCACTACCTCGATCTGAACTCCCATCTCACGCACCACCCGTTCCGGCCCGAGCAGTTCCGGTTTCACAAGCGTTTTCTGGCGAAAAATCGCGTGGCGCTGATCTGCGCCGGTGCAGCGCCGGGTCTCACCAACTTGCTCGCCCGGCGCGGCGCCGAACTTCTCGATTCCGTCGAAGCGATTCATATCCGCCTTTTCGAAAGCACGGAGAGCGAGGACCCGATTTCTACTTGGTCGGCCGACGTGGCCTACGACGCGGCGATTTCGCGCCCGCGGGTCTACCGCAATGGCCGCTTCGCTCTTGCTCGGCGCTTCGACGATCGCGAGAAATTCCGCTTCCCGCCTCCCATCGGCGAGACGCCCGTGTACCTGGCGGCGCAGGACGAGGTCTGCATGCTGCCGCACCTTATCCCGATGCGCGATATGGACGCGAAGATCGGCGGAAACGACTTCGAACGCCTGCGCCGGTGGTATCGTCAAGGGCGCCTGAGGCGTTCGCAGGGATTGGTTCACAAGCGGTTTCCGAAGACCCCTACTCCGCGGCAGGTGGCCACCCTGATCCGCCGCGGCGTGCTCGAAAATGCCCGCTTCGCCGCGGCCGTCCTGGTGCGGGGAACGAAAGGCGACCAGCCGCTGCTGGTGCGGTGGGACGCGAGCTTTCCCACCCTTTATCAAATTCGCCGGAGCGGTTTGCTCGCCACTCCCATTTCCTTCGCCACGGCGCACCTCGCAGCGATTTTTGTGAAGCATTTTCCGCGAAGTTCCGCCGGCGTGATCGGTCCGGCTGCGCTGCCGGTGGAAACGCGGCGAGCCATCGTCGCCGACGCGCGTTCGCGCGGGTTCCGCATCTCGCTCAAGATTACTCGTCTCAAGCAGTTCGAGGAGGAGGAAATCTAGCCTGCGCGCCGATCTCGGCCGATTCCTCTTCCGCCTGCATGCTACTTCGTCGTCGTTCCTCACCGCGAGCTTGTTTGACCGTGCGCAGTGCGGCCGCTATAATTAAGCCTACAGTTGAGCGTTTTTTACGCGCTGAACGCAGCCTCGGCGGGTCCCGTGCCCTCCCGGCAGACATTCCCCGGCTGGGGAAACCTCAGAAACGATTTCAGGAGCAGGTCATGCTAAAGGCAACACTTTTGCGTACCGGAATGATCATCAAGCACGACGGCGATCTATACGTCGTCTACAGCGTGGACCACCGCACGCCGGGTAATAAGCGCGCGGCCATGCAGACCAAGATGCGCAATTTGCGCTCCGGCGCGATGATCGACTACCGGTTCCGCGCCGAGGATTTCATCGACAAAGTGACGGTGGACGAAATCGATTTCGAATACCTCTACAGCGACGGCGAAGGCCACCACTTCATGAACACCGAGAACTACGAGCAGCTCGCGCTGCAGAACGACGTCGTCGGCGACGCCAAGGATTACCTCATCCCCAATATGCCCGTGAAGATCGAGTACTACGACAGCAAGCCCATCGGCGTGCACCTGCCCGACACCGTGGACCTCACCGTGGTCGAGACCGAGCCGAGCATCCAAAAGGCCACCGCGAGCGCGGTGATGAAGCCCGCGAAGCTCGAGACCGGGCTGGTGATCAACGTTCCGCCGTTCGTCGGCACCGGCGACAAAGTGAAAGTCGACACCTCCGAAGCCCGCTACATCCAGCGCGTACAGTGACGATCTGCGTCGTTTGCATCCCGGATGGCGTTGCGGAACGATCGGGATCGTCATCCTGAAGGCCGCAACGCAGCCGAAGGGTCTCTCGTCCCGCTGTCCTTTGTGTTTGGCTTCCGAATTTAATGCGCGGCGGAGGACTTCGCGCCGAAGACGCGTTTGAAGATCGCGTCGACGGCGCGCAACTGCCGGCCGAGATCGAACGTGTGGGCGAGCGTTTTTTCGTCGAGGAATTTGCGGATGTTCGGGTCGGCGGCGATGCGGTCCTTGAAGCTCGTCTCCGATTCCCAGGCGATCATGGCGTGTCCCTGGACCCACTTGTAGGCATCTTCGCGCGGCGCGCCGTGCTCGACCAGGTCCTGCAAGAGCTGCCCTGAAAACACCAACCCCTGCGTGGCGTCGAGGTTGCGGTGCATGCGCTCGGGAAACACCTTCATGTTCTCGACGATGTCGGCCGTGCGGTGCAGCATGTAGTCCACCAGGATGGTCGAATCGGGCAAAATGATGCGCTCGACCGAGCTGTGAGAGATGTCGCGCTCGTGCCACAGCGCGATATTTTCCGCGGCTGCGAGCGAATTCGCGCGGACCACGCGCGCCAAGCCGCATATCTGCTCGCTCGAGACCGGATTGCGCTTGTGCGGCATTGCCGAACTGCCGCGCTGCTCCCCGCCGAACGGCTCTTCCACTTCGCGGACCTCGGTGCGCTGCAGATGCCGGATTTCGAGCGCCACGCGTTCGAGCGATGCGGCGACAATCGCGAGCGCTGCGAGATATTGCGCGTGGCGGTCGCGCTCGATCACCTGCGACGTGATCGGCGCGGTCGCCAGCCCGAGCCGCCGGCAGATTTTCTCTTCGATTTCGGGGCCGAGGTGCGTGCACGTGCCCACCGCGCCGGAAATTTTTCCCGTAGCCATCTCGCGCGCTGCGACTTCAAAGCGCGCGGCGTCGCGGCGATTTTCGGCGTACCAGTTCGCCACTTTCAGGCCGAAGGTAATCGGCTCGGCGTGAATGCCGTGCGTGCGGCCGATTTCGGGGGTGTCCTTGAACTCCCAGGCGCGCTTTTCCAAGATTTCGCCGAACCGCGCGAGCGCCTTTTCGATCAGCCGCGAGGCATCGCGCACGAGCAGCGCCTGCGCCGTGTCCACCACATCGTTCGACGTGAGACCGTAATGCAGCCAGCGCGCCGCTTCGGGATCGCCCACGGTTTCCTGCACGGCGATGGTGAAAGCGATCACGTCGTGCCGCACCTTCGCTTCGATTTCGTTGATGCGCGGGACGTTCACGCGCGCCCGCTCGCGCAGCTTCGCGGCTGCCTCGCGAGGAACGATCCCCGCCTCCGCCAGCGTCTCCGTCGCGGCCAACTCTACCTCGAGCCACTTCTGGAACTTGTTCTGCTCGCTCCAGACGTGACCCATCTCCGAACGTGTGTACCTCGAGATCACGCGCCGCTCCCTTGACCTTTCTTAGGTTGCACAGGCAAGAGTGCCTGTGCAACGAAAAGGGTCGATTCCTGCAGTATTCCGTGTCCCATCATACCCGAAAAGGGGATGCTCGAAATCCGCCTGTTGACCGGCCGGTCTTCCGTGCTAGAGCATGCTAGGATTTGGAACAGGAGGCTCCCGCCATGGGCAAGACGTATTCGACTATCGACGATGCCATGAGGCAGTTCATCGAAGAGCAGCCGTTATTCTTCGTCGGATCGGCGCCGCTAGATCCCAAGGGCCACGTGAACATCTCCCCGAAAGGGCTGGACACGTTCCGTGTTCTGGGGCCGAAGACCGTAGCCTACCTGGACTTGACCGGCAGCGGAATCGAGACGGTGGCGCACGTGAAGGAAAACGGCCGGGTCGTTTTGATGTTCTGCGCTCTTCAGGGGCCGCCGAAGATTGTCCGCCTGCACGGACAAGGCAGAGTTGTCGAGCCGGGCGATCCGGAATTTCCCCGCTTGCAAATCCACTTCTCGGAGCTCGCAGGCATCCGGTCCATCATCGTCGTCGAACTTGCCGACATTGCGGACTCCTGCGGATTCGGTGTGCCACTTTTTCAATATCGAGGACAACGCGAGCAGCACGGCGCATGGGCTCGCAAGATAGGTCCGGAAGCAATCAGAAC
>OBLQ010000944.1_pt1 | contig 10937 bp, 12 predicted proteins | sample 1519881 | NCBI WGS metagenome assembly OBLQ01 (sample SAMN01911456, study PRJEB22533) | soil metagenome | biome: Soil | place: Malaysia | collected 2012-04-30 | depth DG_metagenome m | reverse complement strand
CTTTCGAGTAAATTTCCGCAAGTTATATGCCATTAAAGCTTCTTGGATTTACGCCAGCTCAGCATGTCAATTTCGCATTGATGCAAAAATCTTTTGCTACGGGTCGCACCTCTGCCAAGAAATGATCCATTAACTCGTTCAGTATAGGAATACCCGCCGGACTTTGGGGATGTTATATCCGCTGGCATTAGCTTTGCGCATACATTCTTTTGGGAAAAAGGCCAAAGGCGCAGGAGTTAAGTGATGATTGAAGTTCGTTTCCATGGGCGCGGCGGGCAAGGAGCGAAGATCGCAAGTCGCATCCTCGGGAGAAGCGGTTTTTTGGCCGGGCTCTATGCTCAAGATTTCGCGATTTTCGGCGCGGAACGACGTGGGGCGCCAGTGGTATCGTGCACACGCCTAGACGAACAGCCCATCGACACGCGCGGCTACATCGAAACGCCCAATCTTGTCGTAGTCATGGATCATTCATTACTGACGGAAGCCCGAGAGCAGGTTTTGCACGGCGTTGATGCCGCCACCCCGCTTTTCATCAACGGCACTGCGGAAAGCGTTGCCGAACAAAAACCAGCACCGGCAAATTTCATCTTCATCGATCTCAGCGGGGTTTGCTGGCGCCTTATCGGGCACCCGTTTGTGAGCGCCGCGGCCGCCGCGGTGGTGGCCAAATCTATCGCTTCGATTCCATTGGAAGCTCTCATTGAAGCGGCCCACGTCGAGTTTGCCGACTTCGGTATGGCGCGTGAGCTGATTATGAAAAATGAAGCGGCAGCGCGCGAAGCCTATGCGCTCGCTCCCACGGTAGATTGGCGCTCAACCGGCGCGCAACCAACGCCGACCACTCCCACGCCCGAAGCGATACCGTATCTGAACGGCGTGCAGTTCATCAGCCCTTCCATTCGTCATCGGGCCAGCGCGGCGTTACGCCACACCGGCTCTTGGCGCATGGAACGGCCCGAGATTGAGCTCGGAAAATGCAAGCGCTGCTTTCTTTGCTATCTCTATTGTCCTGAGGCCGCGATGCAGCTCGACAGCGAGAACTATCCTCATATCGATTACGATCACTGCAAGGGCTGCTTGATCTGTTTCACAGAGTGTCCGACCGAGGCCGTTACTCGAAGGGTGGAGGCTTGAGATGGCGCGTACGATGATGACCGGAAATGCCGCCGCCGCCTGGGGGGCGCGACTTAGCGACATCGATTATGTCCCGGCCTTTCCCATCACCCCTCAGACCGAGATCATCGAAACATTGGCGCGCTGGATCCATACCGGCGAGTTCCGCGCCCGCATGGTCACCATGGATTCCGAACACTCCATGTTGGCCGCCGCAGTGGGCGCCTCTGCGACCGGCGTGCGGGTATTCACGGCAACCTCGAGCCAGGGATTCGTGTACGGCTTCGAGATGCTCTACGCGCTGGCAGGCTTACGGCTGCCGATCGTTTTGGTCAATGTCTCCCGCGCGCTCGCCCATCCCATTACCTTGGAACCGGATCACAACGATGTGCTGGCGGCGCGCGATACCGGTTTTCTCCAGTTTCACGCGGAAAATTGTCAGGAAGTGCTGGACTCGATTGTGATCGCCTATCGTTTGGCCGAGCATGCGCGCGTGCTGCTTCCGGCCATCGTTAATCTCGACGGCTTTTATCTATCGTTTACGCGAGAAGCGGTTGAATTGCCGGATATCGACGCAGTGAGAAGTTTTCTGCCGCGCTTTGAACCTGCTTATCACGGGCTCGGGCGCGTAGAGCCCGTGGCGTTGGGTGCGGCGGTGCTCGAAGGTAGTTTGTACACCTATTTCAAGCATCAGATGCAGCGCGGGGCGCAGAATGCCTTGGATCTCTATCCGCAAATTGCCGGCGAGTTCGCTGAGTGCTTCGGTCGCCGCCACGCCATGATCGACGAGTTCATGCTCGAGGACGCCGATTACGTAGTGGTCATGACCAACTCTTTCGCCTCGATGGGAAAGGCTGAAGTCAAACGTTTGCGCGGCGCAGGGAAAAAAATCGGGCTCGCGCGACTTCGTCTCATCCGGCCCTTTCCGCACCTGGAAATTCAACGCGTCCTGCGGGACCGCAAGGGCGTCGCCGTCATCGACCAAAACATTTCGGTGGGCAAGGGCGGCATACTTTTCAGCGAGATCGCCAGCGCGCTTTACGGGCTTGGCGATCGCCCCCCCGTGCTCCGCTCATTCATCGGCGGTCTGGGCGGCCGGCGCTTTCGTCCCGGGGAGTTTGAAGCGATTCTAACCAAGCTCGAAACGCCTACCGACGATCCCGAAGAAACAACCCGGCCGGTTTTACTGTTCACGGCTGACGAGTGTCGCGAGGTCGGGCGGTTTTTTTCCATTGCCGCACGAGGAGAACAGCTCCATGAAGCGTGAACGCTACAAGAGCCTGCGCACTATATCGCGCCAGGAGCCACTCGGGCCCGGCGGTGCGCTTTGCGCAGGTTGCGGCGCGGTGCTTGCACTGCGGCTTTTTCATAAGGCCCTGGGCGAAAACGTCATCTTTGTCAATGCAGCCGGTTGCTTGACATTACTTGCGACTTACCCCTTTACGCCGCTGCGCTCATCGTGGATTTACACCGCCATGGGTTGCGCGCCGGCCGCCGCGCAGGGAGTCCGAGACGCCTTGGATATCTTGAAGGACAAAGGGAAATTACCGCCCACGGACGATCGCAAAGTGGTCGTCCTGACCGGTGACGGCGCGGCGCATGATATCGGCCTGCAGGCGACCATGGCCGCTATTTATCGGGGTCTCGATTTTTACTATTTCTGCTACGACAACGAATCTTACGGCAACACCGGCTATCAGACCTCCGCCAGCACGCCTTTCGCTTCACGCACCGCCACGTGCCCCGTGGCCGTTTTGTCGCCGCACGGCAACCCGAGGCGGAAGCAGGACCTGTTCGAGATTTGGCGCGTCCAGAAACCACCCTATGTGGCGACCGTTTCCGCAGCCTATCCGCTTGACTTGTCCGAAAAAGTCTATCGCGCGGGAAAACTTTCCGGGCCCAAATTGTTCATCGCCCTCGCCCCTTGCCCTCCGGGTTGGGAGATGGAGACTGAGGAGTCCATTGAAACGGGACGACTCGCCGTAGAAACAGGCGTATGGCCACTCAAAGAAGCGATTCATGGAAAAGTTTCTCACACTCAGGTCCCGCGCAAGTTCAAAAAAGTCGAGGAGTACTTGACCCACCAGGGACGCTTCCGCCATCTGTTCGCACCCAAGCGAGACGAGGAGGCGATTGCAGCCATTCAAGCTGACATTGACCGCTATTGGAAAGAGGTCCGAGACGCGGAAATAAACGCACCGCCAGCTGACAGTGGTGCCACCCATTTGATTTAGGGGGATTCCATGGAAAACATCTTTGATTTTGCCGACGAACTGGGACCCGCAAAGATCGTTCATGTTTATGACCCGAAGTACAAGCTCAAGGCGGTAGTGGCCATCGATAATGTCGCCCGCGGGCCGTCCATTGGCGGCATTCGCATGGCGCCGGATGTCACTGCAACCGAAGCGTTCAGGCTCGCGCGCGCCATGACGATGAAAAACTCCGCCGCCGGGTTGGCGCATGGCGGAGGAAAATCGGTGATTTACGGCGATCCCAAAATCGACGCCGCCCAGAAAGAGCGGCTCATCCGCGCCTTCGCCCGGGCCATCCGTGATCTGGTTGAATATATCCCCGGGCCCGATATGGGCACCGACGAGCGCTGCATGGCCTGGATCAAAGATGAAATCGGCCGTGCCGTGGGATTGCCGCCGGAATTCGGCGGTATTCCACTCGATGAAATCGGCGCTACCGGTTTCGGGCTCAAAATCAGCGTCGATGTCGCGCGCAAGTTTTGCGACCTCAATCTGAAAGGCGCGCGCGTGGTCGTTCAAGGCTACGGCTCCGTAGGCAAACATGCGGCGCGGTTTCTCGCCGCGGAGGGCGCCGTTCTTATCGCCGCCGCCGATTCTCACGGGACAACCTTCAATCCAAAGGGCATCGACATAGCACGCTTGAGTGCGCTTAAAGAATCCGGAAAGAGCGTCGTTGATTATGGCGACGGCGAGAAACTTTCGCCCGAGGCCGTGATCGACATCGAATGCGAGATCTGGATACCGGCAGCCCGACCGGATGTCGTACGCAAAGATAACGTCGCGCGCTTGAAAACAAAGCTCGTGCCCCAGGGGGCCAACATTCCTTTCACCGCCGAGGCGGAACGCATCCTTCATGAAAAGGGTACGCTCGTGATTCCCGACTTTATCGCCAATGCGGGCGGGGTGATTTGCGCCGCCGTCGAGTACCACGGCGGCACGCAAAGTCAGGCCTTTGCAACCATCGAGGAGAAAATTGCCGGCAATACCGAGGAGGTGCTGAGACAGACGCGCAAAGGCGGATTATTGCCGCGGCAGGCCGCGGTGGAACTCGCCGAGCGGCGCGTGCGCAAGGCCATGGAGTACCGCCAGTAACTCTTTAGATTGTTGGCTCCCTTTTCTCACAGCGAAAAGGAAACCCACCGCGCGGTATCGATTGCGAGGGCAGCGCAAAGAGCCGGGAAACAGTTCGCCAAGCGAATACGGCTAATAAACGAACGCTTCTGAAAGGCTCCATGCCTTATGCGCCGGTGATCGAGCCAATGTGCTCGCACACATATCTCATGCACGGAAAGGAGATTAACACATGAAGCTCGACGTTAAGGTGTTTGCCCTGACCTGCGCCCTGGTTTGGGGATTTGGCCTTTTCGCGCTTACGTGGTGGATCATCGCTTTCGACGGGGCTACGGGGGAGGTGACGCTTATCGGTCGCCTTTACCGCGGTTACAGCATAAGCGCAGTTGGCAGCTTAATCGGATTGGTCTGGGCGTTTTTCGACGGCCTGGTTGGAGGCGCGGTATTTTCGTGGCTCTATAACCGTCTCCTAGGCCAGCGCTGAGATACTAAACAGACAAGCCTCAATCCCGCGGTGAGATCACGCTGCAGCGCGTACACCCACGGGGAACAAAAGACCTGGCCGTCAAAGCGCCACGGTTTCCCGGTGAACTATGCCAGGGCCTCGACACTCAGCATGATGACTTCAATTTCTTCGGTGATTTCTTCCTGGCGCAGAACATTGCGTTTTTGCCAGAGCTCGGCGGAGCGGCGCTCCAAGCGACGGACCGCTGCGTCCATATGCTCCACGCGACGCTGATTTTCCGCCATGAGCGAGCTGTAAAGAAGCTCGTGCAGCGCGGCGAAAAGGTGCTGTTCTGCCAAACCGGACAAAAACGGCTGCGCTTTCATGTAGAGCAGTGGCGCATAAGTGAAGCGCGCCGTTGCCGCTCCGGCTTTTTTGAATGGGCGCAGCTCGGAAACCTTGATGCTCTGTTCCGTCGGATCGTGGTGGATGACCCTCAGGCGCAAGGTGGACTTGGCAGCGTCGGAACCCAGTGCTGTAAGTGTTTCCATTAATTTCACCAGCACTGAATCCACTTCTTCCACGACGCCGGCGCCATTTAGAGCGGCGGCGACGCGGCTGTCTCCGCTCAGTTTAGCCGAGAGCTTGCCGCCGATCACGACCAATGATGATTCTCCGGGCAATGGGATAAGGTTATCCAAATAACGCAGTAAAGAATCATTGAAGTCGCCGCAGAAGCCGCGCTCACTGCCGATCACGAGGTGAAGGTCGTGAAATATTTCTTCCCCCAAGAACAGCTCGGTATGAAACAGCGAAAAATCGACCGCCGCTGCTTCAATGGTTGCGATCACCCGTCGCTGGGTTTCGAGAAAGCGAGTCAGCCGGCGAGCTTCCATCAAGGAGAGATTCTTCATCGCGCCCATGATCTCCCTGATTTCGTTCAGACTGCGCAGTTGCGTTTCCAGATCGCGCCGCTTGCTCATCGTCACCTCATAACGATCAACGCGTTATTCATCGGAGGGCTCTAATCCAGCGCCAGCGCATGGGCGGACGCTACCCGCGGCTCCCCGCGCGCGCAGCAACCACAGCCTGCACCCCCCGCCTCCAATCTTCGCGCTTATCGTCTAGCTTGAGCCCGCCGCTGCTCACCCACTCCGCCAGGCGCTGCAGAACATCAGGGATCTCGCCACTGGGCAGCGGGTCGAGCAGTCCTTCGTTATAAGCAATCATCCAGGCCAGCTGAAACTCAACCGGGAGCGGCGATAACCGATCCTGCTTCAGCACCTCGCGCAGGATGTGGCCGCGTTTGATCTTCGCTTCCATGGAAGCTTCGAGTCGCGCTCCGAAACGGGTGAAGACTTCCAGTTCGAGGAATTGCAAATAGTCGAGTTTCATATGGCCAGCTTCTTGCGCGATGCGCTTGTGCTGGGCTTTGCCGCCAATGCGCGAGACCGATTTGGTCACATCGATGGCCGGCAAAAAGCCGCCGGCGAACAATCCGGCATCGAAATAAATTTGACCATCAGTAATGGAGATCAGGTTGGTAGGAATATAAGCGGCGATCTCCCCTTCCCGCGTTTCGACGATCGGAAGCGTCGTCATGCTGCCGCCTCCATGGCTCGCGGCCAAGCGCGTGGAGCGTTCGAGCAGGCGCGAGTGAAGATAAAAGATATCGCCGGGATACGCTTCCCTTCCCGGCGGACGGCGCAGGAGCAGGGATAATTCCCGGTAAGCCTGCGCATGGGTAGTCAGGTCGTCATAGACGACGAGCGTATCTTTCCCTTGCGCCATCCACGCCTCGGCTGCCGCGCATCCCGCAAAGGGCGCCAAATACTTGAGGCCGGGAGTCATCGTCGCTTCGGCCACCACAACCGTGGTGTGGGCCAGAGCGCCGGATTCCCGCAAGGTCGCCACCGTGCTCACCACTGAAGAGCGCTTCTGACCGATCAAGACATAGACGCAAAGGACGTTCTTGTCCTTCTGGTTGATCACTGTATCGATGGCAAAGGAGCTTTTGCCCAAGCCGTTATCGCCGATAAGCAACTGGCGCTGCCCTTTGCCGATGGGGATGAGCGTGTCAACGATTTTGCTTCCGGTATGCAGGGGCTCGTTGACAAATTCGCGGTTCACGATCGGTGGCGACAACAGATCGAGATCACGGCGGCCTGCGCAGTCCGGGGCCGCGGCGCCATCCAGTGGAGCGCCGAGCGGATCGATCACGCGCCCCAGCAGGGGGTCCCCCACAGGGATGCTAAGACGCACTCCGGAAAGATACGCAACGCTTCCCGCGGTGAGTTTCTCGCCTTGCGACAGCAAGATTGCGCTCAGGGTATCCTCTTCCAACGCAAAAACAACGCCGCGGCTCCCATCCTCAAAAACCAGTATCTCCTCCATGGCCGCAGAAGGCAGGCCCTTCACTCGGGCAATACCGTCGCCGATGGCGAGGATCGTCCCCTGTTCGGTCACCCGCAATCCGAAGCGATAGCGGTCCAACCACGGCGGACGCTCCGCGCCGGCTCCCAGGTTACTGTTTGCGAGATTCATGGAGTATCGCGTCCGCGAAAAATTCGAGTTCGTCCTGAATATTGGCGCGGAGCACCCAGGGTCCAATGCTGATGCGCAACCCTGCAACCAACTGGCTGTCTTGGTTGAATTCGGTTGTAATATTATCTTGAGTAATCTCCTTGAGCCGTTTTGCGATTAAGCCGCGCTGCGTGGAGGCAAGCTCAAACGCACTGGCGATTTTGACCTGAAGTCTGGCCTTTTGCGCCACGGACCGCAGACCGTCGAGTTGTTCGGCAGACAAGGTGGAAAAATCTTCCAGTGCCAGGGCAACCAACCGTGCTTCGAGTTCGGGAGAGGCCGCGCGCGCAAGCAAACGGGCGGCAAATTGCACGCCGCGCCCGATGCCTATGGCTTCGCTCTGACTCTGCAACTCGTTCAACCGGCGCTCTTCCAGGACACGCGCTTTTTCACGCTCCTGCTTCAATGAATTATCAAGCGCCGCCATCATTTGCGTCCGCCGAACAGCGATCTCATCCGCGACGCCCGCGCGCAATTTTGCCTTTTCGTTCTCCCACTCGGCAAGACGGTTTTGATATTGCTCGACAAGCGCATTGGCGCCGGCTTCCGTGGCTTTGGCATCGGCCAGGGTTTTATCGATCACCGTCTTGCGGTGCGCGATGGCTGCGAGCACGGGCTTGTACAGAAATCGCTTGAGTATCCACACCAGCACGAGAAAGTTGATGATCTCAAGAAAAAATGTCGGCCAGTTGAGTTCCACTCCAAACCTCACTTGAGGAGATATTGTAGCAGCGGATTTCTGAACAGGATGATCAACACGACCACGAGCACGTAAATCGCCAGCGATTCAATCATGGCGAGCCCGATAAACAGAGTCCGGGTGATCGACCTTTCCGATTCGGGCTGGCGCGCCAGCGCATCCAGAGCCTGCACAATCGCTCGGCCCATGGCCAGAGCCGGAATCATCGCGCCCAGAGCGATCGCTAGGGCCGCAGCCACGGTAGAGATAAGCGCAAACCAGGTCATACTATCCATCTAATGACTCCTTCTCTGTGCCTTGCTTGAGTTCCATTGACTGGATTCCCCCCGCGATATAGATCAACGCCAGCATTCCGAATATGTAGGCCTGCACCAGAGCTTCGATAATGTGGAGTATCAGAACCGGCACCGGCACCAGGAAACCGGCTACCAACAGCACCAACAGCGCGGCCATCTCCAAACTGAAGATATTGCCGAACAGGCGCACGGCCAGGGCCACGGTACGGGAGATTTCACTGACGATGTGAAACGGCAGCAGTATCGGATTGGGCTGAAGGTAATGGCCCACGTAGCTTTTGAGGCTATGGATCCGAATGCCATACCAGTGGACGGAAAGGAAAACCAGAACTGCCAGCGCGGCCGTCGTAGACAAATCGGCTGTCGGGCTGTGCAGGCCGGGAATAACCCCGATCAAATTGGCCACCACTACAAAGATCCATAGGGAGGCGACGAATGGTAGAATTCTAGGGGAATATTCAGGCAAAACCGCTTCGATGGCGTCCTGGATCGCCCCCACCACGCCTTCGAGTGCCACTTGCCAGGGTCCCGGGTCAAGCTTGAGCTGGCGGGTGGAGAGCCACGAGATCACCAACAACAGCGCCATAAGCGCCCACGTTGTTATGACGGTCTCGCTCACCGGCAGCGGTCCCAGATGAAACAGCACAATAGGTAGTGTGTCCGCGCTCGCCATGGGTCAGTCTCGAATAAATAAATAGACATTCATGGCACCGACGATGACTCCCAGAATAATCAGGCTTACCGTCCAGCGCACTTCAAAATTTTCTGTCAAGCTGTCCAACCACTGCCCGAGGTACGCGCCGGCAACCACCGGCAGCACAAATATCAGCCCGAGCGTGCCCAGATACACCGTCTGGCCGATGAGACCACGGCGTTCTTTCTCGGCTCGCTTCATCCGCAGAATTTGTTTTTGGACGCTCTCCTCAAGTTTTTTCTGATGAGAGCCAGGATCATCAGGCGTGTTCATTGTGCAAGTTCTCCGCCCGGCTTGGTCTTCCACAAGCGCTTGAACATCTCTTCTTCGAGACGGCGAACGCTTTGCTTTACCTCCCGCAAGGCCTCTTCTTCGGCGCGCAATTCCCGCTGCAGCGTGCCCGTCATGCCCGCGTAATCTGTACCCCGCACATAGCGTCTTGCGCACAGGTAAAGTTGTTTGTTCACGAAATAGGCCAGGGCTCCGGGAAACGCTAAGAATTCCCAATCCTGATCGACGACGCGAAACCGCGCCAAGCCGAAAGTCAGCAAGGTCATCATGCGGGCGTGCCCGGGAAGAATGCCGAAGCTCCCTGACTCGTCTTGTCCAATGAAGCTGAGCACTTTTCCGATGCGCTCGTACTGGGTTGCGCTTTGCAGGTGCATGACAAAGGTGTTCATGAGCGTTTCCCTTGCACGCTGCCGCGCATATAGCATTGCTCTTCTGTCAGGTCATCGTGCGCGCCGGTAATAAACGCTTCGCAATCGCAAAGGGTTTCATCGAGGGGCACAGAGACTCCCGCGAGGCCGGTGTGTTGGGCAACGACATAAAACGGCTGTGTCAGATAACGCTGCAATTTGCGCGCCCGCAACACGATGCGCTGATCGGCGGGCGACAACTCCTCCATGCCAAGCATGGCGATGATATCTTCGAGCTCGCGGTAGCGCGCCAGGTGCTCGCGGACTTTTTCCGCAACGTTGTAATGCCGATCTCCGAGCGTGTGGCGGTCCATCAATTTGCTCGATGACCGCAACGGATCCACTGCCGGGTAAATCCCCTTGCCGGCCTGAGCGCGCGACAGAATCACCGTGGTGTCCAGATGGTTAAGAATCGCGCTGACGGCCGGGTCGGTCATGTCGTCGGCGGGCACGTAAACCGCCTGAACCGAGGTAATATCACCCGTGGTGGTCGACGCGATGCGCTCCTCCAACTCACCCACTTCGCTGATCAGCGTGGGCTGATAACCCACGGTGGCGGGCATCCTCCCCAACAGCCCAGATATTTCGCTGCCCGCCTGGACAAACCGGTAGGCGTTATCCATCAAAAAGAGAACTTCTTTGCCCGTCGTATCGCGCAGGTATTCGGCGTAGGTCAACGCCGTCATGCCCACGCGAAAACGCACGCCGGGCGACTCATCCATCTGGCCAAAAACCATGAGAGCGTGCGGCATGACGCCGGCATCCTGCATTTCACGCCAGAGCTCATGGCCTTCGCGGATGCGCTCGCCTACGCCGGCGAAAACCGAAACTCCTTTGTGCAGTTTTGCCACCGCATGCATGAACTCCATGATGAGCACTGTCTTGCCAACCCCGGCCCCGCCAAAAAGTCCGGTTTTTCCTCCGCGAATAAAGGGGCATAGAAGATCGATGACCTTGATGCCTGTTTCCAAAACGCTGGTCGCCGCTTTGGCTCGGTGCAATGGTCCCGGCTTGGCGAGGATGTTTCGGTAAGCTTCGCCGATAAGCGCAGGTCTACCGTCCAGCGGCTCGCCGAAGACGTTGAG
>OBLQ010000943.1_pt1 | contig 10937 bp, 11 predicted proteins | sample 1519881 | NCBI WGS metagenome assembly OBLQ01 (sample SAMN01911456, study PRJEB22533) | soil metagenome | biome: Soil | place: Malaysia | collected 2012-04-30 | depth DG_metagenome m | reverse complement strand
TCCTTTGCCTTTTCTTTATTAAGTATTATATCTTTAACGAACATCGGCCCGCGGGGCCGGAAAAAAACCGCAGCCTTCGGGGCAGATGAATATTATCATCTATCATAATGCAAGGAAAGAAAAAAATATGCCTTTTAAGGCCCCTTTTACGCCGGAGCGCCGGAGCCCTCCGGGGCAACTCGACGCGCCATCTCAAGCGCGTCTGAAAGCGGGATTATCCTTTCCGCAAGCTCTTCAGCCGGTACACCCGGGCTTACGGCCCCCTCGAGCGTGAAACATCCCGAGCGCGTCCTTACGAGAGACGTCATGTGCGCCCCGCAGCCGAGCATCTCTCCGAGGTCGTGGCATATCGAGCGTATGTAGGTCCCTCTCGAACAGACCGCCGTGAAACGGACGACAGGAAGAGCGGCTTCCGTGACGACAAGCGAGAAGACCTCGGCCTCCCTGGGTTCCCTTTCCACGGTCACGCCTTTTCTGGCAAGCCTGTACAGAGGCACCCCGTTACGCTTTACCGCCGAGTACATCGGCGGCAGCTGGGTTATTTTTCCAGTAAAACGCTTAAGCGCCATTACGACCGCTTCCGGGGTTATGTCGCCCAGGGGAGCGGTCCGTGTGACCTTGCCTGAGCTGTCGTATGTATCGGTGGAGGAGCCGAGCTCAAGGACGACAGAGTACTCCTTGGTCCCTCCTCCGAGGGCGTCCGCGTGTTTTGTCGCGCCGTTTATGACGAGCGGCAGGACTCCGGTGGCCATGGGGTCGAGGGTGCCGAGGTGGCCTACCTTTTTCGCCTTGAGCTTTTTCTTTACCGCGGCCACGACGTCGTGGGACGTCCAGCCCGCGGGTTTATCGGTCACGAGGACCCCGTTCATGCCTTCCCTGAAGCAAGAGCCGCCCTTACCGCCTTGATTATCGTCGCCTTCACCTCTTCGAGCGAACCCTTGAGGCTGCACCCGGCGGCGTTCCTGTGGCCGCCGCCGCCGAACGATTTGGTAAGCTCGGCCACGTCGACCTCGCCCTTGGACCTCATGCTGACCTTGTATGTGTTGGGGGCAGATTCCCTGAAGAGGACCCCGACCTGCACCCCTTCGATGCCCCTGGCGTAGTTGACGAAACCGTCGGCCATGTCCTTTTCGGCCCCGGCCTTCCTGAACATCTCCTGGGTCACGGCAAGGGTGGCTATCTTCGTCCCTGCTGAGCCCCCGATCTCCACGACGTCGAGTGTTGAGAGCACCATCGCCAGGAGCTTGAACTTGCGCTCCGGCAGGTTCTCGTAAACGAGCCTCGCTATCTTCCACGGCTCCACGCCGCGCTTTACGAGGTCCCCGGCCTTTATGAAGGCCTCGGCCGTGGAGGACGAGTAGCGGAACGACCCGGTGTCGGTGTGTATCGCGACGTAGAGGTTTTCGGCTATCTCCGGCGTTATGTCTATCCCGGCCGCCATGCAGAAGTCATAGACGAGCTCTCCGGCGGCGCTCGCGTCTGGGACGACCACGTTTACGTCGCCGAAACGGTCGTTCGTGGCGTGGTGGTCGATGTTCACGATAGTGCCGTGCCCGTCAAGCTCCACGAACCCCTTGCCGAGCCTGTCCCTTTGACCGCAGTCCACGGCGAAGGTGGCGTCAAAAGGCCCTGCGTTGTCAAGGGCGTGGACTACGGTCGAGGCCCCCGGAAGGAAGGCGAATATCCCCGGGATCGGGTCCTCGAGGTACGCGGTCACATCTTTTCCCATCGACCTTAAGGCGAGGGCAAGCCCCAGGAGAGACCCTATGGCGTCGCCTTCCGGGCTTACGTGGGATACGACGAGGAACTTCCTGCCTTTTTTCGCCACCTCTATGGCGTCGTCAAATCTTCTGTCCATTCAAAGTCCTTCAAAGAGCGGGCGGACCGGTACACCGGGGTCAAGACCCCTCGCCTTCTCCATCGCCTTCCTTTATTTCTTTTATTACCTTCTCTATCCTCTCCGAGTACTCAAGCGAGTCGTCGAAGAAGAACGATATCTTGGGGATGTGGCGGAGGCTCAAGCTCTTGGCGAGGTTTCTTCTTATGAAGCCGCTCGCGTGGTTAAGCCCCTCCCGGCTCCGTTCCCTCTCCTTGGCGCCGCCGAGCTGGCTGAAATATATCCGCGCCTCCTTGAGGTCCGGCGTCATGTCCACGTGCGTTATGGTGACGAAACCGATCCTGGGGTCCTTGATCCCCCCGAAGAGTATCATGGACGCCACCTCTTCCTTAATAAGGTCGGCGACCCTGTCAGAGCGTTTGAAAGTCATTGTCCTTTTTTCCGAACGGCGCGGCCGGGGTAAAGCTGTGCCGTAAAGCCCCGCCGCGGTCTTTACCCCCCGTGCCTTTTCAGGGTCCGGGCCGTCAGCAGTTGATTATCTCTATCCTGTGGTCGATTATTTCGGCGACATGGAGGTTTTCGATAAAGTTCACGACCTTATCGATGACCGAGTTTATGAAGGCCCTGTCGTTGCCGATAGCCGCCACCGCAAGCTCGGCCCTCTGCCACAAGTCGTTGTCTCCCACCTCGGCCATGGAGACGTTGAAACGGTTCCTGACCTTCTCCTGGAGGCTTTTTATGACCTGCCTCTTGCCCTTGAGGGATTGGGCGTCGTGGATAAGGAGGCTTATGCCGCAAACACCTACTACCATTCTGTGAGTACCCGGCACCGTGGGCGCCGGGAATTTCCGGCTTTTTTTTAAATAAGGCGCGTCATCGCTTGAAGGCCGCGCCGGAGAGTACCCGTTAGCAGGCGGCGGAAAAACGCGACCTGCTATGCAATCCATGGATGGATTGCCAAATTGCGAGACAAAAAGTCTGGCAATTTGTGAGACTTGGACGAATTGATTTCGGCCAGGTCGTAGCTGAAAAAGCCATGGAGGGACTTTTTCAGCCCCCTTTAGAGCTTGGCGGCCTCTTCCTTGAGGGTGTAGAGCTCGATGACGTCACCGACCTTGATGTCGTTGTAGCCCTCTATGGCCATGCCGCATTCGTACCCGGAGGCCACCTCTTTGACGTCGTCCTTGAACCTTCTAAGGGACGAAAGCTTGCCGTCGTAGATGACCACGTTGTCCCTTATGAGACGCACATGAGCGCCCCTGGCGGCCTTGCCCTCGGTGACATAACACCCGGCGACGTTGCCGACCTTGGTTATGCGCATCACTTCCCTTATCTCGGCCCTTCCGATGACCTCTTCCTTGACGACCGGGGAGAGCATGCCCTCCATGGCGTTCTTTATCTCGTCGACGAGGTTGTAGATGATGGTATAAAGCCTGACATCCACGTTCTCCTTCTCGGCTAAAGCCCCGGCCTTCGCCTCCGGCCTCACGTTGAAGCCGATGACTATGGCGTTCGAGGCCGCCGCGAGCATCACGTCGCCCTCGCTTATGCCGCCCACGGCGCTGTGTATGACCTTGATCTTTACGGCGTCCGTGGAGAGCTTCGCGATCGATTCCTTGACGGCCTCGATGGAGCCGTGCACGTCGGCCTTTATGACGAGGTTCAGTTCCTTGACCTCGCCCTTGTTTATCTTGTCATAGAGGTCGGTGAGGCTGACCTTGGCGGTCTTCATCCTCTCCTTCTCTATGGACTTTCTCTGCCTTATCGTGGCTATCTGCTTGGCCGTGGCCTCGTCCTTGACGGAGGCGAGGGTGTCTCCGGCCTGGGGCACTCCCGATAGCCCGAGTATCTCTATGGGCATGGACGGCCCGGCCGAGTCTATACGCTTGCCCCAGTCGCTTATCATCGCCCTTATGCGGCCATAGTGTATGCCGGTTACGACGGCGTCCCCGACCTTCAGGGTGCCGTCCTGGACGAGCACCGTTGCCACCGGGCCCCTGCCCTTGTCGAGCTTCGCCTCGACGACCACTCCCCTGCCGGAGGCCCCCGGGTTGGCCTTGAGCTCGAGGACCTCGGACTGCAGGAGTATCATCTCGAGGAGTTCCTTTATCTTTATCCTCTTCTTGGCCGAGACCTCCATGAATATGGTGTCCCCGCCCCACTCCTCGGATACGAGCCCGTACTGGGTGAGTTCCTGCTTTACCCTGCCGGGGTCGGCCTGCGGGAGGTCTATCTTGTTTATGGCTACGATGATGGGGACATTGGCGGCGCGCGCGTGGTTTATGGCCTCTACGGTCTGCGGCATGACACCGTCGTCGGCGGCCACTACCAGGACTACTATGTCGGTGGCCTTGGCGCCCCTGGCCCTCATGGCCGTAAAAGCCTCGTGGCCGGGCGTGTCAAGGAAGGTCACGTCCCCCTTGTCGAGGTGGACGTGGTATGCGCCGATGTGCTGGGTGATGCCTCCGGCCTCGCCGGATACGACGTTGGTCTTCCGTATCGCGTCCAAGAGCGAGGTCTTTCCGTGGTCGACGTGGCCCATGACGGTGACGACCGGGGCCCTGTGCTCAAGCTCCCCCGCTTCCGCCTCCTCGGCGCCGGGCTCCATGAAGACCTCTTCCTGGAACGCCCCGCTCTCGACCTCGTAGTCGTAGTCCTGGGCTATGAGCGAGACGGCGTCGATGTCGATGAGCTGGTTTACCGTGGCCATCACGCCTAAAGACATGAGCTTCTTTATTATCTCGTTCGCCTTTACTCCGATCCTCTGGGAGAGGTCCGCGACACTTATGGCGTCGACTATCCTTATCACCCTTTTTGCGGCCTTGGGCGTCGTTATCTCGGTCTTTTTCATGGGGCGGGCCTGCGCCTGCGCTGCGCGTCCCCTCTGGTCACGGGGCTGGAACCGTTCTTTCCTAGCGGGTTTCTTGCTGGTAAAGAACTTCTTTAGCTCCGGCTCCTTTGTGAAGACCTTCTCTTTTTTTATCTGGGCGGCCTGCGGCTCGGCGGGTTTTTCCTCGGAGACAGGGGCCGCGGCCTCTTCAACTGACGGCGCCTCCTCCAGGGCCGGCCCCGGAGCCGCCTCGACCTCTTCCTCTATCTTGAGTTCCTCAAGGATCTCGGCCGGGGTCTTCTCGCGCGCCTTCCTCGGAGCCTTTTTCGGGGCCTCCTTCTTCTCTTCCGCGGCCTTGCCCCTGCCCCTTCCCCTGCCCTTCTTCACTTCAGCGGGTTCGGCCGCAGGCTCAGCCTTGACCGGGGGCGCAGCCTCAGGCGCGGTTACCTCCGGCGCCTCGGCGGCGGCCCTGGCGGCGGCCTGTTCAGCCTCGACTCGGGCCTTCTCCTCGGCCTCGGCCTTGGCCTTTGCCTTAAGCTCCGCCTCTGTCGGAGGCGCGGGCTTGGTCGTCCTTCTCCGGATAACGGTAGCTTTTATTCTTTTCTCGACTACCTTCTCGCCCGTTTTCTCTTTTTCTTTCTCTTTTTCCGTCATCTTCCGGTATGCCCTGGGTAAAACCGTCTGGATTATTTTTCTGCTGTTTTTACGGATCTTTCAGTGTGTCCTAAGTCCGCCCCTTTATCTTCGACCACAACTCTACGGCGTCCGGCAGCGCTACCTTGCGCTTAAGCGCCCTTGAGAACGATTCCTTCTTTGCGTAAGCCGAGTCCAGACACCTCTGGTCAGGGCACAGGTACGCGCCTCTTCCCGGCATCACGCCCGAACCGTCTACCACTAGCGTGCCGCAGCAGGCCACGAGCCTTACAAGCTCCCGCTTGTCTTTCACGGCCCTGCACCCGACGCAGGTCCTCTCCGGCATCACTGCTCCCGGTTAAGCAAAAGCTCCGCGTCCTCGTCGCTTACGCCGAGCTCGTAGAGCGCAACGCGCGTTATCCCGGCAAGGCCCCCGGCGTCGGTGTACCCGGCGCCTACGAGCGCGGAGGCCGACTTGACCGAGATGCCGAGAGCTGCGGCAAGCGTCCTGGAAAGCTCGTCGGCCTTCTCTTTTTCTTCCCTCGCTCCGGCCGCCTCGACCTCTTTTCTAAGCGCCTCCTCGGGAGTAAGCTGCCCTTCCTTGGGCCCCTTTGACTCGGTCTCGGTCCTTATGTCTATCTTCCAGCCCGTGAGCTTCGCCGCGAGCCTTACGTTCTGCCCCTTCTTTCCTATGGCCAGCGAGAGCTGGTCGTCAGGGACTATGACCTCCATGGCGTGCTCGGCCTCGTCCACTATGACCCTTGATATCTGCGCCGGGGAAAGGGTGTTCTTTACAAAGATGGCCGGGTCGTCCGACCAGTGGACTATGTCTATCTTCTCGCCCTTGAGCTCCTGGACGACGGCCTGCACCCTCGAGCCCTTTACTCCCACGCACGCGCCCACCGGGTCGACGTCCGAGTTGTTGGAGACGACGGCTATCTTGGCCCTCTCTCCGGGCTCCCTGGCAGCGCCCCTTATCTCGACGATCCCCTCGAATATCTCGGGGACCTCCATCTGGAAGAGTTTTATCAGAAACCCGGGGTGGGTCCTTGATATTATGACCTGCGGGCCCTTGGCCTCGGTCTTTACGTCAAGCACCACGCCCCTGATCCTTTCGCCCTGCCTGTAGCCTTCCCTCCTGACCTGTTCCTTTTTCGGGAGCACCGCCTCGGCCCTTCCGAGGTCGACTATGATGTCGCCCTTCTCGAACCTCTGGACTATGCCGGTTATTATCTCGCCCTTCTTCGAGCTGTACTCGCTGAAGACGATGTTCCTCTCGGCCTCTCTCACCTTCTGTATGATGATCTGCTTGGCCGTCTGTGCGTCGATCCTGCCGAACTCCCTGGAATCGAGCTTCACGCCGATGCTGTCGCCAAGGGCGGCATCGGGGTCCAATTCCTTTGCGTCCTCAAGGGATATCTCGGTGTCCGGGTTCTGCGGCTCCTCGACGACGTCCTTGAAGAGAAAGAGCTCTATCTCGCCCATCTCTTCCTGGTAATGGGCCTCTATAATCTTGTTGGCGCCGAACCTCTTTTCGGCGGCCTTGAGCATCGCGGACTCAAGAGCCTCGATGAGTATGCTCTTGTCTATGCCCTTGTCTTTACCGACCTGCTCTATGATGTGCGACAGATTGGCGACCATTTCTCCTGCAACCTCCGGAAACAAAACTTTTTATTACTGAGTCGTAGTTTGATACCGCTTCGGCGGAACGCGCACCCGGGGTCTGCCCCGCCGTCCCGCTCCTTTGAGAATATTCAGATCTCTATCTCGAGCCTTGCCCGCTCTATGCCGGCTATATCTATCGTAAACCGCCTGCCGTCGAAGTCCGTGACATAGACGCGGCCTCCTGAGACGGAGTCTATCGTGGCCTTGAAGTTCCTGCGCCCCTCGATCGGCTCTCTCGTCTTTATCTTGGCCTTTTTGCCTATGTACCTCGTGAAGTCCTTTTCCTTCACGAGCGGCCTGTCGAGCCCCGGCGACGAGACCTCCAGGTTGTACCTCTGATGGATAGGGTCCTCTACGTCAAGTAGAGTCGATATCTCCCGGCTTGCGTCCGTGCAGTCGTCTATGGTCACTCCATTGGGCTTGTCTATGAGGAACCTCAAGACCGTTCTGCCGTGCTCGGTCGCAAGGACCACGTCAACAAGCTCAAGACCCAGGTCGGCAAGAAGCGGATCGACCAGCGACCTCAGCCTGTCTTCCAGTCCCTGTTCTTTCAAAGACCCTCCGGATTCATCGCGTCAAACGCCCCGGAGCCGCCCCGGAGCGCCGGTTTCACGTGCATACCGCCGCGGCGCTTGAAAGAATTTCTCTCTCAAACAAAAAAGTGGGCTAATGCCCACTTTATCTTCACCAATGCGGTTTAGATTATAAATAATTTATCACACAAAAAAAACCAATGCAAGACCAAAATAAAGCTTTTTTACAATGAACGCCTAAATTCAAGCCGCCCCCCTGACATAGCTCCGCTTGAGCCCGAGAACGGGAAAAACACCTTGTTAAATCGCGCGCCCTCTGCTATACTTCCAAAACAAAACTCAGACCTCTTTTTCCGCCGGAGATACCCTGGGAAAAGGCCGGGGAACAGACTGACCTATGACCATTGACAACGACCCTGTAAAGGCCCTCAAGGCCGTCCTGACCGACAAACTGCATATAGACCTCCGTTCAAACCCGGTTTCCGTGAGGATGGAAGGCGCTTCCGTGCTCATCGACGGCATGGTCGAGGACATCGCCCGGAAGAAACAGGCGCTCCTTGCGGCCATGGGGCTTTCCGGCGTCGAGGGCGTCATAGACAGGCTCAGGGTCAAGCCCTCGAAGCCCATGACGGACGCCGAGATAAGGGACCATTTCCGCTCCGCCGTCGCCGAGGAGCCCACGCTCAAGGCCGCGGGGATAAAGGCCGAGGTCGCGGACGGCGTCGTCGACATCGAAGGCACGGTCGGCTCCATCACGCACAAGAGGCTTGCGGGGGTGCTTGCGTGGTGGGTCCCGGGCTCTCTCGACGTGATAAACAGCCTCGAGGTCTCGCCGCCGATGTCCGACAACGAGGACGAGATAATCGACGCGATGAGGATAGTACTTGAGAAGGACAGGCTCGTTGACGCGTCCTCCATCAGGTGCTCGTGTGCCGGCTTCGTCGTCACCCTTGACGGCACCGCCGCAAGCGAGGAATCGCGCCGCGCGGCCGAAGACGACGCATGGTACCTCTGGGGCGTTAACGAGGTCGTGAACAACATCATCGTGGCACCCCCTCAGGCGGGAGCGCACCGGCCGTAACGGGGAGCCGCGCCTCTAAGTTTGCCGGGGCCCGGGCCCGCGGCATAAAACACTTCCTACAGACGGTCTTCAAACCACCACAGTCAAAATCGGCGCACACACAAAAAACGGAGGAACGCACCGGCTTTATGAAAAAGATAAGGATCACCGAGGTAGACCCGAGGACAAAGACGCAGAAAGGACTTTTCGGCACAGGCTGTTACGGGAGCGACTGCCAGGACGTATGCTGCAGGTACGGCTGCGACGTGGACCTTGCCACCATCAAGCTCATAGAAAAGCACAGGGACTTGATCGAGCCCCTGGTGGAAGCGAAGATAGAGGACTGTTTCAAGACCCCTTTGAAGGAAGACGACGACTATGTGGGCGGGGCCTACAGGGAGACGGCCACGAGAGAGGAGGACGAGACCTGCGCCTTCAAGCTCAAGGGGCGCCGCGGCTGTTCGCTCTTCTACCTCTGGGCAACGGAGAAACTCCCGAAGAGGATCGTGCCGACGATATGCAGGGTATACCCCATTACCTGGCACAGGGGCAGGCTCTTCGTCGACACGCCGCTTTGGGCCCCGTGCAAGTGCAAGGAGGCCACGCCCAGGGTGATGAAGGTCCCGTCGCTCTTCGAGACGCAGAAAAAAGAGGTCCGGGCGCTCTTCGATATCAGCGAAAACGGAGCCTCGGCAAAAAGACCGGCCGCGAAAAAACCTGCTGCAAAGAAGGCCTCGGCCCGGAGCGCCGGGGCAAAAAAGGGAGCTGCCGCGAAGAAGACGGCCTCAAGGGGCGCATCCAAGAAAACAGCCTCCAGGAGGCGTTAAAAAAACGCCCGACACATTGAAAACAAAAAGCCCCGGAACTTTCCGGGGCTTTTTTTATGAATTGCCTGGAACGGCTTATGCCGTCACTCGATTATCTTTACCTTCATCTCGACCCTTTCGTTGGGCAGGTCCCTGGGGTTACGCGGCAGGCTTACGATCTTGTCGGCCACTTCCATGCCCTTTACGACCTCTCCGAAGACCGTGTACTGTCTGTCGAGGAACGGGGAGTCCTTCACCACTATGAAGAACTGGCTTCCGGCGCTGTCCGGGTCGTTCGCCCTGGCCATGGAGACTATCCCCCTTTTGTGGGACTTCTCGTTGAACTCGGCCTTGATCGTGTAGCCCGGCCCTCCGGTGCCGTACATCATCTGGTTGGGTCCTTTTGTGAGCGGGTCGCCGCCCTGGATCATGAAGCCGGGTATCACCCTGTGGAAAATAGTGCCGTCGTAGAAGCCCTCTTTCGCGAGCTTTACGAAGTTAGCCACGTGGCCGGGGGCCAGGTCCGGGAAGAACCTGATCTCGATGTTCCCGTACTTCGTCTCGATCACTGCGCCAGTTACCTTCTTTTCCTCCACTTTCTTTGCTCCTTGTGCCGCCGCACAGTAGCTCGGCGTTAATAATGCGGCTGCTGCTAATACCAACGCGAGACAGAACGCCTTGAATACATTCATAAGCAACGCCCCTCCTTGTCCGTTTCAGAGGAAAATACTTTAACCCCAACCTCCCCGAAAAGTCAACGTCAATTACCGCCCCGGGGTCTTTCGGCCAGAAGACGCTTTATGAGCTCGACGGCGTCCTTTTTTCCGGTGACCTCTCCCCGTTCGACCCCGTCGGATACGGCCTTGAGCGCTTCTCCCACGAGAGGGCCTTCCGGGACCCCGAACCGTTTCATTATCTCGGAGCCGGTAAGGAGCGGCTTGGGCGGTCTCTTGAGATAGACCCCGTAGTAAAAATCCAGCATCGCCCCGGCGGTCCGTACAAGCTCCGGGTCATCCGAGCCGCGCGTTGCGCGCGCGTCCGCCACCGCAAGGCACAGAAGAGTTACTCCGGAGGAGCCTCCGCCGGCCCTGAAGAAATGGGCCTTCGCCCTCTCTGAAGGTCTGCGGAGCAGGGAGAGGTTAAAGACCCTGTGGTGCTCCTTTACGAGCGCGGCCACCTCTGTAGCGGTCTTCCTGCTGAACTTGAGCGCATAAAGGGCCTCTTTAACGACAAGCGCGCCTTTCGAGTCGTGCCCTATGAAACGGAGCCTCCCGTCTTCCCTCTTAAGGCAGTACGGCTTGCCCGCGTCATGAAGGAAAGCGGCGAGCTTGAAGACCGTCCCGGTCTCCAGGGAGCCTGACCTGGCGGCGAAGTACTTTTCAAGCTCTGCTGCGAACCCCGGAAAGACCGTGCCCGGGTCTCTTATGATCTCTTCGGCGGCTTCGAGCGTCTTGAGCGTATGGTCAAGCAGCCCGTACCCCTCGACGTCCGCCCACCCGGCGGCCCCGGGCAGGACCTCCCCGATTATCCCTGTTGAGTACATGACCCCTATCGCCCGCGGCGTCCCCGGCGC
>OBLQ010000942.1_pt1 | contig 10944 bp, 7 predicted proteins | sample 1519881 | NCBI WGS metagenome assembly OBLQ01 (sample SAMN01911456, study PRJEB22533) | soil metagenome | biome: Soil | place: Malaysia | collected 2012-04-30 | depth DG_metagenome m | reverse complement strand
GTGTCCATCAATCGAAGTCAGTTCGTTAGCGTCTCGTTCTTCAATAGGGATCATCGATCCGTCGCGCAGCATCGGGTCGAGCGTCGATGTCGGCGCAGCGATGTAGAAGGGAACGCCGTGGTGCTGCGCGCACACGGCGAGCATATAGGTGCCGATCTTGTTCGCTGTGTCGCCGTTGTGCGCGATGCGGTCGGCACCCGCGATCACCAAGTCGACCGCCCCGGCAGCCATGAGCGAAGCAGCTGCACCGTCCGCGATCGACTTAAAAGGGATCCCGTCGTGCAACAGCTCCCATGCGGTCAGGCGGATCCCCTGCTGTCGGGGCCGAGTCTCGCACGAATAGACCATCTCGACCTTGCCCTCTTCGTGCGCGGTCCTGATCACCCCGAGCGCAGTCCCGTGCCCCGCCGTCGCGAGCGAACCCGTGTTACACACGGTTAGAATCCGCGAAGAAGGGTGTACGAGCGCCGAACCGTTGCGCCCTATCGCCTGGTTCATTGCGACGTCCTCGCGCTCGATCTCCTGCGCCTCCGCCAACACCCTCTCAAACGACAGATCCCCCAATCCCCCGATCCGGTCCAGCGCCCAAAAGAGGTTCACCGCGGTCGGCCTAGAGGCGGCCAGCCCGGCCCTCGCTGCAACAAGGTCGTCCCCGCTCTTCGCGGCCAGAGCCATGCCATACGCGGCCGCGACGCCGATCGCCGGCGCGCCCCTCACGGCCATGTCACGGATCGCGTCGCGCACCTCCTGCCATGTCGTCAGTTCTAACCACACTTCATGAAGGGGAAGCAGGCGCTGGTCGAGCATGTGCAGGGCGCCCTCGCGCCATTCCATGGGCCGTATAGCCATTGGCGCGAGACTACCATTCGGACGGGGGTATCAATAAGAAGCGATGAAGATCCTACTGATGGAGGACAACCTGATGTGGTCGGTGCGCACCAAGAAGGGGCTAGAGGCGCTCGGTCACAAGGTGACGGTCTCGACCAAACCTGAGGCCGGGTCGCACGACCTCGCCATCGTCAACCTCGGTGCGCGCTCGTTCGACCCGATCGCAGCGGTCAAGTCCCTCAAGGCGGACGAACTCCGAGTCATCGGACACGTCGGCCACAAGGAGCAGGACAAGTGGAACGAGGGAGAGGAAGCGGGTTGCGACCAGGTCGTCAGCAACGGCTCGCTCGCAAACAGACTGGCCGCGGTCCTCGCTGGCCTACCGGTAAAATGCCCCTCAGGGACGGAGGACGACGAATGAACAAAGTTTACAAAGACGCGAAGTCCGCGCTGGACGGGCTGCTTTTCGACGGCATGACGATCATGGCCGGCGGGTTCGGACTCTGCGGGATCCCAGAAAACCTGATCCTCGCGCTGCGCGACTCAGGCGTCAAGGATCTCACGGTCATCAGCAACAATTGCGGCGTCGACGACTTCGGCATGGGCCTGCTTCTGCAGACCAAACAGATCAAGAAGATGGTCAGCAGTTACGTCGGAGAGAACGACGAGTTCGAACGGCAGTTCCTCAGCGGAGAACTCGAACTCGAGTTCAACCCCCAAGGCACGCTCGCGGAGCGCTGTCGCGCAGGAGGCGCCGGCATCCCAGCCTTCTATGTCAAGACCGGCTACGGCACGATGATCGCAGAAGGCAAGGAGACGCGAGAGTTCGACGGCGAGATGTACGTCATGGAGACGGGACTGATCGCGGACCTCTCGATCGTCAAGGCCGAGAAGGGCGACCGCTGGGGCAACCTCATCTATAACAAGACGGCGCGCAACTTCAACCCGATGATGGCGACAGCCGGTAAGGTGACGATCGCAGAAGTCGAGGAACTCGTCGACATCGGCCAACTCGAAGCGAACGACATCCACACGCCGAGCATCTTCGTCGACCGCCTCATCCAAGGCGCCAAGTACGAAAAGAGAATTGAAAGACTGACGACCCGGGAGAAGGAGTAAGAAATGCCACTGAGCCGCGAACAACTAGCAATGCGAGCAGCGAAGGAGTTGCGCGATGGTTTCTACGTCAACCTCGGGATCGGCATCCCGACCCTCGTGGCCAACTACATCCCCGAGGGGATGGACGTCGTCCTCCAAAGCGAGAACGGCATGCTCGGCATGGGCCCGTTCCCCTACGAGGGCGAAGCCGATCCCGACCTCATCAACGCGGGCAAGCAGACGATCACCGAAATCCCCGGCACGTCCTACTTTTCGAGCGCCGACTCGTTCGGCATGATCCGTGGCGGCCACATCGATCTGTCCATCCTCGGAGCGATGGAGGTCAGCGAGCAGGGCGACATCGCCAACTGGATGATCCCCGGCAAACTCGTCAAAGGCATGGGCGGCGCGATGGACCTCGTCGCAGGTGTGCGCAGGGTCGTGTGCGTCATGGCGCACACCAACAAGGCCGGCGAATCGAAGGTGCTCAAAGAGTGCACGCTCCCGCTCACCGGAAAGGCGTGCCTCGACCTCATCATCACCGACCTCTGCGTCTTCGAGGTCGACCGCGGCAAGGGCTTGCGACTGATCGAGGTCGCCGACGGCGTGACGGTCGACGAGATCAAGGCGAAGACAGAAGCGGCGTTCGAGGTCTCGGACAGCCTGACGACCGTCGCCGTCTAGCCGGAACCTGCAGCCTTCTCCAATCGCCGCACCGACCCTGCGACGTTGTTGCCGAACCGCGTGTTGCCCTCGGTCGTCAGCGGCTTCAGGAACTCCAGTGCCGCCGTGTCGCCATAGGAAGCCAGCGCAGACGCTGCTGCCATCCGACCCCTGTACGAAAACTCGTCGCGCACGATCGAGACGAGTGTGTTAAAGACCTCCCGCGAGCCCTCTGCGTCTTTAAGGCCGCCTAATTGACTGATCGCCTCAAGACGGAGCGTCAGGTTTTGCGAGTGCTCAACAAGGTCGAGGCAGACCTTGCGCGCCCGGTCCTTGTCGCTCTGAACGAACTGCCGTAGTGCGAAGAGACGGAAGCACTCGTTAGGTGCGTCGGTCTTCCAGGCGCGCTCGACCAGCGACGCGTCCTTCGTGAGTCGATAGAGACTTTCAAGCGCGTCACAACGGATGCGTGGGTTCGTGTCGCTCTTCATCACGCTCTTCAGTTTTGCCAACACGTCCGGAGTCGCCTCGCAGGTCGCCAACTTCTTCACCGCTGCGTCTGCCACGGCGCGGTCGTGGTCGTCGACAAGGGCGACGAGCGCGGCCTCGTCGCCCTTGCAGAGCAGATCGGTCAGCCGCAGTCGCAACGTTGGTACTTTCTCTTCGTCGATCAGCCCGACCACGGCGGAAGAGTCCCCCAGCGACTTGAGGGCACCGAGCAGTTCGTCGCGCACCGCCGCGCTCTCGCTCGCCCTCCACGCCGCGACCGCCTGCTCCTTCGGGAACGCGGGCGTTTCCGTGATCTTGGCGAGCACCCGCTTCTCGGGGTCGATCAATACAGGGCCGTCGGACGGCAAAGGCAGTTCGAGCGATCCGCCGGTGAACGTGAGCAGCGTCTGGTTCCATCGCCCGTTGGCGAACTGCCAGATCGGCAGGTCGACCCTGGCGTGCCCGTCTTCCTCCAGTTTCAACGTTCGTCCGTCCACCGTCGCCTTGATTTCGATGACCCCGGAACTGTAGAACCACTGCTGCTCGAACCAGTCGAGGTTCACCCCGCTCGTCCCGAACATCGATGTAAAGAACTGCGAGGTGTCGACGGGCCGGAACCGATACTGCGTCAAGAAGTCCTTGACGCCGGACCAAAACGTCTGCTCGGAGATGAGGTCCATCAGCATCAGCATCCGCGCCGCGCCGCCAGAGTACGAAGACTGCCGGAACATTCTGTCTGGGTCGGTGCCATAGTCCAGCAGCACGACAGGCTTGGGGTCGCCCGTGCTCGCCCGGAGCGCGCTCAGCATCGTCCGCTTGCGCGCCAGTTCGAACTCGCCCTCGCCCTTGCTCTCGCGCGTCCAGAACAGAGGGAGCAGCGAAGCGAACCCCTCGTTCAGCCACATGTGCGACCAGTTCGTGCACGTCACGTCGTCCCCGAACCACTGGTGCGCCAGTTCGTGTGCGACCAGACCTGACGAGTCGGCGAGAGGCTCCTCCTCCGGCTCATGGAGAGTGTTGATCGTCTGCATCACCATCGTCACGTCCTCCATTCCGCCCGTCACGAAGTCGCTTGCGGTCACTTGGCTGAACCTGTCGTACGGATACGCGATGCCCGTCAGTTTTCCGTAGTAGTCGACGATGCGCGCTGTGCCACCGAACGAAGCGGAGCCCTGGCTCTCCAGCCCCTCGGGGTAGTAATACTCGATGGGAAGGCTCCCCAGCATCTCGGTCTTCTTCTCGAAATTGCCGACGATGAACGCGTTCAGATACGTCGAGTGCGGCTGGTCCATCTTCCAGTGGTACGTCCAGACGTCGTCCTTCTTGTCCACGCCGACCAGCACGCCGTTGCTGACCGCCGTCTGCCCCGGCTTGCACGCGATCCAGCACTCGCTCGACGCCTTGTCGTCAGGAAAGTCGTAGGTCACCAGCCATTGGCGGTTGTACTCCGGCTCGCCCTTGCTGTAGACCATCGAGTGCGTCGCAGGCCACGCGTCGCGCTTGTTGACAAAGTACAGCCCTCCCGTCGGTTTTCCGCTATAACGGACAGCGACATCGATCGACTTCCCCGCGTCGAACGGCTTGCCGAGATCGACGCTCAGGCGATTGTCGGCGACAGTGAACTTCGCGTCAGCACCGTCGACGGTGACCCCTTTCACCTGCAGGTTCTGGCAGTCGAACCACACGCTCTTCGTCGCATCCTGTAGCGGCGCGATCGTGTTCGTCACTTGCGCGTCGAAAGTGCGCGCGTCCTCGTCGAACCAAAGCCTGTACGCGACGTGGCGCAGGTCGTACGTGCGTTGTCGCGGCTGCGCATGGCATGCGCATGCGGCCAGTCCGGCAAGGAGGAGGAGCCCACGTCGGAGGATCATGGGCGCATTCTACTTCTTACTGTTTGTTCAGCCCGTCGATAGCGCCCTGCGCCGCCCGACGGATCATGAACAGTGAATGGTGCGTCAATGGCTCCAGTTTTTGGACCGCGTCCTTGTTGCCATAACTGGCGATCGCGCCGATCGCAGTCCTCAGCGCGCCAAACGACGGCTCGTCCAAAACGCGCAATAGCGCATCGTATGCGGCGTGTGAGCCCTCTTCGTCCTTGAGCGACCCGAGGTGCTGGATGGCCGCCACGCGCACCTCCTCGTCGATCGGGTTCATCAGTTGCGCCAGACACTCCTTGCGCGCCCGGGCCTTGTCGTACCGCGCCCAATAGTCGAGCGCAAACTTACGGAACGATTCGTCCACGCTCGGCATCGACCACGCCTTTTCTGCAAGCGACCCGTCCTGCGTCGCAAAGGCGAGTGCGCGCACCGCGTGCGCGCGCAGAGTCGGGCTCGGGTTCTTCTCCCACACCTCTCGGAGCCGCGCCTGCACGTCGGGGTTGCTTGCATCGCCCCGCATCTGTTCGATCGCCTCCGCCGCAATCCGCTCATTGCTGCTGTGCGATTCGCCGATCAAGAACAGCGCATCGTCCGCGCCGAAGATCGAAAAGAGCGACACCTTGACGTCCACCGAAGTCTCAGAGTTGTAGATCGCCTGCTTCTCGTCGCTCGTCCAGCCCCGCATCGCCTGGCTCAGCCGCACCTTCGTCGCAGCGTTCGGTGCAGCCTTGAACATCGCGGCGATCTGCTCCTTCGTCAGCGGAGGCTCGTCGCCGAACCCGATCATGAGCCTGCACCCCGGGTCGAGCATCACAGCGGCGCCGTCAACGTCTCCCAAGTCGGCCTTCGTTGTCTCGCCGCTCACGGGTACGTCGACCATACGCCACGAACCGTCCTTGAAGACCCCAACTGGTAGGTCGTAGGAGAACGTACTGGGAGACTGCGTGATCGTCAGTTCGCTCCCGTCATTCTTCGCCGACACCTGCGGCGCGCCGGCAGTGTAGAACCATTGCTTCCGGAACTGGTCGAGGTCGCGCCCCGACATCTGTGACATGACCTGGAAGAATTTCTCCGTCGTCGCGTTGTCGTACTTATACGTCTCGAGATACTTGTGCACGCCCTGCCAGAACACTTTCTCGCCCAAGAGGTCCATCAGCATGAACATCCTCGCCGCCCCACCACCGTAAGAGTTGCCGCCAAAGTTGTCCATCGGAATCTCGTAGTCCTCCGTGACGACCGGCCTTGAAGAACTTCGCGCCGCTCGATAGGCGCCCTGCAGCGTCCCATATCGCGCAATGTCATACGCGTCTTCGCCGTGCTTGTAGCGCGCGTAGAAGTGGGGAAGGAAAGTCGCCCACCCCTCGTTGAGCCAGATGTGAGCCCAGTCGCGGCACGTCACCGTGTCGCCGAACCACTGGTGTGCCAGTTCGTGCAGCACCAGTCCCTCCGAACTGTCGAACGCGTCGTCGAGCGGGCTGTGCAGCGTCCCGATCGTCTGCGTCACCATAGTGATGTTCTCCATCCCGCCGAACATATAGTCGCTCACCACCCCCTGTGAGAACTTCGCGTACGGATACCGGAACCCCGTCAGGTCGCTATAGAACTTCACCATGTCCGCGGTCCCGGCGAACGAGTTCTTGCCCAGTTCTTCGAGCCCCTTCGGCACAGCGTAGAAAACGTCCAGCCCGTCCCAGTTCTCGTGCTGCGTCACATAGTCACCTGCCATGAACGCGATTAAATAAGTGCTGTGCGGCTGACGCATCCTCCAGTTGTACGTCCACGAGTCCGCTGTCTTCGTGACGCTCTCCAGGTCGCCGATGCTGAGCGCAATCTGCCCCGGCTTGACAGTGATATGCCCGCTGCTCGTCGCCTTGTCGTTAGGGAAGTCATACGTCGGCAGCCAGTACCGGTTGTCCTCCGCCTCGCCCTGCGTGTAGACCATCCCGCTCGCAGATGGGTACGCGCGCGAGGCAGGGATGAAGTACATGCCCGCCTGCGGGACCCCGTAGTACGTGATTCGCACGTCGACGTCGACCCCCGCCTTCGCGGGGCTCGCAAGGTGAACCGTCAGCGTCTCGCCCTTCAGATCGAACGTCGCAGGCTTGTTGTTCACCGTTACGCGGCGCACCGTCAGTTTGCCGCAGTCGAACGTGAGGTCGCTCGTGTCCGCAAACGGCGCGACCGTGTTCGTCACGTCGCCAAACACCTCGCCCTTCGACTCGTCGAACGAGACCGACCAGTCCACGTGCTTCAGGTCATAGGTGCGTTCGCGGTCGCGCGCGAGACAAAGGGGAGCGAGGGCGAGCGCCGTGCAGACAAGGACTGATCGAAGGGACATGCCGCTGATTCTACTTCGTCGTCTGCCACAATCTCTCTTGATGCCGTACCGAATCCGTCCCAACGTGCACAAGATGCACCTCTACTCGCCCGGCAAGCCGATCGAGGAGGTCAAGCGCGAACTCGGACTCACGGACGTCATCAAACTCGCGAGCAACGAGAACCCCCTCGGCCCCTCGCCGAAGGCTGTCGCGGCGGTCGCCGAGGCCGCCAAAGGGATGAACATCTACCCCGACGCCAGCGGCTACGAGTTGCGCCAAGCCCTGAGCAAGAAGCACGGAATCGCGCCCGAACAGATCATCCTCGGCAACGGCAGCGACGAGATCCTCAATCTGCTCGGCATGGCGTTCCTGGGCGGCCCTTCCGACCGCGTCGTGATCGGTCAGCCCGCGTTCCTTCGCTACGGCGCAGTTCCCGTAATCCCTGGCGCGGAGTGCGTGCGCGTGCCCGTGACCAGCGAGTGGCGGCACGACCTCGACGCCATGTCGGCGGCGCTCAGCGAGGGCGCAAACCTCGTCTTCATCGACAACCCCGGAAACCCCACCGGCACCATCGTCCGCAAGCCGGAACTCGACGCGTTCCTCAAAAGCGTGCCCGAAGGAACGCTCGTCGTCCTCGACGAGGCGTACCACGAGTTCGCCGTTCACGATCCTGAGTATCCCAACGGCCTCGACTATCTCCGCGAGGGCCGTCCTGTGGCGGTCGTGCGGACCTTTTCCAAATCGTACGGCCTCGCCGGCATCCGCGTCGGCTATGCCTTCGTCCCGCAGGAGGTCGCCGACGCTTACAACCGAGTGCGCGAGCCGTTCGACGTTAACGTCCTCGCCCAGGCCGCTGCGATCGCCGCCCTCGACGACGACGAACACCTCCGCAAGACACTCGAAGTCAACAAGCAGGGACTCCAAAGGATCGAATCCTGGATGAAGCAGCACGGCTTCCGGACAGTCGAGTCCTTCGCAAACTTCGTCTGCATAGACGTCAAGAGTCCCGCTCAAGAGGTCGCCGACGCACTGCTCAAGCAAGGCGTGATCGTCCGCTCCGGCCACGTCCTCGGCATGCCGCACCACATCCGCGTCACCATCGGTACCCCGCAAGAGGTCGAGCGCTTCCTCTCCGCCTTCGAGGCAGTTACTACCACGGCCGCGACCTAGTTGCCAATCTTTGCACCGTCTGCTAGGGCGACCCAGAGTTTGGCCGACGGCGGACGGATCGCCTTGATCGCTTTCAACGCCGCCCTCGCCACCGCCGGATTGTCGTCCAGAACCAGACGGTAGACTCCCTCCAGATCGCACGACTGAGGGTCCTTGACTACCTTAGGAAGGCACTGCAGCAGAGTGATCTTTGACTTTTCGTCGCCCTTGGCAGCGAGGATCGGCAGCTCCGCGCTAATCACCTTGGGCGACTGCGCCGCCAGACGAGACGCGTTTCCCCTGATCCAGTCCGCTGTCTTCTTGGCCTTCGAGGTCGCGAGGTGACCGGCGAGCCAAGCGGCGTTTTCCACGGAAAGGTCCTTAGCGGCCAACAACCGGGGATTCATGCAGTCGAGATACTCAGGCGCATCGAGTCGGACGCCGCCGATCTCTTCGTCGTCGCGAAGGCACTGGACGTACATCGACGCTGAGACCATCGGCACGAGCACCTTGGCGGCCTCGTCGTACGTCGCATGGTCGGTCGCGATCCAGACTCTGATCTGGTCCCACGGCCCTCGGAACATCGATTTGGCGGAGTAGGCGAGCAACCTTCCGACCTCTGGCGCCGGCATCCTCCCCTGCGTGTACTTCACTCCCGCCGCAGGCTCCTTCTTGTGCATGTTCAGGCACAACACATGGGCGTCGTAAGTCTTCGTCTCGGGTGCCCAGGGCCCGTGCAATTCGCTGCCAAAACTGAACGTCGTCCTGATGTTGTCGATGAGCCCCACGCTCTGGTAGTCGCCGTCGGCCGGAACGTACACCTGTCCGGCGTATAGCGATACGTTCTCGGAAACGTCCTGTCTCGGCTGGAACGTGAGCTGTGCGTGGTTCATGTCCGTGCAGGCGACGTTCATGTTGTACTCCGAGCCCAGGTTCTGCATGCTCACAAACTCGCCGCTCTCGGTGAACGCGTTGCCATAGTTCATCGACGTGTTATTGGCCTGCTCGCTGTTGGTGGGAGGTTGTGGCTTCGTCGGTTTGGGCTTGTTCGGCTGGGGCTTGTACTCCGGCCAAAGCAGTTCGACGTTGCCTTCAGTAAGGCCAGTGTGCGAGCAAGAACAGTTCAGGCTCAGTTTGCGCGCAAAGGGGCCCGGCTCTGGAACGTATACAGTACAGACGATTCCGCCTCCGTGGGCCTGCAACTCTTCCTTGTGCGTCCCTACGGACTCCACGTACAGTTTGTAGTCCGCTCTGACGTCATAGATCCGGAAAGCGTAGTAGAGGTCTCCGAGTGTGCAAGGCGTCTTGTTCCAGTGCTTATCGCTGACCGGGATCGAATATTTCGAGAGGTTGTCGCTCCAGCCCTTCATGGCTTGCCAACTGACGCACGCGCCGAGTGCCCTCAAGTTGTAGTCGTTGTAGTAACTCGCGCCGTCGACGATGGTTGGAAGCGCTCCCTTTCCATAGTAGTCCTGGATGCTCGCGTCCAACGACTTTTGCCAGTGGGAACAGTGCTCGAAGTAGTCGCACGAGTCGTCGCACTCGCTGTGCTTCATCGGTTTGCTGCCCTTGCACCAGCGGTAGCATGAAAGCGTGGAATACCAGAACTTGCGAGTGTCGATCGACTTGTAGGTGATCTCCAAGCGGCACTTCGAACTGCCCGCACCGAAGTCCCAATTGAAGTTGATGTTCTTCGTTCCGTCTGCAGGAGGGGCGGTCTTGTTCTTCGATGTCGCAGGCAGAAGGTTGTCGTACCAGTGCTGTGGCGGAGCAGGCTGTGCCGGGCTGACGCCGCTGACGAGAAGTAGTCCGATTGCTGTCAGCATAGGCCCATTCTAACGGATCGGACGGCCGTAAGAGTTTCCCGAGCTCTGCTCGGCGCTTCTTCACCCGCAGGGTGCCATGGGCAGTCCCGAGAATCGGGAATGCCCGTGGTCTCGACGCTGCGCGCGAGTTAGCGAAGCAAGCGTCAGAAAATTCTCTAGTGGTAGCGGACTCGTTCCCTCCCCCTTGGGGGAGGGTTAGGGAGGGGGTGCATCCAAATTCGGCTCTGCGCGCGAGCCGGCGAAACAAGAGCCACCAAACCGAGTGTCGGCGCCGAAGGCGCCCAAGGTACTCTTCCGCCATGACCATCACCCTCAGCGACCGTGTCCGAGAAGACCACGAGCGCCTCATCGCCATCAGGCACGACATCCACCAGCACCCCGAACTGCTCTTCAAGGAGCACCGCACCAGCGAGGTCGTGCAGCGCGAACTCAAAGCCGACGGCATCGAGTTCAAGGCGGGACTTGCGGGCGGCACCGGCGTTCTGGCGTTCCTCCCGGCGACCAAAGAGGGCGGCAAGACAGTCGCGCTCCGCGCGGACATGGACGCTCTGCCGATCCTCGAGCAGACCGGCCTCCCCTACGCGAGCACCAACGAGGGTGTGATGCACGCGTGCGGGCACGACGGCCACACCACCATCCTGCTCGGCGCAGCCAAGGCGCTCTCCCAAGAAAGCACAAGACTGAACAACGTCCTTC